>Ga0247742_10003060_pt1 | contig 10764 bp, 9 predicted proteins | sample UWRJL208509C2_FD_180944 | JGI IMG/M metagenome (GOLD analysis project Ga0247742, IMG submission 180944) | Plant litter microbial communities from Arlington Agricultural Research Station in Wisconsin, United States - UWRJ-L208-509C-2 | ecosystem: Environmental > Terrestrial > Plant litter >... | reverse complement strand
TGCTGGCTCTACTGAATTTTTCTGTTTTCATCTTCAAACCGGATTGATTGATGCAATCCCTAAATCTCGTGTTCCATTCGTCGGGAGAAACCTTGCTAAGCATTTTAAAGGTCAGTTGACCTCTGAAAACTCCGTGGGGGTGACTCTAAAACTTCTGGAGTCCCTTAAAGAGGAACTTGATAGAGAACTGTTCGAGCATGGAGTTCCAGTTACCCCAAAGAATATGTATGCATTGTTTGCGCTCAAGCTCGCTGCTGCTCGCGGAAGAATTGTGTCATCAGGAGTTGATAGTAACGGTGACACGATTATGGCACCAGAATGGTTTGAGTATATTGCTGCTGGGGTCTCTTTGGACATGATCTTTTTGATCAGTTCTCCTCAGCTCAATCCAACGTATAAGCATATGAAATCCTTGATGCCGCTGGAGTCAGCTATCCAACTTGTGGATGTGCCAGCGAAATATGCTTACGAAATTCTTAAAGCAGGATAATTAGCGGAGTAAGCGCTTTTTGGCAGCTTCAAAATCATCTGCATTTAATATCCCAGCGCGGTAAAGCTTTTCCAAGCGCTCCATATCGTTGAGAAATTTATCCTTCTCTGCCACTGATAATGCATCTTCGGCAGGGGCGGAAACTAGCTCGGGTCTCGCTGGTCGAACGGGTGGCGTAACAGCAGGCGCTCTATACACGGTTGGCTCAGGTACATTCTGCTGAGAGAACTGATTGTTGAGTGAATCCCTGCGACCTGACTGATCCCGAATGGCTGAAGCAATTTTACCTCCAGAAAAAGCAGAGATTCCTTCGATACGCGCTTCAGCGCCGTCTGCGAATAAGATTATGTCACCAAAGAATATTCTGGAAGACCACTCGACGGAGGAAACTGTATGGAAAGGAAAATCCTGTGTCTTTTTAGCGAAAAAGCCATCTTTCACAAAGAGTACTCTGCGGTCAGTTAATACAATGAGTCCACGACCGCCGCCATAGTTACCTGTATTCATCTTAATTACTTGTTCACGAGCTCCAATGTAATTGATGAGGCGACGTATCTCGCGATTCGCTCCAAGCGCTAAAAACCAATTAGGCTTCGCTGCCTTAATATCCTCACGGAGTTCAACCATTTCATATGCTTTCTTGTAGAGTACAGGTTAGATATCGGAGCAAAGGTTCTACTCTAGAACAATGAATTCATGAGGTCCTTTTGCCCCGTGTAAACCCTTTATCCTGTGATATCCATCAACAAGGACATATTTCTTGCCTTCTTTACGTACAACTCCAGTGACAGGAATTGATCTGGCTGCGGGCGTTGCACTCTGAGCTTCAACTTCTTCTAAATGAGTTGGGTTTGGTATAATGATCTGGCTCAATGCAATCTTCTTTGTAGACACTTTAGTTGCGGAATCAACCTTAGTGTTCTTGGCTCCGCCATTTTCTTTTGCTAACTGCTCTTTAATTGCCTCAATGGGAGTGAACCCAAAAGTGTCAAGCCCCTTAGACCGAACATATCCAAGGATGCCATCTTTGTCCTCAGCGTTATCTAAGCTCCAATACCAGGCTTTAAGTTCAGCAATTTTTGAAGCCTCAAGATGGACTTCAGCTTCTTGACCATAATAACCCCATACTGCTTCGGCTTCGTAACTGCTGATGTCATTGATTCCAATGTCATCAGCAAAGTCGAGTAAATTTTGAGGTAGATTATCTACGCCATATTCAGCCCCAAAAATTTGCCTTAAAACCCGTTGCCCGTCCACTGACTCTACGCGAAGACCCTCATAGATAGAATCCCTGCAATAGTCATCCTCCCCATCAGTACCCTGACAGTAGTAAGCATCATACTCTGTGTCTACTCCATAAAGATGCGTTTCTTCATCGAGATAGGGGGCTTTCAAAGGATTTTCTGGGCGTCGTACCGGAGGGAAAACCTTGTTAACGGGAGCTTTTTTAGACAAAGCAATAGAAGGCGTAACATTTACAGCATTCCAAAGTTGAGCTTTGAGGCCATGCTTTCTACAGTTAGGTCCAGAATAACAGAAAGTACCATCTGGTTGGATAACGCCCTTGCTCATTTTGTCTACCTTAACTTAATTAAATTTGTTTGACTATTCCTAACGTTAGATCGGAAAACCTTCTTAGCTAGAAGAATCACCGGGGAGTGCAGCAAGTCGCTTATCTAAAGGGTCAATAAAAAATCAACGGTTTCTTGAGGAAACATTCAACTATTCTGAATCTACACTAAAAAGTTTTAAAGCCCAGGCGACAGGAAGTTGACTCATGTTTTCAATTTCCTCGGGCGGCGGATTAATTACAATAAAATTGTTGACCTGTTCAGCATTTATAGTAGAAAGCCAAGACAGGGGTATTGACTTAAAAATCATAATATCCCTTTCCGCTTTAGAGACCTTGCTCTCTTGAGCTACTATTAGCTGAGGAACGGTAAGGCTATACCCAAGGTACTTCCAGTAATGCTCTCCCCGAAAGCTCGAAAGTCCGCTGATTCTATCCGCCCCAAGCAAGGAAAAGATCGTCCTTAGGTTATTTTTACTTTGGCTTACTTTTTTATAGGAGTTATGCTGTTTGCCGTTCCATTTAATATCCTCTCGGATGTGTTCATATACAACCTCCATGAAATCAGCGAAGTTTTCAACAGGAAACCAAACTTGCTCACTGTTCATTAGGGCATGAAGCTTGTCACTCTCCGATGAGTTCTTAAAAGAGGTAACCCAGTGGTTTCCTGTTGCCATTTTAAACATACTAAAAGTCTGATCAAAAGTTATAAAAATGCGCTCCCAGGTCGGAATATCCTCAATTGTTTCGCTGAAGAGAACATCCTGCCCTTCAACATGAAGGACGGGAGAAAGCTTAAGCTTCTTAAGCTGAGAGTTAAAGTATTCTAGGCTCATTTGTTTTCTTAGGACTGGAAGACCTTAGCGTTGGCGAAAGGAGCAGAAGCAATTAGAAGCATCCATTCAAGCTTACGACCGTTAACCGAATCCCACTGGGTTGGGTCTACAGCAGTCAGCAGCAGAAGATAGCGATCCCAAAATTCACGAAGTTCAATGTCTGGGGTATTCGCAAAAGCATTACTCACCCAAATATAGCGTTGTCTGATTTCCTCGATGGATGCAGTTTCGCGCTCTTCGAGGAAGGCATTCACGTTGAATGGAACTTTAGCCTTTTTGCTCATCTGGTCTCCTAATTCGTTGATGAATGAGTCGTTAACAACAATAGTAATCGATGTTTCATTTAAAGTCAACTAAATTACGCGGGCTTGATCATCTTAGCAAGCCAGGAAATTGGAAGATCAGCGATTTCTGAAGTGTTCATATTGCCTACGCGAGCAACAAGGATTAACGAACGTGACTCACGAAGATCAGTATAATTTTTATTTCCCCTGCGCCAATTTGCATATTCGTTCCCTGAAAGATTAACTGAATCAACTTTAATTTTCTTTGGTGTTAAGCCAGTAATTCTTCCCAGGCAAAGGTGAGAGGAATCACTATAGGTGTAAGCTACAAAATCGCCAACAGAGAGACTGTTGCCTAGGAAGTCTAAAGCAATATCAGTTTTTTCTTCTTTGGTTTTCGTCTCAGATTCAGTCACTTTGGTATCCTCTTCTAACTTGTGTTTGTTGATTAATTATATCATATTTAAGGTAAATAATCAACAAATATGGCTCCTCATCAGGGGTTCTTTTTGTATTAGAAACTTTTTTAAAAAAGTTTTATTGTAAGGGGAGTAAGAAAAACTAAGCATACGCAATTTAATTGCGTATATATAAAATTTAAGAGTTTTTTATGCAATATCTACTTGGAAAATGGGAAAATCTGCGAAAATGATCCCGAAATTAAGGATCATTAGTCCCGGCAATTACGTATGATTTTTGACGAATGCGCCGATAGATATCCTCTACAAGTTAAAAAGATGTTAACCGAAAACTGCGCTGAACTTGCGTTTCTGAGTTCTGCGTTTTTTTTACCCCAAAAACAATGAAAATCACCGAAAAAGGACAAAACATGAACCAGGACACAGACAACGTAGACGGATACTTCATCCCAGTTGACCCAATGGATGATTTACAGTGTGATAGCTGCCAGTAAGCAGAAATTTCACTGATAAGCCACCCAAGACGTACAAAATAAATCAAATCAAGAAGAAAGAAAAGAAAATGACTGTAACACTTTACTCCAAGCCAGCATGCGTACAATGCAACCAATCCAAAAAGACATTTGATAAACTTGGCATTGAATACAACACAACTGATGTAACAGTTGATGATGTTGCCTATGAATTTGTCACTGGTGAACTAGGATACAAAGCCGCTCCTGTTGTCGTAGTAAAAGATGACAAAGGTGAAGTTGTAACCCACTGGTCAGGTTTTCAACTGGAGAAAATAACCGCTCTCGCAAACTAAATTGTGGTAAGGTAATAATAATGTTAGACATAATCTACTTCTCCAATATAACAAACACAACCCATAGGTTCGTGTCGAAGCTAGACCATAAAGCTAACTTTCACCGTATCCCAATTAAAGGGGACTACCCCTACTGCATTCTCAATTCCTACATCCTAGTAGTCCCATCATACGGGGACCGTGGGCACGGACACCTTCCCCCTCAAGTCCGAAAATTCTTAGCTGTTGAAGAGTTTCGTAAAATGTGCGTTGGGGTAGTTGGAACAGGAAGTCGTAACTTCGGCAGTGAATATAACATGGCTGCAAAACTCATCGCCAAGAAACTTGATGTTCCCCTTCTGCACGCCCTAGAACTTGCAGGAAACGAAGAAGATGTACAAAAAGTTGAGCGCGAGCTAATGAAATTTGAAACTCAAGCACAACATGTAGAAATAAACTAAACGTTCCATTTGCCTACTAGCAATGAAATGAATAAAATCAAACCTATCCCTGAATCTATAGCCAGCGAATGGCATCCCATATTAAATGGGACTCTAGTAGTCGATGATTTATCGCATGCTAGTAATAAAAAAGTATGGTGGCTGGACAGGTTCGGTCATGAATGGGAAGCCACACCCAATAACCGGGTAAATAACAATAGAAATTGCCCATACTGTGCAAACCAAAAAGTTTTACCAGGGTTTAATGACCTTGAAACTACCTACCCTGAATTAGCTAATCAATTCCTCCCCACGTTAAACGGTTCGCTAACCCCGAATCGGATTTTTGCAAACTCAAGGTCAATTACCGTGACCTGGGTATGCGATCAAGGTCATCAACAGCAGTCAACTCCAGCGGTAAGGTTAGCCCGTTTCAAATCTGGCAAGACTTGTACCATATGTACTGGTCATGTAATTCTTCCCGGGTTTAACGACCTTAAAACCAAATACCCCGAGCTAGCAGAGCAATGGCATCCAACCAAAAACTTACCTCTAGCGCCTGACACTTACAATCCTAAAAATATTAATCCTGTGCATTGGATATGTGAGAACAATCACGAATGGGTAACTTCAACCTCAAAACGCATCCTATCTAAAACAGGATGCACAGAGTGTCATAACCGGCATCTTCGTCCAGTTGAAAACAATCTCCTTGAAACAAATCCCAAAGTTGCCGCCGAATGGCATCCAAGTTTAAATCTACCTGTGAAACCTGAGAATCTAACAGCAGGAAGTGGGTTTCTTAGCTGGTGGGTAGACGAGTTAGGGCATGAGTGGCAAGCTACAGTTAACACCAGGACTCAAGGGCACAACTGTCCAATCTGCGCAGGGAAAAGAACACTTACTGGTTATAATGATGCAGTAACTAATGCATTGCCTCATATGGAACAATGGCATCCAACTTTGAACAAAGGATTAATCCCTGCCAGTATCCGTCCTTCCACACATCAAAAAGTATGGTGGCAGTGTGAGAAAGGGCATGAATGGGAAGCTACGATGAAAGACCGCACTAGAGGAACCAATTGCCCTAAGTGTGCCAAAACAGTATCCGAACCAGAAAATATAATATACAGATACCTTATTAACCATAGTATAGAAGTTGAACAATCTAACAAAACCATTCTCCCCGGCAGGCAAGAGCTTGACCTCTACCTCCCGGAGCAAAAAATTGCCATAGAGTACAACGGTCTCCACTGGCATTCAGAAGCCAAAGGTAAGCCCAAAAAGTATCATTATGATAAATGGTTGGTATGCAAAGAATTAGGGATACAGCTAATTCAAATTTGGGAGGACGATTGGACTCGGAATCCTGAGCTTATACTCAAAAGCTTATTGAATAAATCAGGCAACCAGGAAAGTCTAAAGATAGCTGCTAGGAAAACTAAAATAGTTCTGATTCCACGAGGTAAAGCGAAAATATTCCTCAATGAAAATCACATACAAGGTTATGCAGCGGGCAGCTATTACCTAGGATTGCAGGATCAGAACCAGAAGTTAGTTGCAGTAATGGTCTTGACCAAGAAACCAGAAAATATATTGGAAATAGCCAGGTATGCAACCAACCAGAATGTTCAAGGTGGGTTCAGTAAGTTACTCAAATATGCTGAACGAGAGTACGTGCCAAATAAATTCATCACCTTCTCTGATCATACGATATCCGATGGCGGACTATATGAGAATAATGGTTTCATAGCAGACCGCGAAGTCGTACCAGATTACATGTACATAGTTGGAAAACAACGTAAACATAAATTTGGTTACAGGTTAGCCCGCTTCAAGAATGACCCTAATCTCCTTTGGGAAGAAGGGTTAACTGAAAGGCAACTTGCTGAACTCAACAGCTTACCTCGTATCTGGGATGCTGGGAAAACTAGATGGGTAAAGCAGTATTAAATATTTTGTAAACTTTTTTCTGAAAGTTTCCTGAATAAGCTTTGACTTTAAATAGCTATATTGAAGCAAATGTGCGTACTTTACTCAAAGGTAAGATTAAATCAGCTTAAATATAGCATCAAACACAACAAAATTGCGCGAAAATGCTCATGCCAGTTACCTGTCAGGAACTTCAAGCTGTGGAGCCTACGCCGATAGAAATACTCTACACCAACAACTGAATAACTAAAATTCACACGCTGAACACTTGTTAAAAGTTCCGCGTGTTTTTTTACCCCAAAACAAGTGAAAACTTGTACTCCAGCAAACAAAACTGGCACAAAAACTTTCAAAAGAAGAAATAAACAAAGAGGAAAACAATGACATTATTATCACCAGGCCCGTCAGACGTAGAGTTTGAGTCAGCAGAAAAAACCAACAAAACAGGAGATTACTTCGCTTTAAATGCAGCGTTAAATCTATGGGGCTTTGATGACAAAGGTAACAAACGTATCCAGTTTGAAAAAGATAAAGAAGCAGTCAAATCCTACTTCCTCAACCATGTCAACCCAAACACCCAATACTTCACCTCCCTCGAAGAGAAGCTCAAATATCTAATCGAAGAAGACTATTATGAAGCAGAGTTCCTCGAACAGTATGACATGTCATTTGTTAAAAAAATCTTCAAGCAAGTTTACTCACACAACTTCCGCTTCCCGACCTTCATCGGAGCCTACAAATACTACACCTCCTACACGTTAAAGACCTTTGATGGACAGCGTTACCTTGAGCGTTTCGAAGATAGAATTGCAGTAACAGCGCTCTACCTCGCCGCTGGTGACAAAAAGCTAGCAACAAACCTAGCTGAAGAAATTATCACCGGAAGATTCCAACCAGCAACGCCTACGTTCCTCAACGCTGGAAAAGCGCAACGAGGCGAGCTAGTCTCCTGCTTCCTGCTCAACGTCGATGATGACCTTAACTCAATTCTCCGTTCAGTAAACAGCGCCGGTCAGCTATCCAAACGAGGCGGTGGAGTAGCTTTGAACCTAAGCAACCTCCGCTCTAAGGGTGACCCGATCAAGAAAATCCTAAACCAGGCATCTGGTGTTGTTCCAGTCATGAAAATCCTAGAAGACACCTTCTCCTATGCAAACCAGCTTGGAGCCAGGCAGGGTGCTGGAGCAGTATACCTCAACGCTCACCACCCAGATATTATGGAGTTCCTAGACACCAAGCGTGAGAACGCTGACGAGAAAATTCGAATCAAAACACTCTCACTCGGAGTTGTCATCCCAGATATCACCTTCGAACTTGCTAAAAACCGCGAGCCAATGTACCTATTCTCCCCCTACGATGTAGAGCGCGAATACGGTGTTCAGTTCTCCTTCATCAATGTGACTGAGAAGTATCGCGAAATGGTCGACAACCCAAACATCCACAAAAAGAAAATCGACCCACTGGAATTCCTCTCCACGCTAGCCGAAATTCAGATGGAGTCAGGTTACCCTTACATCATGTTCGAAGATGCAGCAAACAGAGCTAACCCAATTGATGGAAAAATCATCATGTCAAACCTCTGCTCCGAAATTCTGCAGGTACAGGAACCTTCCGTTCTTCGAGACGACCAAACCTACGAAGTTCTAGGAAAAGACATCTCCTGCAACCTTGGTTCACTAAACGTCCGCAAGACACTAGAATCACCAAACTTCGGAATGACCATTGAGACTGCCATCAGGACTCTAACTCAGGTATCAGATATGTCTGACATCTCCTCTGTCCCAACAGTAGCCTCAGGAAACAAAAGGTCACATGCTATTGGTCTAGGGGCTATGAACTTACATGGTGCTTTTGGTTACCACCACATGTACTACGGGGATGAAGAATCCCTTGACCTCACCAACATGTACTTCCGCACTGTAACATATCATGCAATTCGGGCTTCCATGCTGATTGCCAAAGAGCGTAAAGAAACATTCGATGGCTTCGAAAGAAGTGAGTATGCAACAGGTGCATACTTCGAGAAGTTCTATGATGACCGCTTTGCCACCCCTAAGACATCTAAAGTAGCAAAAATTTTCGCTGACAACAACATCGACATCCAAACCCGTGAGGACTGGGAGAAGCTTGCTGCTGATGTGAAGAAGTACGGTATCTACAACCAGAACCTCCAAGCTATCCCGCCGACTGGAAGTATCTCATATATTAACAGCTCTGTCGCTTCCATCGCACCTACAGTTAGCTTGATTGAGTCTCGCAAGGAAGGTCGTCTTGGTAGAGTTGCCGCAGTGTTTGAGGACCTAACTAACGAAAACATGAAGTACTTCCAGGATGCTTATGAAGTTGGTCCGAAACTTCTTGTTGACGTGTACTCAATCGCTGGTTTCTACGTGGATCAGGGTCTATCCTTAACCATGTTCTTCAAAGATGACACTACTACTAGGGGAATTAACCAGGCTCAGTTGTACGCCTTTTCCCGTGGTAAAAAGAGTAGTAAAGAGTTGGACGAGCGTGGTCAATTACTTGCAACTTTCCCTCAAGGCGAAATTAAGTCTATCTACTATATAAGACTCCAAGCTCAGTTACTATCAGGAACTGAGTCTCAAGAGTGTGTTTCATGTGCCCTCTAATCCAGGACCTGGAAGACTAGTAGAATCGCATAAGTAACAATGGTGGGAATCCCGTAACTTGGGATTCCCACCATTGTTTTGTCTGCAGTAGACCGATAGGTATAACTACAACCTACGTGAAATATAAACTCTATGCTGCATGAAATCTTTGAAGAAATTCACCCTACTAAAAATCCAGATATCGATGTTGATAAGTTAACTCTTGGGTCATATCGAAAAGTTTGGTGGATTGGTAAATGCGGTCATGAATGGGAGGCTAGAGTCTTTTCTCGGGTTGGTGGAACAGGTTGTCCTTATTGCTCTGGTAGTAAAATTCTAGTAGGTTTTAATGATTTGGGTTCAAACTTTCCAAAAGTTGCTTCAGAATGGCACCCAACCAAAAATGGGACTTTAACTCCGCAGCAGATAACCAGCTATAACAACAAGAAGGTCTGGTGGCAATGTGAAAAGGGTCATGAATGGGAAGTGAGTTCTTCGAATCGCCTCAACAGAGTTAAATCTAATGGGGAGGTAAGTAAATGCCCCTATTGCTCGGGGAAGAAAGTAGTAGCAGGAGAAAATAGCATCTCTGCAACCCATCCAGAAGTTGCTATGGAATGGCATCCAACCAAAAACGGAACAGTAACCCCAGAAGGCGTATCTAAGGGGTCCCGAATGATGGCTTGGTGGGTATGTAAGGAAGGTCACGAGTGGCAAGCTTCTGTATGCAATAGAAGCGCTAAAAACAGTAGATGCCCTCTATGTTCAGGTCTATATCATCTTTCCCTTAGGGAAAAGGATGCAAAAGTTGCTGGTGAGTGGCATCCCACAAAAAACGGCAAGCTGACCCCAGATGACGTTGGTCCAGGTACTGATAAAAAAGTCTGGTGGAAGTGCGAGAGGGGGCATGAGTGGGAAGCTGTCATTTATAGTCGAAACTCTCGCGGGATAACAAAGGGGAAGGGCTGTCCTGTTTGTGTCAACGCTGTGATTTTGGCTGGCTTCAATGATCTTGCTTCAGTGTATCCAGAAATCGCTAAGGATTGGCTTGTAGAGAAAAATGACAATATTAAGCCAGAAGAAGTTGGAAGTAAAGCTCGAAGACTTGCCTGGTGGCAATGCGAAAACGGTCATGAGTGGAAAGCTGCAGTTTATGCTAGAACACAGGGTCTAACAGGTTGTCCAAGGTGCGCAGCGCAAAGCTTTTCTTCTAAGGCAGAGATGGCTATAGCAGAGAGTTTTATTGACGAAAAGCTTGTCCTCTCTGACAGAAAAGTGTTAAACGGTCGAGAGTTAGACATTTATGTACCAGGTCGCAAATTTGCTATTGAATTTAACGGAATCTATTGGCATTCGGAAATTCATAAAAAGGATAAAAATTATCATTATAAAAAGTG
>Ga0247742_10003058_pt1 | contig 10770 bp, 17 predicted proteins | sample UWRJL208509C2_FD_180944 | JGI IMG/M metagenome (GOLD analysis project Ga0247742, IMG submission 180944) | Plant litter microbial communities from Arlington Agricultural Research Station in Wisconsin, United States - UWRJ-L208-509C-2 | ecosystem: Environmental > Terrestrial > Plant litter >... | reverse complement strand
GCTCCAGGCGTGGTGCAATGTCCATGCGCTCCGACCATTGCTGAGATTGAAAGACCCAGGTAAATTTTGATAGAAATCCATGGGGTCAGCTGCATTAATAGTTCGTTCAGCAAGGTCATAGACAGGCCAGTGACCACAGTCAGACCACTTCCGACTTCGTACAAGCACGAGGCAGGACCCAGATGCAGATGACGGTCTGATATTCGATGCATGTGACCGTGTCCTTCACCTTCCTGATCTGGCATGCTGCCTCGAAATTGATTTGCCAACTTTCGACGCGTCCTTGACACCATCATCTCGTCGCCAAAACGTCCTCTAAGCACGAATCTTATCAACATGTCAATGCAAATATTCAATGAGCAGGTGTGTATATATCTGTGCGACCTCCAATAATCAAAGGAACTCATTTACACACCAAAACTTAGGCAACAGAGGAAAAAGCTGAGAACGCGCGTCTATCGTCGTTCGTAGGTGCCCTGGCTCTAGGGGACCTCGTCAAATCCACATTAGGACCCAAAGGCATGAATAAAATTCTTCAGTCAGCCTCAACAGGGGAGATCAACGTTACAAACGATGGTGCAACGATTCTCAAAGCGATACAGCTGGATAACGCTGCTGCCAAGATCCTGGTGAACATCTCCAAGGTACAGGACGACGAGGTGGGCGATGGGACAACGTCTGTGACTGTGCTTGCGGCGGAGCTGCTGAGGGAGGCGGAGAAGTTGATTGCGCAAAAGATTCATCCGCAGACAATTGTGGAGGGGTATAGGATTGCGAGCGTTGCTGCGCTTGCTGCGTTGGAGAAGGCTGCTGTGGATCATGCTTCAAACCCCCAGAAATTCCGACAGGATTTGTTTAACATTGCGCGGACGACGCTATCATCAAAAGTCTTGTCACAAGACAAGGAGTATTTTGCAAATCTTGCTGTAGATGCCGTTCTGCGGTTAAAGGTATGTGTATGTCAGTCTTTTATACGCTACTGGGTTGATATATTCTTCGGTAATTAGGGATCAATAGACCTGGAACATATCCAGATCATCAAAAAAGTCGGCGGAAAGCTGACGGATTCATATCTCGATGAAGGCTTCATTCTGGACAAAACTATCGCGGTCAACTCACCAAAACGCCTGGAAAACGCGAAGATCATGATTGCAAATACATGTTCGCATTATCTCTAATGATCTGTTGGCTTTTACTGACTTCGCATTTCGGATCAGCAATGGATACAGACAAAATCAAGATCTTCGGTGCTCGGGTCAAGGTCGACGGTACAGGGAAGCTCGCAGAACTCGAACGTGCAGAGCGGGTACACCATTCTATCAATCTCTTTTCGTCTACTAAACCAGAGGTTTAGGAAAAAATGAAAGCCAAGGTTGAGGATATCGCTGCACACGGCATTAACTGCTTCGTCAACCGGCAGCTGATCTACAACTACCCCGAATCGTTGTTGTCGGAGAAGGGTATTCTAGTGATCGAACATGCTGATTTCGAGGGAGTCGAGAGGCTGTCGCTTGTCACTGGTGGAGAGATCGCGAGTACGTTCGAGAGACCGGACCTTGTGAAGCTCGGGCACTGCGAGTTGATTGAGGAGATCATGATTGGCGAAGACAAGGTAATACTTTTGCATACATCCACGATACCATACATACTAACTCTGTTCAGCTTATCAAATTCTCCGGTGTTGCTGCTGGCGAGGCATGTACCGTCGTCCTTCGCGGTTCAACGAACCAAATGGTCGACGAAGCCGAGCGATCGCTTCATGACGCACTCTCCGTACTCTCCCAAACTGTGAAAGAGACTCGTACAGTCCTTGGTGGTGGATGCTCCGAGATGCTCATGTCTTGTGCAGTCGAAGAAGGCGCTCGGAGTGTTAAAGGCAAGAAGGCAATCGCTGTGGAGGCGTTCGGGAGGGCTTTGAGACAGATACCGACAATCCTTGCTGACAACGCAGGATATGATTCGAGTGACCTGGTTACAAGACTGAGGGCGGCACACTTTGAGGGACATGCAGATGCAGGTCTTAATATGGAAATCGGACAGATCGGGTCGATGAGAGCGCTTGGTGTCACCGAGAGCTATAAACTCAAGAAACAGGTGGTGCTTAGCGCAAGTGAGGCTGCTGAGATGATTATTCGGTGAGATTATTGCCTTCTCGTTACAGTACTTTCCTGATAATTATTTTTCTAGGGTCGATGACATTCTGCGAGCTGCACCTCGGAGACGTGAAGCTGTCTAGTCGCCTAGATTCTGCTGATGTAAATAGAAATCCAAGGTTAACAATTTTATGAGTGATTGTGGGATTGGTGCACTCTAGCTTCATTCTCCTTTGAAAGACCGCGGATGTACGGGTTGGTAGAGAAACAGCAGTACATAATTTGAGTCAGGATTCTGCGCGAGGGCTTATTAGCGCCCAGGAAGAAGTTTTGTTCTTGAATCGGCCCCACGTCAAATGGACGGCTGCGATTGTGGCATATGTAATATCGTCATTTCATGGCCTAATCTGTTAAAAGGATAGATGGCCCTTGGAGGCGCGGCTGGACACAGACGGACAAACAAGACAGCTAGCGCACTGAAAAAGGAGGCATCCTACTGGGTCACACAGAAGACTGACGAATTGCCGATATGCATGAAGACTGGAAGTCTTGCTGTATTGGACCCCTGTAAGGAGCAGCCTATTTTCCGCGTATCAATCATATTCTCAGTCATCCATCAATAGTAAATTAGTGCAAAGGCCAGCAAATTCATGTAATTTCTGGCTACCTATCTGACTGATGAAGAACTTGACTAGTAAAGAGAATTTTACGCCCTGCCATGTCACTGAGCTGATATCCCCATCGACACTTTTTGAGTCCAGATCAAAACTTGGACAGCAAGGTGTCCAAGCATAGTGTGAGAGGTAAGGTAATGCTGATGAGATTATTATACATATGAGCAACAGGTAAGTATCTGGCTGTACTAACAGGTGGTATTTTCGTGATAGTTGCCACACGTTGAAGCCCGTAATCCGACAGTCATAAGGCAGAGGTGCGAAATTGAATGCTTTGAGGCTGCCCACTTCTCACCTTCTCTGATTCAATATTTGACATGGCCATGCTGGATGGGTCGCCGGCCATTGTGGCCGCATCGTTGCCTTGTGCCACCCGCTTGATGACAAGGATGGGCGAAATTACCTATGAAGATGAAGTGAGTTCGGCTAGATTGTCACAAGGTAAAGACTTACGGAGGCATGAACCATCAGCACCTGTTGGACACGGGACGCGTATCTCGGCAATAGGTAGTAGCATGGCAGGAAAGCTAGGTAGATGAACGCGATAAGCGCACACGATTCAATGCAGATTGATATGACCCTGGTATATGGAGAGCCATACGCCTTCCCGAAGATTTTGGATATTTGTTGCTGATGATAATAGACGCGCACAGTAATTAATGTCGCGAAAATCACGTTTCCTAGAACTGTTATGCTGCCTAGTGTGATAACCGTTGCGTTTTCGAGATCAAACGGGAAGGTAATCCCTGGTACGCCAGTGCCTAACATCGCGATGAATCCGAAAACTAAATTGACGAGGTAAGCCTATGTTCGGGTTCTCGAGGATGAAGTAGATATGATGGTCTTACTTAGCGATATTAAGGAGAGGAATACCATAAGGCCAATGAGTCCAGCACGCCAACTGCCAGATAGATCACCATATAGCCGCAGCACTCTCCACAGCTGTACAAATTAACAGGTGAGGTCAAAGAATAACATTATAAAGAAATCTTACCATAAATCCATCTGCACCCCAGATTGCGAGCATCATGAAAATGGGCCTCCCTTCACATCCTAGCTCAAAGGAATTTGAGATACCATGAGGAGTGAATATGGTGGATGTGAGGGAATAGATATCAACTATCACGGAGGTCATACTCAGGCTGGTCATGATAGCGATGTATGCAAGGAGGAGGTGGTATGTGCGAGTCGATGCATGGCCAGATTTTTGTCGGCATTTCCGGTAGACAAGTTGAAAGCATGAGGATGACAAAGAGAGTACAAGACCAAAAACGAATGCAGATATAATGGTGGCAAGCATTTTCATTTCGATGTCGATATTGGGACCTGTCACCAGCCAGGGTGCATGTGTAGACATGGCTGGGAGTGTGAAGATGACTTCTGTAGGATCTGGAGGTTGGAGACAGGCTGTTTGAAGTCCGACTGCGTCCGCAGAAGGGCTCGGGATCGTGGTAAGAAAAACTGAATAGGATCGTAATATCAAAAGTTACTAGAACTACATGAGTCACTGAGTGGCGGTCGACGGACATCTTCAAAACCTGGGTTTCAGGGTCTTCAAGCCCTGAAATTCGGCCGCTATGGGCTCTGTACCTGTGCAGCACTGCATGGCATGTTATAGCACTTTAGCAAAGGTTCCCATAAGCATAGTAAGCGACCCTTACTATGCGAGACTATGTGGTGTTATGGGGCACTCCATCGTGATACAGTAGTGTCATAGCAGGAATCACTGGCAGGCTTTGCAGATGGGCCACAAGTTGGCGGACTAAGTCGTGGCCACATCGTTATTTCGTTTTTGGTTGTGGGTTACACAGTGACTTTATTCTATGACCATGATACTGCTTTTTAAGTGCCATTCGTGAACCCGCAATGGGCGGGAACGCGAACACAACAAGCGCCCAACGCTCGGGCTTGGCCTCCGGCTACAATTCTCACCATCACGCTCTTTCAACTTGCTTCCAACGGAATCCAATCAAATGCATCTCATTTTCTATATGCCTCAAACGCCCTACCACCTCGATTATGTTCCCTCAAGCTTGTGTAGTCCACTCGAAATTTAAATTACTAAGGGCTTCAATATGATAGGAAATTAGGGTCTCTGCTTATATTATCCTGAGGTATACGTGTCTGGACTACGAGCATCGCGATTTACCTATAGGATTCAAGAGGTGCTTCGAAGCGCTTGTGACATGTTGAGATCTGACACCTGACAGTCATGAGGAGAGACGAATTGAATGCTTTGAAGCCGCCCACTTCTCACCCGTTCGGGTTCGTTATTTGACATCTGCATGCTGGGCGAGTCTTCGACCATTGTGACCACATCGTTGCCTTGTGCCACCCGCTTGATGACAAGGATCGGCGAAATTACCTATGAAGATGGAGTGGGTTTGGCTAGATATTGTTACAAGGGTAAAGACCTACAGAAGCATGAACCAACAGCACCTGTTGGACACTGGACGCGTATCTGGGCAATAGGTGGTAGCAGGGCAGGAAAGCTAGGTAGATGAACGCGATAAGCGCACACGATTCAACGCAGATTGATATGATCCTGGTATACGGGGAGCCATACGCCTTCCCGAAGATTTTGGATATTTGTCGCTGACGATAACAGACCCGAACAGTAATTAAGGTCGCGAAAATCACGTTTCCTAGTACCGTTATGCTGCCTAGCGTGATAACCGTTGCGTATTGGAGATCAAACCTGAAGACAATCTCTGGTACGACAGCGCCTAACACCGCGATGAATCCGAAAACTAAATTGACGAGGTAAGCCTATGTTCGCGTTCTCGAGGATGAAATAGATATAACGGAATTCCTACTTAGTGATATCAAGGAGAGGAATACCGTAAGACCAATGAGTCCAGCACGTCGACTTCCAGATAGATCGCTATATAGCCGCAGCACTCTCCACAGCTGTATGAATTGACAGGTGAGGCCAAAGAATAACATTATAAAGAAATCTCACCATAAATCCATCTGCACCCCAGACTGCAAGCAATATGAAAATGAACCTTTCTGCATATCCAAGCTCGAAGAGAGATTTGGAGATACCATGAGGAGTGAATATGGTGGACGTGAGGGAATGGATATCAACTATCACGGAGGCCATGCTCAGGCCCGTCATGATAGCGATGTATGCAAGGAGGAAGTGGTATGTGCGAGTCGATGTGTGACCAGATTTTTGTTGACATTTCTGGTAGACAAGTTGAAAGCATGAGGATGACAAAGATAGTATGAGACCAAAAACGAATGCAGATAAGATGGTGGCAAGCATTTGCATTTCGATATCGATATTGGGACCTGTCATCAGCCCGGGCGCCTGCGTGGACATGGTTGGAAGAGTAAGTGGATGCCTTCCTGTAGTATCTGGACACTAGAAAGAGGCTGTTTAAAGTCCGACTGCCTCCGCCGAATGGCTCGGAATCGTGATAACGAGAACTACATGCGCAATTCATTAGCAATACCGGGGCTTCACGGCCTCCAAACCCTGAGGTTTGAAACTATGGGCGCTATGCAATACTGCATAGCATACTATAGCGTGTTAGCCCATGTGCATGTTAAACGACCTTTACTGCGCGGTGCTGTGGAGTGCTCCATAGTGTCATAGCAGGGAATGAGGTTTTGCGGCTAGGCTCCCTCACTACTTGGCGGACTAGCTGCGGTCACGTCATTTTTTCGTTGAAGGTTATGGGCCACACAGTGGTTTTCTTGTATAACAGTGATCCTGACCTTTAAGCGCCCAATCGTGAGCTCGCGATGGGTAGGAACACTTGATATTATGCAAATACAATGATAAGCGCTCACTTGCAAGTCTCAGGGGCTTTGTCAACCCACTATGATACTCACCATCACGTGCCTTATTTTCAGGGTCAATTTCTGACCGTGACGCATAAGCGCTCGTCAGCTTCAAGCTTGCTTTCAAACACCCTTATACACGTGTACAACCAAATGCAACATTTACCATGCGCATCTGCATTACATACTTTGGATTTGAATCATTTGATTGCACAGTGTGTACGGTGAAACTTGCAAAATAGCATACCCGTAACCAAATCCACCGTGGTCCTTCAAATTACTCGCATTCACAATCATGGAAACACCAACTAGCCCAAGAGAATTTCTTATATCACTTATTCAGCGCCTTTCGTACGCTAACGCTCACGTAACTACAATAAGCGCCCAGCTCTCAGGGGGTACGAGCGCTTCATCCTTCACAATTCTCACAATCACGTGTACTATTTTTCGGAGGCCAGGATTTCCCAACGGCAGTGCTTCCTTTAACTTGCTTTCAATCACCCTTATACAATCAACGAACTCTCGTGTATCTCGTTTCTATGCGCTTCAACATCCCACTTAGGTCGTGCATTTGTCTTCCTTGGATCCACCTTGATTACATTTCCTTTGCGTTGTCTTTTGAAATGACTAAGGGGCTTCGATATGATAGGAAACTAGGGGTGACAATGCCTGTGCTTACATCGGTACACATCATGACGGCAATTCCAGCTCAACCTGCTGTTTGCTTTCTTTCACCCGTACAACCACCGCCTAGCTGCACGACCTGAAGTCCAGAAGATTACTCTGAGCCACGGCGCTGCTGCCCAGTCAAAGTAGTCGCAATGCCAACGTCACTACCTCCTGGACCTGCTTACCTTCTCAATCTCGCTCCTTACTTTGCCCTGCCTTCAGTGGCCGTTTACTGTCTCTTTGCGTCTGCTCACAAGTTCCTGGACATCAACACTCCAAGATGGCTTGTATTCATCTTAACACTCTTCGCTCGACCCGGTCTCTTTTTTCTCAGATGTCGCTATGAGAAATGGCAGAATGAGAGGGCAGCCGCTGCACTGGGAGCGGTACTTCTCCCTCATGTTACGGACTCCCCGTTTTCCGTGGTTTCGAGGGTGTTGGCACGTCTGCAGGATAGCTTCCCAGGTCTGTGACATATCATGTAGGGATACTCAGGGAGCTGATAGTACTTATACAGGCGAGGTGATGCTACATTGGGTGAAAGACTACGGGAATGCTTACTGCATTGATCTTTTCACAAGCACTACAGTAAGCTGCACTGGCTGAGAGCGTGTTATCTTCGTCTAACTTTCCTAGTTTTTGACAATAGAACCCCATCATATCAAGGTGCGTTCACCATGTCATTGCTTCCCCTTTCAATTTCAGTGAAGCATTATCTCTCTCCAGGCCATGCTATCGTCTCAATTCGACTTGTTTGAAAAGGGTAAGATTGTCTCTTTATCTCTTTGTGCATGCGTAGTAATACGAGTGGAATGGGACATAGGCTCCATCTTTGTGGGTCAGATGAAATCGCTGTTGGGCAATGGGGTTTTCAATTCCGATGGTACGTTCAAGTTTCAACTGTTCTTGACTTTATGGCATGATCTGAGTAAAAACTTGAAATAGGTGAAATGTGGAAGTACGCCCTCCACAGTAATGTTCAGTGGTTCAATTTTGACCATTCATTTCTCAAGATTTCATCGAGGCATGACACGGCCGTTCTTTACTCGCGATCGTGTAAACGACTTCGATATCTATGACAGAAACTTTGAGAAATCTGTCGAGCAAGCCAACGCCAGGCTAGCGGAAGGCTATTCCATCGACTTTCAGGTATGTAATCGACCTAACTCTTCTGCTGGAAGCTACACTGAGATTATCCTCTAAGGACTTGGCTGGTCGGTTCACACTCGATTCAGCTACTGAATTTCTACTAGGTCACAATGTTGGCTCCCTTTCAGCCGAGATCCCTTATCCGCCCTTCGCGTCACACAAGAACCCGAAATCCTTCTATGATCACCCATCGAACAAATTTTTAGGCGCCTTCACCGAAGCTCAGATTGGCACGGCGGTCCGCACCACCTCCGGAACTGAATGGCCATTCCTCGAGTTTTGGCAGGACAAAGTCACCCCTTCCAGGAAGATTATTGATGATTTTTCAGAACCATTAATCGAGAAGGCCTTGAATGAAAGGGAGCTGGGCAGTAAAATAGGAGCTGAGGTGGCCGACGACGAGGATATGACTCTGTTGGCTCACCTGGTCAAGGTTACCCAGGATAAATCGATTCTCAAAGACGAACTCGTCAACTTGTTTGTCGCTGGTCGGGATTCCGTGAGCCTTTTCGTTAATTCTAACTTGATCTATGATATTTAACGAACCTCCGTAGACCATGTCCCTCCTCACTTACTCAATGTGCATGCTGGTAGAGCATCCTGAAATTGAGCGCCGCCTGCGACAAGAGATTTTTGATGTGGTTGGACCATCTACCCGGCCCACCCAGGAGAATATACGCAATATGAAGTTCATGAGAGCGTTCCTCAACGGTGATACTCTTTGTGGCTCATGGGTGGTACTGTTTACTGATGGCTCTGATTATTTCTAGAGGTCCTAAGACTGTACCCCCCAGTGTACGTTCCTTCTAACCCCTTTAACGATGTACTAATTCTTATCCTACGCGAAGACCATCGAATGTCAGGTACGACCAGCTACCCTTACATATGTCGATTTCGACACGTCTCATAGCACTGCAGGACGGCCAAAAGCGCCGTGTTACTTCCATCCGAACATGCAGATGAAAAGCCCATGTATCTTCCAGCACACACCCTGTAGGTGACCGTTTTTGTTGTTCATTCTTTACCCCAGCTAAGACCATATAGCTGTATATTTGCCGTCGTCAACCTGCATCGAAGAACTGACCTCTGGGGACCCGATGGTACGTCTTCGCCATTATTCCGGGACCAATGATCTCAACTGATCCATAAATCAGCTCTCAAATTCGATCCTGACCGCTTCCTCGACGAACGACTGAATAAATACCTCACACCAAACCCTTACATCTTCTGTCCGTTTAACGCTGGTCCCCGGATATGTCTTGGACAGCAATTCGCGTATCACGAGGCTACATTTTATCTCGTCCGCTTGCTGCAGCGGTTCACCGGGTTTAGGATGGATGAAAAGGCGAATACGAAGCCACCGGCTGACTGGGCACAGAAAGGCGGCCGGAACCCCATCGAAAAGGTATTTTCAGTATCGCATCTGACGATGTATATGAAGGTAAAGTCTATGGATATGATGTGAACATACCATGCTCATGACAATTTGCCGAACAGGGTGGATTTTGGCTTCAAATGGAGGAGTTGAAGCCTAGCTAAAGCTGAGTTACTCCCATTCGAACCGCCCATAGGTTGAGCATATGCATGATGTCGTTCTTCGTATTGAAAATCTGGCTTTACAAATATGTAAAAGCACTCGCGGTTTATGAGATTCAGTACTGGTACGACGACGACCAATGGCCAATCAGAATTGCCATCAACACAATTTGAGGGGGGTAGTTGGTTCACCGCGTTTGTCTCGCCCTCCCTATATCGAAGCGGCTGAATCATAAAAGCTCCGTCAATTAAAATAACAGCATTACAAATCCAGCCTTGAAGCTTACTCGTTCGAAGATCCTTGGCAACTCTATGTATATCTCTGCCGTGCTGTATACGTTGTGGATCGGCTGGGGCTTATGTGTGCTGTTCCGTTGGTGGCAAACGCGGATGCACGATCCAGCTAACCGACAGCCGCAGTCAGCAGTCATCAAAGGGAAAGAGGATTTCCTTTGTTCGGTGATGCTTGTCCCCACAGTTCTGACCACAATCCAGTTCCCACATATGCTTGAGAGATTTCCGCAGCCTATGAACGCTTAGGGGCCACACGGTTGACCTTCCGTGACTGCGCCATTAGTACTCCAGGCACATCATCTGTCGCCACATGCCCAACCACCGGAAGGCCGGCTATGGCCATTGGCCACTCTACTTGATCAAACACAAGCTTGCCAGAATGCTTTATAGAAGCAGAGTTTTTATTTGTGGTGGAAACCACGCCCTTCCTCTGAACCAACCACTTTCGACACTCTTATTATGGAACTGGCGCCAGGACTGAAGTATACTGCGCGCCTCGTACCTCACTTTTTGATACCTTCAGCACTTGTCTACACCTTCTTGACGGTTGGGCAGCATCATTT
>Ga0247742_10003055_pt1 | contig 10776 bp, 6 predicted proteins | sample UWRJL208509C2_FD_180944 | JGI IMG/M metagenome (GOLD analysis project Ga0247742, IMG submission 180944) | Plant litter microbial communities from Arlington Agricultural Research Station in Wisconsin, United States - UWRJ-L208-509C-2 | ecosystem: Environmental > Terrestrial > Plant litter >... | reverse complement strand
CAACGGACTGCTCTATCAGCTTTGCCACATCACTAGAAGCCCTTCAACGGTACTGTCTGATGATGGAACGATTCCAGTTGGCCTATGGGTGGATGACACAATGGTCTAAGACCATTGCATATGCATTCAACATGGACAGAATGGAAGGCTCAAACGAGGAAACTCAGGTAGACATGCCCTCAATTACGCTTGAAGGCGATGATTATCATCCAGAAGAGACGACTTGGCATAAAGTCCCTCTCAAGGTGGGAGAACTAAATTTTCTTCGTACCAAGGTCGATGATGCTGCGAGTCGGTTTACAGAGCTCAAGGATTTCATCACGAACTTCATCTTCCCAAAATTCAGTTGTCGAATGCCCATCACCCTAGTCCGGAAAATCGTCGCACAATGCATAGTATCAAAGTGCCGGGCCTTGTTATCATTGCAGCCCATCAGACAAATTGACGCCGTAGCACTTGATAAACTTGTCGCCTCAAAGGTTCACGGTCTTATGGGATTCCCATACAGTCCGAAAACAGACATCCTTACGCTCCCCCTGACACATATGGGAATCGATTTTCCATCGATCGCGCGGATCAATGCAGGAATAGCTGTGGATGGTTTAGCAAGAGACCTCAACCACCATATTCCGGCATACAGACGTCTCGCTCGTATTACAATGACCGATTGGATGTGCGGAATCAACAAATGCCAGTATCCACTCGAGGGCAAGGGGCTCAGGCGGAAATTCATGCGTCAAGAAGGGAAAATACCAGTGGCATGGATTACGGCTCAGGAAATCATGGGCAAAATAGGCCTTGGACTACGACGTACAGATATGTCTTATATAACAAAAGGTGATGTGTCAATTTCTCATTGCCTTAACGTATGTCGACCCAAGCTTGATAGGGACGTACCAACTCTTCAAGCATGCAAGACACTGGAGTCACGCGGTGTTACTCATTTGAAACACCTGGGTGATTGGGACCTATGGTCGCAACATGGCAACAGGTTCCGGGTCAAGATTCGGCCCTCAGCTGACGTGACGTCGAAGAAATGGCCAATGAATGTAAGAGGAAATCTGGCAGCAATCTCCTCGGTTCTCGAAGGTATGGATGCATCATGGTTCTACGACGGCCCACCCAATATCCTGCTACCCCGTCACGAGCGGCAAGAGCAGGCAGAGTCCATCATCAAGTCCCTGTCGGAGAATAGCCCACATCACCCTTCCCGACACAACCACCAAGGTCGATACTGGGCATCGGATGGGTCAATGATTCCAGCCTCAAGTGGGATACTGGACAATAAGTCTGTCACTGCGGCGCTCACGGGTCCAAGGACGGTAGTAGCCAAGATCACTGGTCGAAATTCGAGTATTTTACAAGGTGAAGTCATGGGTCTCATTATGGGGGGCATCTTATCATTATCAGGACAGGTACTTTATTCAGATCACCTTAACTCTGTCCGTTTTGTATCGGACGTGCGCTCTCAGGTAGACCAGACAGCGACTTTAAGGAACAAGAACGCCTGCTCATATTATCGATGGCTTCGGGATATCATACGCCGATCGGATATAACAATTACTTATACAAAAGCTCACACCGATGGGATATCCTTACCTGCTGTGCTCAACGACGATGCCAACTACTATGCCTCACGAAGCCAAGATCATATCTCGAACATTCCTGCAGCTCCGACACCAACTTTCTTCATGAATGACTACACATATTATCGAACCGGTGACGATTGGGTTGAATCAAACATTCGTGACTTCGTCGATAAAGTCCTCGCGAAGACAACCGCAGAATTGCTAAGCCACGGTCATAAACGTCGGATGGCGACATGGATATATGAACAACGCTCACCTCCACCTTACCTCTATCAGAAGGCGACGTCGGCATACTCAGCACTCCTCCAACTTTATGCACGGTCTGGCCAACTACCAATTGGGACAATCATGAAGGATAGAGGAGTCAAAGACGACATACGGTGCCGGATGGGATGTGAGGCAATAGAAGACGAGCATCACCTATTCATCGAGTGTCAACACTTTCAAGATATGAGGACAAGTGCAGGAAAGGATCTGCAAGACGGAGCGAGGCGGCTATGCAGAGAGAAGGGTATAGAGGAGGCGCAAATTGATCGCCTCCTCACAAAAGTTGAGTTCTTTTATGATGACGATCCTGAATTGTGGCCACTAGGTAACTCTCGCTTTTACCTAGGACACGTTCCTCCATTGGCACCATGGACGAACAACGTCAAATGCGGTACCAATTCTGCTCAAGAACGTTTCATATACGGATTGTACTCGTTATTTCACACATCAAGTATAAGATTGGCGGGTCGTATATTCGGAGAGGCGCAAAGAAAGGCTACGAAAGAGTGGGATGAGGCGAGAAGATGAGATAAGGAAGGAGGAGGAAGCAGATTTGTGGGCAACGGCGAAGCGAGAGTATGAGAGAAGTGGAAGGACTACTCTATCATCGATTAATAGGTCCGCCGAGGCATATAATGCCTGAGTCTATATGGCGAAGGTGGACTGGTGCATGTAAACAATGTAAACAATGCGTCCGACATGGAGGTTTGCATTAGGCATAATGCCGGGTACTGCCGGTGCCTATTCCAGATTAGCGCCTCGCCAAGACTGCTTAAGAAATCTCACTGTATCACACTTCCTTTTTCCGAGCGATTCGGAATATCTGCTCGATTCCGAGATTTACATTCTATGACGATATAACAGCTTGTCAAATTTTGGGCTAGCGGCTGAATTAGAAATTTGCTTGGGGAAATGCGAGAACAGTCGTATTTCGTGCGCACCGGTCGTTTGTGCGTCCATTTGGGAAATCAATGTCTGCAAGCGTTTACTTCACTATGAAAAAATGACCACGTTAGCAAGGCATTATTGGATGTATGGATGGAGAGCCATACGATTAATATGTTCGCTGTAATCATTTCCGACATTGCTCATGGTTGAATTGGTAATGTTACCCGAATTTTGGTTGTATATTGAAGTACCACCAGTTGGAGGAGGTGGAAGTGGATAACCGCCGTACGCGGTGCCAAAGTACGGATACGGCTGTGGTGGGCATGGTTGATGGTACTGAAAATGTGGCCACCCATAAGCAACGGGGTAGGAACCAGGCGGAGGAGAGTGTACTGGTGGATACTGAGGATACGGGGAGTTATATCCTCTATCACTTCCAGTGGCCTCCTCGTATCGGGGCGGACCCTCTTGCGTATTCAAAGGATCGTCGACGTGTTTTTTCTTCCCTTTCCTTGACCTCGGTGCCCTGGTTTCAGCATCCCTCTGACTGCCGATCGAAGTAGCTGGGCTGCTTTCCCGTGATGGACGATGCTCCTTTCGAGAAGGCGTTTTGGAATGGGATCGTGACCCCCGTTCTGCAAGGTATTCCCTCTCTTTTTTTTTTAGCCTCTCAAGAGCTTCCTGGTTGAGAAGTTCCGCCGAGACGCTTTCATCTTCTTGTTCCGTTGAGGTCGCTATTCCCGCCTTGTCCTTGGTGCTTGAACTCGCTCTCATCTCTGCGAGAATCTGCTTGATTTCTCGTAAGGTTTCGTGCATTTCAAGGTCTGACGAAACCTACGGCGCATTCGAAAGTCAGTAACGACAGTCTGGTGTTCTACTCGTGAATAAGGTTACTTACCGTGAACTGGTTGACGGCCTGCTGGAGATTTTCACGATACTCCTTGATCTTACCGACATCTGCTGTGCTGCCAATGACGCGAAGAAGGACATTTCTCTCCACTTTTTCCTCTACGAACTCCTGGATCGATTTGAGGGTACTATTAAAAGGTGAATATGGCGCTGTTTGGATGTGGTGGTATACGACGGCACGCACTCGAGGATGTCGATTATCACCCCCTCCAACCGCTTCCCGGGCCATCCATCCTGATTTCCAGAGTTCTGATAAGACCTCCAAATTGCATAAACGATCGCAGCAGCGTCTTTCGCTAACCGTTCAAAATCATCTTTGTTTTCTTTGACGGACTAGAGAGAACGTAAGTTTATACATATAACGCTGAGATCAAGGCATCATGAGAGCAACATACCTGAACTACCTTGACAATCGTCAGAGCGGCATCTGCAGCCTGCTGTAAGAACGGCACGGGTGCGAATTGCGTGGCCTGGTTGATACCTTCCAAGATCAGGGTACCGCCATTAACTGCGTGTTCGAACCATTTGGTTCCCTCAACATCCCTCTTTGGAGGTTTATTCAAGGAGGATGATGGCATCAGGGTAGAAGTCGGTGCTTCACGAGTTTGCTGTATAGGTGTGGATTCTGGAGAGTGGGTTGTCAATGCCTGGCCGCACAGCTTTACAATTTTATGTAAGGCTGTGAATTGTCGAACCTGAGGGTCGAATTCTAATGATGGGACTGCGGTGGACGTGGGCGCTCGAAAGGCTAAAAATAACCTGGTGCCAGTGATGGCCGAAGGCACGTGTGAGAGCACGTGTCAGTTGATCGCACGTCGAGTGGTGGGCTGTCACAAACATACTCAATCAATTCGTTAGTCACGCGTCACGGCCCTCTCAAAATTAACGAAATGTCACCCAGGTCACGCTAAAATCTTCAAAAATCGCCCAAAATCCTTCCGAAAGCGCGTCGTGGGACCCAAATATTACCCGATATAGTAATTTAACGAAACTAAAATTTCGTTTGAGCGGTCACGCGTCACCCTACCTAACGAATTGATTGATTTACTACAGTACAACCTCGAAGAATTGGTTAATCCCACTAGACGGTGCATTTCCTCCCTGTACTATGCATTCAGATGACTGATCCAAATCCCCTCAGCCATCTTTCGTTAACATTCAAATCGCTACCAGTGTTACTAGTGTCTGCCAGCTGCAGTCACGCGAACGACGATGAGCACTGTTCACCAATTCCTGCCAATAAGTATAGGCCTTGATTGGTTGCTGGGCTCACCGTATGCGTCTGGGGCTGTCAGCACCAGCGCAAGCACATCCAACTTCAAGAACTTGATCGTCAAGTCCAGTCATCTACCCCCGACTTGTATCGCTACGTCGCCTATCTCTGTCTACAACGAAGGGGAATATGAGCAACTTGACGGGTCCGACTTATGGCCATACTTAACATGTAAAGAGGGGCGTGGTGGGGTGTCTTAAACATGGGCAATGGTGCAACAGAATATCTGTGCTAACTAGATCACCTGCGGACATGAACTAGGTTTTGTCCATGTATCTTCAGCACAGATCTTGGTGAGTCATCCCTATCATATCCTGGTAGCGCACTGATTTTGTTTGGTCATTAGTGAACACTTCTGTCAAATGAACCTAGGCGCAACCTTATTGCGCTACGAGCACAGTTTATTGCCAGGGACATAGACTTGACCTGTTTATTGTTCGTCGAAACTTGAACACTTCTTTGACTTTTGCTACTTAACCTATTCTTAGCGACCCCTGCTGTTCGCGTGATTCAGTAACCAAGGATAGGTGCTCACAATCGGGGAGATGTATGTGACAGGTTCATAGTTGTTGGTTAGTCGTCCGGTGCTATTTGCGACGATCGAGAGGATGCACGCCCGACTTCCGAAGGTTGTTCTTTGATCGGTTGGGTGGTAGAGAGCTCAGATTTCAACATTGATAGGGTTTCATAGTGAGTCACTCGCCTCTGTTCTTAGTGTCAAGTTGATGTTTTCCTCTTAGTGAGTTGGCTCATGTTTTGCCCAAGACCTTTACACCCACTAACTGTAACCCTTTGTCTGCCTTCCAATGCAAATGGTTTAACGCGTGTATGGTGGGCGATCTTGAACTAAGCTCTCCTTGGACATACGAACCCGAAGATGTTTAAGCGGTGTTAGCCCATTCCCAGACCTGTGATTCGGAATCACAATGCGGTGGGCGTGACGCTACTGCATTGTAAGGTTTCATAGGATTGAGCACATTTCCTCACGGATACCGTCACGACCCACTTTCTGGCACTGCGTCGTGTATAAAGCATTGCAAGCCCAAGTCAATTGAAACCCTCTTTGGCCGCCCATTTTACGCTTATACTAATAACTCAACCCTTCGCTGTCTCGGATGGACTCGAACAACAGACCTCCAGCGCCCACCAAACGTGCTCAACTCTCAAGAGATCGATTGCATCCCACTATCGGTAGCACTGCCTCCGTCCTCAACAACAGCACCAACGCTCAAATCAGCGGGAGTCAGTTCAATATCAATGTGAACCAGGGTAAGTTATCACTTTCTTTGCCTGCCTGGTACATGAACACTGATTAACCTCCAGGACAGATTTTGTGGCTTGAGAAGCTCTACGATGCTGCAGTGATTTCAGCCACTCACGAAGCTAGGCACGAGTTCCAACAGCTTGGGTGTCCTGAGGGCACTCAACTCGACAATTTGCGGCGATTGCTGGATTGGCTCCTAGGAAATTTCGAGTCCAAAGCCGCCTTCTTTTGGCTATACGGAGATCCAGGCGTTGGGAAGTCCTCTATTGCACAGACATTCGCTGTCCAGTGCGCTCGGGATCGGCGCCTACTTGCGAGCTTCTTCTTCTCGAGAAATCACACGCTTCGATCATCCCATACGTCCTTGATGGCGACCATAATTCACCAGGCCGTTACTGCTGTTCCAGAGCTGAAGCCACTTGTGGCTGACGCCATGGAAAAATACCCTTCAATTCTAAAGAAACGTCTCAAGGATCCAATCATCCACCTTCTCGTCGAGCCAATTGACGACCTCATCACATCAGGTTTCGATAAATCCTCCATTCCAAACCTCATTATTATCGACGGCCTTGACGAATGCTATGGTGCTAGCAATCAACGCTCTATTCTGAAAGAATTCACCGAAGCGCTACCCCTTTGTCGCCACAGACTCAGGATTCTCATCACCAGCCGACACGAAGTTGAAATCAAAATGATGTTCAACTCAGAACCTCTCCGCCGCCGCTCTACTCGAATGGCCCTAGCGTCATTCAAACCAGGTGTAGACAGCCGTGAGGTCTTCATCCGAACCTGTGTTATCATAGGTCTGGCTATGGCTATAGTTAAGCTAGGTGTGGGTCGTGTGATGTTGTGGATGATGGCAATGAGTGGGTCGGTGATACTCGGTGGGCTGGTTTTGATAACTGTTGGTTGGCTTGTTTTTATGTTGATATTGCTTGTTGTATGCTTTATACTGGGCAAGGATGTGGCTGATGCTTGGGCTCAGCATGTCAATGCTAAGTTAGAAGCACTGTGGTTTTATAATTTCTTAGTAGAGTTCTCGAAGGCGTTCAACAATGTACACTATCGTAGATAGACTCGTACAGAAAATACAATGTTCAGCGACTTTAGTTACATTTGGAGCGGGACAAGCGAAATATTACCTTGTAGAGGTGATTTGGAACCAATAGGCCAGCAGAGGCACTGAGGTTTGCTGGCTGACAAGTTGAAATTTGAGCTACACATTACGCACGCGCTTCTGTATGTCGTTTTCACGTTCATCATTCCTTTAGAGTGCGTTCGGCAACTCTTCACCTGCCAGTACTCTAGTTCAGATTTCCGTAAATAGTATCTTGCGACTTTGAGTCACAGCAGAACAGCCACACGTCACACTGCATTTTCCAGCCAGCGCCAGCGCATGCGGCCACTGTTGGAATATCGAATGCGAGTGTGCACAATTGTGGCATTTCACCTCTGTTCTAGTTTAGCATATGCATGGTATTTAATACTTACCTGTCGAGTATTTAAGAAGTCTGCCTGTACCGTTGCTACTAACCGATCCATTTGCCTCCCGAACTCACCCAGGCCAACCAGTTGATGCGTCATTGGCCGCTTTGCTCCTTTCTACAGACCGCAGTGCAGACACTACATACAAATTCGCTGAGCTATTTAATTTAATGTTGAACTCAGGTTGAAATACTGTACACAACGAGGATTTGGCTAAGTTACGTGGTTTGCCACTGACAATGCCAGCCATTTTCTGGCTTTTTTCTGGATTTTTTTTGTTGAATTTTGCAGACAGCTTACTTTTTATGATATGCGAGCCTAAGATACACCACCCAGATTGCTCCCAAATCCTCTGGGGATGGAGACACCATACAAATCTTGTAACGGACAATTTCGGTCTCGCACATGTTACATTCCGGGTGAGCATTGGCCGAGTCACGGTTGCAGAACACGTGATGCGCCGCGTCTTCGCTCCTACTATTTATGGAAATCTGAACTATAGTACTGGCAGGTGAAGAGTTGCCGAACGCACTCTAATATGCTTACTCATTTAGTTACAGATATCTCTCATATATTCTAGTTACTTGTATTCTACGTATATAAAGTCCTCTGTAGGAGGCAAAATATTCTCGTTCTATCTACTGGGAATTCCACTGCGCAACACGTTTCCAACAATCAGTAGTCAGTAGCTCTGAAAACTGAGATTTAGAAAAGGAGACACATCCGAAACTGCCAGAGAATACCCAAACCCCAGCCGCCAAACCCCAATCTCATCCTCGTTGCCTCATATCATCCCTACCCAATATCACTCCTGGTGCCACCAAAGAAAACTTGAGGGCCTGGCTGAAAGGAAACAAGGCCAATGGGAGGAAATTAGTGGAACGATGGTGGTGGAGAGAAAGGAAAGAGGCTTGGTCACGTTATGTGACAAGTCCATTCTGTTACACAAAGCCTTCGTTCTTTCCTTCTTTCCTCCTCCTCCATTGGCAGAACACCATATAATAATAATAATAATAATAATAATAATACACTGCAAGATAGACCTACAGCTAGATTTTGGCAAAACAACCACAACAATGGCTCTGACCACCAGTGAGCTCCCGTGGCCCGCCCACCACACCAAGAGGTATCCAATGGCAATTGCCGAGACACAATGTGGGGAGGGGGGGGGTCCACTTGAGGGCCTTAAACACGCAACTTTTTGGACCTCAAAATCGGTAGTAAAGAAGTTTTTTTTTAAAAAAAAAAAATTACCAGAAGTATTTGTTGCCCTAGAGTCTGTCTGGCAAACAGGTGTATTCTCAGTTCATATTCTTCTCACCATCCAAAAGCAGCGGAACATGACATTGGTCACACGACGGCAGCCACATTCAGATGTGGGACATTTGGTTGCTGCCACTTTTTGATGGGAGCTCATTGTCAGAAACAGTGAGCTCACATATCTCAGCTGTTACTGCATCATATTTTCTGAGAATTGGCTGAAATATTAGGAAAGGTTTATGATATAGTATAATATAGTTATATGTACAATATGGCAGCTTAGAGTGAGAGATATGACCAAAAAATGTGCCATCATTTCTAAGTTCATGTTTAGATATAGTGGTGGTATGGAGTCTTTGTTTAAAATTTAACTTAGAAAAAAGAACCTGTACATATACTACAAACACTGCAAATTTTTAGAAAGAGAGAAGTTCCCTCTAACCAAAGATATGCGAGCTCACTGTTTCCGACGATGAGCTCCCATCAAAAAGTGGCAGCAACCAAATGTTCAGCTGCTTTCGGACAGTGAGAACTTGAGAAGGGTACTAACTGAGAATACACCTGTTTGCCAGACAGACTACTTACCATTTGATAACCAACATCGAGCAACATGGATGACAAATCCATGTAAGGGTCGACCCATATATGGTATATCCTTCCATATTTAGGTAGGAGGGAGAGAGGGGGGGGGCTTCAGCGCTGCTTAAACGCGGTAGACAACATTGTGTAGCTGAGGTTTACATTGGGCATCTCTTGCACCACACAACTCTAGTAATGCACTCAAGTATCGACTTTTTGATAAATTAGGTCGATTTTAACATATTTCTATTCCGACTTTGGCTAAATGAGCTGTGACCTGGGACGTTGGACCGATTTCATCCAAACCATTTCTGAATTGGAAACTGCACTGCCATGGAAACTGCCACAGAAAAGCCCAAGCACTGCTACCCTTCTAGGACTGTCAGCTAGTCTCCCAAAGGCAAATGCCAGAACAGGATTTTGAACCTCTGCACTTTGTGACTGCAGATATTTCCTACTTTCAGTCAACTTGTCTCTCTAATTTAAATTTTGCGTCCAAGCACCTGCGCCAACAGCATGCTAATTCCTGCCAGATTTTTATTCAAGATAGCGTTCTTCAAAATTTCAGCAGTAGGAACCAAACAAAGCACATCTAGTAATAAACAGGTGGATTGCTTACAACTGAATATAAATAGCAGGTATAACTTACTCGTAGCCAAAAAAAGTAACCGGAATTCTCACGATCAACCAGTCATGCACGTCTGCTGCACGCATTGAATTGCGCTCGTTCTCAACATCGAATGCACGGACATCTACAAGACTTTGAGGTTCAAATAATATGAGAAATTTCTACGCGTTGAAAATTTAAGATAGTAAAAATATTGTCAGAAGATTGTGTGAGAGCATGATTAAATCTGACACTCAATTTGAGGTATGTTCAGATCCTCTTGTCCGTAAAGTTAATTCTACAATAGAAACATAACCTCAAACCTTCAGTGTGCAAACTAAGGATATATATAAAGCATCATTAATATAATCAGAATTTTAGAGATTTTATTTACAAGCCAATGAAGCATGTCAACCTTGATTCACCTTTTGATGAGTTGAGGTTATGCATAACATTGGCCAAGTTTGAGTTGTAAAGATGGTTTAAAAGTATTCTATACCATTAATATGCGTTCTGGAGGATTTATTAAAATTTTATATGAGTAAAGAGACCTAATACTTCTATATTTTTGTACAAGTGGCTCAAGAATGACAACTCCCTCCATGTCCAGAAGTTGAATATTTGTTGTTGCATCTCTAGCATATCATAGAAAATC
>Ga0247742_10003053_pt1 | contig 10777 bp, 13 predicted proteins | sample UWRJL208509C2_FD_180944 | JGI IMG/M metagenome (GOLD analysis project Ga0247742, IMG submission 180944) | Plant litter microbial communities from Arlington Agricultural Research Station in Wisconsin, United States - UWRJ-L208-509C-2 | ecosystem: Environmental > Terrestrial > Plant litter >... | reverse complement strand
CAGTCTCGGAGAAATTTACGACTGTATGAAGATGGCAAAATTCCATTGTGGTCTTATTCGGGCCTCTACCTTTCTCGTGAGCGATTCATATGGTTTTCAATAGATTTCTTATCTCCGAACTATTTCTGAGCTGATCTCTTTGACCAGGTCTTCTATGTTTGAATCTCACCTTACACCCCCCAACATTCCCTGCCGTCTGCGGCCACCTCCTCGTATCTGTCATCGCGCCGTTCGAGAACGAAGCATAAGCGCCCAGCTTGGTCCGCCGAATCCGTGAGCGTGGGGTTAAGTTCTGATGAAAATCCCGCCGATTGGTACACCAATGCTCATCAGTTTTTGCAGACAGCTACCGGCTGTGGGGATTCGGAATAGACGCACTGTTTACTTTCACTGTCCTCACAAGTAAGCTCCTGTATTGACCAAAAGATATGCGACTACCAATGTGTAGAACTGAAAAGTGGATCGCCAGAGCGAAGCGAGGCGAGTGACTTGTGTTCGTATATCCATTTCCCATGCTGTGCCGGCCAGTGTTTGCGGTCCGCCTTGTTTGTTCTGCAACACGTATAGACTGTGCTATACTTACAAGAAGTCTTGCTGCCATGCACCTTGCGGTCTTACTTCCATGACCTCTGCTCGAGACGATCGTTGGCGACGATGAGCTTCTTCGACCATGCGCAGAACACCCTGGTGCAGGGCAACATGACTGCAACACAAGACCATCGAACTATCTACAATGCCAAGGTTACGAATGTTCAGGCTGGTACTCAGAACATCTACCATGGGGTCTCGGTGAAAGGTGCGTTTGTGGAATTGGCTTTTATATCTCTCTTCTGACCTGAGAGCGTCTGCGTAGGCATAGAGCTCCTTCATCAGCACATTTCCCCCGCTGCCCAGCTAGAATCCACAGCCCGGGGCGACCCACCCAAGTGCATGGAGGGAACTCGTGAAGCCATCATCCAGGAGATCTTAGACTGGCTGAAGAAAGTAACCAACTCGTCTTCGATCTTATGGCTACGAGGACCTGCTGGCCACGGCAAAACGGCACTGGCATTCACGATCGCGGAAATCTGCAAGAAGGAAGGGCTCTTGGTAGGGTCCTTCTTCTTTTCGAACCGAACCGCCAACTGCAATGATGGCAGTCTCCTCTTTGCCACGTTGGCCGTTGAGCTCATCCAAGCTTTTCCCTGGACGAAATACTATATCGACAAGGCGATCCGCGAGGACCCTCACATCTTTGGCAAGACGTTGGAGGTGCAAATGAAAGCGCTCATCGCCGACCCTATTCAACGCATAGCCTTGATGACCCGCATTCTCAATGTCATGACATTTGGATGGATGTCGTACCCGACCTTGATCGTCATTGATGGTGTCGATGAATGTGCCGGCCTTGACGTTCAGAATAAAATCATCAAGGTCATTGGCGACTTGGTGCAGCATCTTGGTCTTCCCCTCCGATTTCTCATCGCCAGCCGACCTGAACCAAACCTCTGCGTAGCATTCGAGGGGCTTCAGTCTCGCCTTTCGAAGGATACTCTTTCGACACTCATCCTTACGGAGGATGAGCTAACTCGCTGGGATATCCGGATCTACCTCGAGGACAAGTTCAAGGAACTCCGTGCTCATCATGACTACCTCCCAGCAGAATGGCCGGGGCAAGATGTTATTATGCAGCTGGTGGATAATGCGTCGGGCCAATTCGTTTATGCAAAAACGATCATCGTATACATCTCCTCACCAGACGAACGACCAGATGATCGCCTCAACATGGTCTTGAAAATTTTGAATACGCCGGCGGGTGAAGCTCCTTACGCCCCTCTTGATCAGCTCTACCGACACATTGTCCAAACCGTGAAGCATCGTGCGGAAGTGCTGCTGATTCTGGGACAGCTTATTCTTGCTGAGCAGATGTCGAGTGATGAGGACATCCTAGGGTCTCCTAGCAACTCGACTTCTCAGAAAAGGATAGAAGTGATCCTCAACCTGCGACTCGGAGATGTGAAGAGGCCGCTCAACAGTATGCACTCTGTCATCGACGTTGGTGCGGATCTCAAGTTACTTCATGCATCATTCCGCGATTTCTTGTTGGACCCTTCAAGATCAGAAGACTTCGTTGTCAACTTACCAGAAGCTCGCACACGGCTGGGATTGGCATATATCCGAGCAATCAGCGGGCTTCCTTCAATATGTGTGTTTCCTGCTGGCCCTGTCTTCTTTACACTGACGTTTACACATCCTCAGTTGCAATGCTTATTAACCCAGCCAGCCAATTCCAACTAGATTTATCCAAAATGCATTCAGTCCTCCAGCACTGTGCAGCGGCAGGGCTCCTCAAACAGCTCTCTGAAGCATTGAATGTTGTAGACACCATTGGCCAGTATGAATTATATATCCGCGAGACGCCTTGGAGGTGGTACCCTTTCACGTTGGTCTTGAAGTCGATGTGTGCAATCTTGACGGTCCGTATATCTTATCCTATCGATTTTACCTCAAATTGAGCCAATACGATCCAGGAGGGTGGATACGCCCGTTTCGATGAATCGGAATTTCATGCAAGACTGAAGGATTCTTGGGAGACTTGGACCTGGGGAAATCGACGCTTCTTCAATGGCGTAGCACCGTCTCGTCTTCACAAAGTTCACAAGGACGAGACAAGGCAAACCTACATACTCAGAGCCGGTTCCATTCATGGGTTCTCTACCGGTGCAAAATTCGATATCTACATCGGATCCGATGCGACATCTGTTCTGGAAGCCATTCCTGTATACAGGGCGATCGCAGACGTCACCAGTTTCGAGGTCACCTTAGCGCCCATTTCGCAAGATACAAGATTTCCAGCAGACCTCAATGACGCCTGGGCCTTGCTGACAGAGGCTGGACATATTTCGGAACCAAAGCTGTTCATGGCTTTTGATCTCCATCTTTTGCCAGTTTTCGACGCATTGGTTTATCTACACACCACCTCGAGTCCTGACGAAGTCAAATTTGCATTGGCTGAAGACAGGGCAGATGCTTGCCTAGAAGTCAAGGTTGAGAACGACGGCCAACTGGGTTTCATCATATTGGACGATCAAATCACCCAACACGGCTTGCATCATCTTGCTTTCAAGATTACACCGCATTTTGATGCTGCGCTTCGAGTTCTCCGCGACGCTGCACATTACTTTCATCAGCTCCATTTATCACAGCACAATCGGGACGTCGAAGAGCACATCGACATCCAGTTCTTGCCAGTCAAAAAAGCGGCAGACGGGTTCAGCTATCGCACCGCTACTGGGCCAAATTTGATTAAAGACGGAATTGTCTCCCTCGAGATAGGTGATGACGTGGAAGGCGATGAGCCAGTCTACTATGGGGTCAAGATCCTCAACAACACCAGTCGCGATTTGTATCCGCACGTCTTTTTGTTTAATAGTGGCGATTTTACCATAAGTACGTATTCTTCTTTTTCGAACTCTGTTCTGACTAGGTGTGTGATAGGCTCATTCTCCGACAAGATTGACGCAGCATTGCGCTCGAAACAGTCTCTAAAGATTGGCTATGGAGGTGGAGGTCGTGGTCCTATTGGCTTCTATATCCCAGATGATGAAGATGTGGATGTCAGCTTTCTCAAGTTCATCTTTTCGACCAAGCTGGTGAATCTTGAGAATGTTGAACGCGAGTCTCCCTTCCTTAGCAGTGGTCGCGCAACGAAATCGGTCCCTCCTGTGAATGTTGATGAGTGGGGTAGCATCCTGATACCTATTGCTCAGAAGAGACGCTCCAGACAGGTGTAATACAATGTGGTAAAGAGTTGGAGTATCAGTGTGTCACTCTCTTTTTCCATCTGATAACCGACTTATCTGTCCATGACAGGCTGAGCGCGCCTTTATGGCATACAAAAGCAGCTACCTCAAGGAATCAGACAGCAAATTTCTGCACGACAATGTTGGGGGCCAACACCATCAATGAGGTGGTCATTGTATCGTATCGTAGCCACACAATTTCAACTTCATATTTTTTGTTCACTTTTATCCGACGTTTCCACTTGTAACTACTTTTGAGATGTAAAAATTGTGCAACTCTTGAAAATTTCGACCTGCCTTGTCTACTGGCGACTTTTTGACCTTGCTGAGCAGCTCGAGCAGCGCTAACGGCTTGTGTAAAGTGGGTGGATGGACGAGAGGTACGGAAATCGAGGAACTCCTCGGGACAGATGCCGTATCACGAGCACCGTTGCGCCCAGCCCTCACCTCCACCAGATGCTTCTGCTCGTACTCTTGTCCATGACCATGGGCGTGCCTAGAAGGATCCAAGCTGCACACGCGTATGCGGCATATCCTCCATGAACTCGGCCCATCTCACACGTGGACTAATCTCCCTCGGACGTGTTCGAGGGTCGAGGGTCTGGGAGAGTTCGTCGTTCCTAATAGGAGGAAATAAGTGGTCAGAAATAAGGCGGCCACGAACGGAATATAACGGACATACTTGGCTTTACTCAAAGGCCTAATATACCTCGCCGGCTCTTCTACGATGCTGATGTGCAGCTTTACCAGAGCCGTACATGCATTGAGCGAGCTTGACGTAGAGGTCGCGGAATAGTTCGTGTCTGGGTGAAGAGGAAGGGAGGTTAGTAGGTGAATACAGGAAGGAGAGGACAGGAGGGGAAAGGGAAGGAGTGATCAGAGACTCAGCTGCCTCTGAGATGTACGCGGCGACTCGCAACTGCTTCTCGAGCCCAATATCATGCATCATGACCCAATATCAATGCCAGACTACAACGTGAGCGTTCCTGATGCTCAACTCAAGCCGCTTGAGGTCTTATCTAGCATTCACTTTCACGCCTTCGAGTCGACACTCCGGCTCGCCCACCCAGCAAAGCCCACCAACATGAACAAATGAATGAAACCCACCACTCAGGAAGAATGAAACCCGCTGTCTAGTCATGTTCCCTGATCGCCTCCGAAATCGGTATAAAGAGTGTCTGAAGGAAGGAGACTTGAGTTGACGAACATTTAGAATTATGGATATGAAGAACGTACCATAATAGTAGGTGTAGCCATCTTCGCCGTTGACATCTTTCAGCTTCAATGCTCATGTTCGACATTCAGTATCCAGTCGCTAAGCTTGGGTATCTGATTCCATTTCCACAGATATTAAACTTTGCTCCGCGTTCCTGAGGAATGATCTTGGGAAGAAATGCAAAATGAACCAGGACCACTGGCAGGCGCTTCGTGCATGGATGGACGAGTGTAAGGCTAGCGGTGTGACTATCCAGCGACCACTGGCATCCTCTCGTATTCGGATAGCAGGCACTGTAGGAGGCGCGTGGGTGGAAGGTATCAGTTGACGTCGCAGTAGGACCAGTAAGCCCTCGGACCGCATTTGAGAACATATGTGCAAATACCGTGAGAAGGAGACGGATACTCGGACCGATGGGCCGGTCGTGAACCCTTCTTGGTTCCTTCACATATGGCTGTCATTCTCGTTATCAAAATTTGTGACCTTCCGTCCTTTGCTATTCTAGCCTCCGGGTCTTCGTGTTTCCAACCGTTCTTATTGACAAAAGAAGTAGGGTTGAATATTGGAAATCGACTCTACGCTTCTGAAGAACAAATGCCCAGTTTCAATGTTCAATATCAATACTCACATGGATAGTCGAAGTCTCGAAGAGTCGACCTCCTCTATAACTCGGGAATGAATACGCCATCCTCTTCGGATTCCTCTTCCCCCGCTTATATTCATTATGCACCTTAAATGGCCACTGACTTTCCCTTTCCACCCCAGATACGGGCCATTCCGCCGCCTCTGCGTTGGGCTCACCTAATTCTTGTCGGCGAGCCAACTTCAAAATTTGACGTTTAACACCCCACACACGACCCCAACGCATGTCCTCGCTTGAGGCTCGGAAATCAGATATCCAACCCACACCCCCTTTCCCTTACGCAGCTTCCCTCGCACCATCCTGGATCCACTAGTCAGTCAACACCAACACTGGCGCAAAACCACCAGTAGCGTCAACACCCGACGCCTCTATGCCTCCTCCGCAATCAGACGGCACCAGCTACGATCGAATGGTGTACTAGTACTGCTTACTCTTGTCACTACCGTTAGTGCTCAGCGCTCAGCACGCGTCTAGTTGCAGCCTCATGCTTGGTCCGCAGAGGAGGATGCAGGTGTACAATTAACGGAGGTCTATATAGTACCCAGCTCGATGATGCAGCTCAGGCCGCCGCCATTGTCAGTGAATCTCAGGTAAACGCCATCTGGAAATTTTTTGGAAGCTCGGAGCTCTGTCAGATCCTGGCCCAACTTCAAGTTCGGACCTATTCATGTCCTTGTCTGTCTGTATGCGGCTCAACCTATTGCCACTGCAGCACATCGCAGGTGGACGCCGTCTGAACACCCCTCGGAAGCTCAGAGCTGCGTTATGTTCTGGCTCTACTTCTTCAAGCTCGGAATCATCCATCTTGACGTCCTCGTTCTTATCTATTTGGACCAACGCACATCTTCACTTGAGGTTTGGACATCGCCAATCTTCACACCCACCTCGTCTCCTCGCCGCGGCCTCCTTCACCCCATCCAATTCATACACAACTGTCGAAACTCGACGCTATAGGTTCTATGTTAATCCATCAAAACTGCTGGTCTTCACGGTCAGCTTTCATAACACATGTCTTTTGATTACTTACAAACTTTTATGACTCTTTCATATCTGCAAGATTCTACATATAAAGACAGCCGTTGTACAGTAACAGTACTCAACTTGAAGTTATCACCTGACGTCACAATCTGTCACAGATTGCCCTAAACTATGTTTCGTCGTTTTTCGCCACTGTCTCTTATCTCTTGCCTAACAAATCATCTTCCGATACACCTCTATCTGCATCTGCAATCTAGCGAGACCGTGACGCTAAATATTCTGAAAGGATCTTGCCTGTTTCCCAGCTGGCGAGGTTGGTCTGTGAATGGTCTAAGGTGAGCAAGCGTTGCTCTTCTGGGACATCGACTGTACCTCATTAGTATCCTCACTGCTGCCAGGATGTCGTTTTTGTCCAATGCGTCTAGTACTTTCATCACCGGGGGTATATTCAATATTCGAGGGACGCCGCCAGCGCCTGCATCTCCACCAGCTTCTGTATCTCCACCAGCCTCTGCATCTTCACCAGCTCCTGCACCTCCACAACAGGTACTCATGACATTTCACTGCCATATTGAGCCTACCTAGTCTCTAACCGCCTTGAAAGATGTCACGTTCCAAGCGCCCGCCAATCCATGTCTATATAGAACATCTCTCAACAGAATGTCGGGGTTATCCGCTCTGGATCCCGGAGCCCAGCTGGAATCTTCCAACCGAATATCGAGCGCGAGGTGTCTCCATTGGGGATGTTGGTATCATCAAGCCTTCAGGAGCATTTGACTTCTTTTTCAACATAAATCTTCCCGCTGACGACCCTATCAACTGTGATCGTCCTGCCGACTTTCAACCTCTCAACCCACCCCTTCGAAACCGCGACATCGATACAATTGAAGCATTCAGTGCTGGTAGCTCTCTGACAAGTTCGTCCATCAAGCGAGTCCAGAGTAGTAGCTCTTTGAACGGGTAGGAATTGCTTTTTGAATCCTCTATCTATGGCTCATCAAAACAGAGGGTTAGAATTCGAATCATCGGCAGTCGAAGGAGCTATTCTTGTCTTACCTGACGCTGCATTTCAAAGCGACCTCAACAATTTGGAGAGATTTTATCGGCACATCGGCACTCATGCTGAGAGCTGGTATGAATATGCCAACGGACAAGACATGGGTCGGCGATTAGATAAGAGTGGCCTCTGCTTGGTTATAGGCTGCGACAAAACTAATTCATGGGGGATTGCAACATTTTCCAACGCGTTGACAACATCCCGGCTGCAGTTTCTTCCGGTTGCATCGTCTTCCCGCGAACCAGGATCCCCATACACCTGGGTTCTTTTTGGTACAGCTGACTCTCCTCGTATTGGACCATCTCAACGGGGACCTTTACCGAACCAGTGTCTATTTATCCGTTATCTTACCATCAAGCTGTCTGAAAGCGCTCGGCCTGAATCAGGAGGACCAAGTGGAGTCCAGATACAGATGGAGTCCTATCAGTCTACTACTCCGGAGAACAAGCAGTCGGATCCATCAAACCTAGGTTCATCGCGAATATTCAGCTCAACGTTTTCACTTGTTGTCGGCCTGATCTCCGCCTTTTATCCTAATAGCAAAGAAACCAAGGTTCTGCCAGAGCCGACACAAGACCCGCTTGAGATTATGGTGGTGTCATACGCAAATCTGGTACGCTTTGACCTTGTCTTACTTGTGTTGCTTTTCATCAGAATGCATATCAGGAAACACTATTGTCGATGTACCTCAACGATTACCTCCTTCAATTTCCTGGAGCTAAAGTAGCTGCAACACGTGGGATTGAATGGTACTCAAGATATACACCGGTAATATCCCGCACGGAAACTTTGACACTGAATGCTCATAATTCATCGCAAACTCAGGTTGATAAACTTGAAAATTGTGTCTCAGATATTATCAAAAATGTTCTCTCTGAGAACGAGGTTCATCTCGATGAATCAGGTACGTTACCCTTTTTATGGCTGCCCATGTACTAAAAATCGCAAAGGTGTCATATACTTTCATCCGCTTCCATCGACCTCCGTCATCCCATCTAATCTTGCTGCAAATTCGTTAATTCCTCTGGGCCTAGCGCTTCCGGCTCTTAAGACCGCCCACGATATGGTACCAAAAGTTTGTGCGTACAAGGAGAGATGCATATCTCTCGTGGACCGCTGTGTGCAAATGATGATAAACGTATGCTCACAAATAGGGGCGGATTCACCAATACCGCCTACTAGTGATTTGAAGCTACTAGAGAAGTACGTAGTCAGCATCGGTTATGTTACTTCGTGAGCGTTGGCTGATACTGGTCACCCAGCATTTGCATCGCCGTTCGGGATATCACAATCAAGCTTCAGAATGTAGCCCCTGCTGAAGACTTCTTCGACAAAGATGAGATCGAACGAGAAATTAGGACTGCGGAGACTGGATTAATGACCGCTTCTGCCATCTTCGTTGTGAGTGTGAGGGTTCCAACTCCCTTATCATGGTGATTAATTAGTAAGATGTAGGCGGACACGGATGCAACCCCAAATCGGGTAGAAGAAAGCCTCCACCGGACACTCGAGCAGGACCAACAACAATTCCTACTCTACCTTGATTCTCTTTTGAAAGACGCGGAGAGTAGAATTGACACAATTCCTGGCCCGATACCTACGTCACACATGTGTGACGGCAATGAGTCCAGGGGTCTACAATTATCTCAACGCAGCGACAACGTTGGCATTCATGAGGCCTTATTTGTGGAGCACCCTGTCAGGGATGGGGGGCCTCTGTCACCCGGCGTCGATCCTGACACGCCGCTTCTGATGAGCAACCTAGGAAATACATTTTCGCAGCGCTTTGGACAAAGCGGGGATGTCAATGACCTTTCGGAGGCCATCTCCGCCTACCAAAGAGCAGTACAACTCACAGCTGATAGCCATGCTGACATGCCAGTCCAACTAAACAGTCTTGGAGATACACTTGTACGTCGCTTTGAACATACGGGCAGTTCTTTGGATGTCGAGAAAGCAATCATCATTTACCGTCAATGCGCTACCATTACCTCCGCTCCGCCCTCCATCCGCTTGAGGGCTGCCCTCCGATGGGCCGAGCTCTCTGCATCCTGCGATCCATCTGAATCCCTGCATGGTTATGATGCTGCTATCTATCTCCTCTCGCAGATTGCAGACATGGGCCAGACGTTTCAGCAACGCTACGCAAATCTCCTCAAAATCTCGCATGTCACAGCTGCCGCCGCTTCTGCTGCATTTGCGCAGGGCGAAGTTCTAAAAGCTCTGGAGTGGCTTGAGCAAGGCCGCTGCATTGTCTGGAACCAACTCAAACAGCTTCGCACTCCCATAGATAATCTGCGTGTACATGATACACCCCTGTTCGAACAATTCTTGGAGATTTCAAGGGAGTTGAAAAACTCTGTATTGCTTGAATCCCAGGAATCGGCGACGCTCGAGCATACTGTAACTGCAGCTTCAGAACCATTGCTCGATAAAATTCGCAGTACTCGTAAAATTCACAGTTTCCTGAGACCCCTTCCACCATCAAGATTTCTGGAGAACCTCCCACAGGTTGGCCCTGTTGTTCTGATCAATGTTCATGACAACCGATGTGATGCTCTGGCTCTCATACCGGATTGTGATACTCCCCTCCATATTCCTCTTACACAGTGTACTCTCCAAAAAGTGTTGGAACTCAGAAAACACCTAGAGGCTTGTATAAAGCCTCTTCGTCATGGCCTACGCGCCCCTTTATATCCTATACGTTCAGGCCCACTTAAAGAGCGTGAACAGCACAGAAAGCGCGAAGAGGAGGGGCGCGGAGAGCGCGATGAGCAGGAGCGCAGAAAGCATGAAGAGGAGCACAGAAAGCATGAAGGGGAGCGCAGACAGCGTGAAGATGAGGGGCACAGAAAGCGTCAGGAGGAGGGGCGCAGCAAGTGCGAAAAGGAGTACAGAAAGCACCAAGAAAAAGAGCACAGAAAGCGCGAAGAAGAGGAGCGCAAAAAGCGCAAAGAGGAAGAGCTCAAAGGCCGCAAAGAGCGTGCAACGAGCAATATCCGTAGTCTCCTTTACAGACCTTATGATCAACAAATGACAGTCGATTGATGATAAATATAAGGTCTGTATCAATTTGCGGGCCTTTTGGTGGGTGGGTCCTT
>Ga0247742_10003051_pt1 | contig 10780 bp, 10 predicted proteins | sample UWRJL208509C2_FD_180944 | JGI IMG/M metagenome (GOLD analysis project Ga0247742, IMG submission 180944) | Plant litter microbial communities from Arlington Agricultural Research Station in Wisconsin, United States - UWRJ-L208-509C-2 | ecosystem: Environmental > Terrestrial > Plant litter >... | reverse complement strand
GAGTTTGAAGCCAAGAATACGCAGCGCGAAGGGTAGATGACGCGGCTTTACACATGAAAAAATGTGAACAAATAGGGCATCAAGTTCGGCGTATGGATTATCGTTCTCGAAACCCGTTGAGATTCCACATATAAAGTCAAGCCGATCGATTGGGTTGTAGTGGATCGAGCCGACAAATTTGACGACTACCGACGGGTAGATAAATTGACCAGACGATTTAGCGAGGAGGGTTTTGATGGTGTCCGCCGTTGGCCAAACAGGAGGGAATTCAAGTTTCGCTACCGATTCATGGTGCTCTCGCATATGTGCAAATTCTTCGACGAGAAACTTTCGTATATCCTTGTCTGGGTTATACGAGCTGTCGAGGGCGATTCTTGTGGACAATTGGTTTAGAATGCCAGTGTTAAAAGCATTCCGAATGGTAGGTTCTGGACGGGAGGTGATAAAAACTGCCAGTGGAATGGGTTGTTCTCGAGAAAGGGCGCACAAAAGCTGGAGGACGCTCTGCTGCGTCTCAGAGCCTTGGCATTCGTCTAACCCATCGATCACGATGAGCCTCGGCCAGCGGTTCTTCTCCTCAGGTGAAGCATCGATTGCGATCGATTGAAGGGGAAGAATGACGAGAGCATGTAGCTGAGTTTCGAGCGACTTCTCGAAGATCAATGGGTCTTCCTCCACTGCTAGTTCGATCAGGGACCGTGTTTGTGGGAGGGACAAAGCAATCTGGTACGCAATCGTAGAAACAAAGGCCCGCGCATCGTTGCGATTTCCAGCGCTTCGCGAGAAAATAAACGTGGCCAAGAGGTATTTCCGAGTTGCCTCGTGAAAGTATTCAGCTATTATTTGCGCGATCGCTGACTTTCCGGCACCCATAAGACCGTTCAACCAGAGTATAGGATACTCGTAAAAAGATATTTCAGCCCAAGACTTGATCCTGTTCTGAGCAGCGACGCGGGTACCTGGGTGGCACCTAGGTGGATCGAAACGTTGAGCCGCGTTGTGGATTGCACCTACTGCAACGTGCTTGAGTAGAATGTGAAATCCTGGGTGGGTTAGATTTTGCCCTGATGGTAGATATTTAATATTAATTCTGCTCACCGCTGTGCTTCGCTGAGTGACCCCGTTTGACAACAGAGCTCCCAACGACAAATGTGCCTCCCGAAATCACAACATTTTCGGCCTTGGAAAACATAGTTGGCGGTATTGACATGACTATTGTGACTCGTATTGTGTATGTCCACAGGTGTTCACATACATATCCTATACTTTGAGGTTACAACGTCGCTTGATGTGGTTTGAGTGCAAGACTGCAAGTAAACCTCAACGGCCACCAAGCGTGGCCGGAGCGGCCCGTTACATAAGTCACATCCCCGACCTTTGTAGGTTTCTCCTCTCCTTTCTACTTTTCTTTTGCTTTTTATCCGTTATCATGTTCGTCTAGCGACCAATGGCCTGAGTATTTGCATTTTATCCACAAGGCAGTGCCCTCGGTACACCAACGTGACTGACGTCAGATTCGGTGGAGACTTGGAGTTGGTGAGCAGGTACCAATATAAACCCTCAACCATGTCTCCCTTCATCCAACAATATCGACTCTAGGGGGAAGCAAGATGATTTACGACAAAAATCCGCCATACCCTCACTACGACCACCTTCCATACGCAAAGGAACCATGGAAAAGTCTCTACGTCTTTTCACGTCTGTTCACCACACTCGCTTTGGTGCCTTTCTGGGTCTTGTATTACGCGGTTTTACCCCGCCGTTACAGACCGAGAGCATCCTGGAATCTTCGTCAAATCGTCAACATCAACTTTACTCGCCGAATCTACAAGGTTACAGAAGTCGCTGGGGTGACTTGGGGAACTCGCGATCCGACCGTTGCTCCAGACGAGAAGAACTTGCAAGAAACTAGGTTCGAATGGGTGGAACCGCTCAAGGAGAAGTGGAGGACGGGCATCGTGCAGAGCAAGGTGCCTTTCACTCGTGTTCCTTGCTATGTCTGGCCAAAAGTCGTCCATCCTGAGGTCCGGAAGGTGAGGAAGATGTGGGGAAAGGATCCACATGATGCTCAATTAACTCAGAACATCGATATGGACTTGGAGAACGGCCATGGAGAAGTTCCCCTTGTCGGTATCTTCATGCACGGTGGTGGATACTGCCACATGTCGGCGCACGAGTCAAGTCGGACGTCGAGGATTCCCAGAGGTCTCATCAAGGTAAGTTATGTTTGTTTTCAATATCATGGAAGGCGACTGATGTTAATACAGAGGAAAATCTTGCATGAAGTATACTCCGTCGAGTATCGACTCCTTCAACATGCACCCTTTCCAGCCGTGGTACAAGACGCCGCGGCGGTCTATGCACATGTTGTGGAGCAATATGGTATCAAAAAGGCCAAGTGCAAAGTGATTCTCATTGGAGACAGCTCTGGCGGAAACCTTGTCCTTGCGCTTGCCCGTTGGCTGCGAGACGAGGGCCACATGCCTCTCCCAGATGGTCTACTCCTCCTTTCCGTATGTACCGTATTGGATATGTCCTTACAACAATTAACCACTTCTCATAGCCATCATCGGACCCCTCACACCAGCTCCCTGAAACCCTCTCGTCTTACATCCCACGACCGAACAAATACACTGATTATCTCGTCGACAACCCAGAGCCACGCGCTCTCCTGCAACGCACGTTCCTAGGCTTCAAATACCACACCGGACTCAGCACTGAAGAGGAAGAACGCCGTCTCGTCGAAATCGTGCACTCTGAATACGTCTCGCCATGTTCGCCAATTGTACTCAAACGCTGGGGTCACGAAGCGAAGCAAGATCCCCACGGCGAGCATGAGCAGCATTTCGTTCGAAACGTTTTCAAGAGGCTACCCACCGACCTGCGGCGAACTCGAGCTCCGAGTGCGCTGGATCGTTCCGTGTTACTGCCGACCAAGGAAGGAGAAAGTGCCAAGGTTGACGATGGCCCTAGCGTCATTCTTCCTCCTGCCGCCGAGTCCGAAGCAATCTCGACAGCGACTGCGTTGCTGCCCATCTCCGCGTCCAACTCGACGTCTACTACGGCTACATCATCCACGCTCAATAGCCCACAAACCCCGCCTCTTCTGTCCACCACCGCTCCCACGGCCGTTAAAGGTGACGCAATGACTCTCACCTACCGCGCAACATGTGGCTTCCCCACGCTCTTCGACTCATTTCCCCGGAGCCTTGTAGTATGCGGTGACGCTGAACGACTGGTGCGGGAAGTGCGGTCGTTGATTGCTGCGATGAACAAGGATGGTGTGGACCTGGATGTCGTTTGGGCGAGAGATGCGTGTCATGATATCCTGATGTTGAACGAGTTTTGGTGGGATCGGGCCGTTATTGAAGAGGTTTGGGAAGGTATTGCTACGTGGGCTGAGGGCTTCAAGGAGAGGGAAAGTGGTGCTGAAGATATACCTGAAGCCAATGCTGGGACTGACACGAAACTTAAGATCGACGTGGAATTGATTGATGTCTAAAGAACGTCTGTTGGAGAACACATAGACATTGGCGGCTCTTATGTGACATGAACCTTCGTATTTTCATCGTACTTACTGTATCTCAACTTCTCAACTTACTGTATCATAAAAGCACATCCTGCTCTTGTATATACTTCATGAGCCATTCCCCAGAAAATCCAGCTGGAAATTTATTGAAACAATGTATTCCATACAACTTCGTGTTTGTGCATCTTCAAGACGCCTACAGCTCCCAGGCTCGCTGGGATCATAATTCTACAGACAGGCCATACAAACGAGGGAGAGTCATCTAGCTGGCTGCGTCGCCAGCATCCTCCCGTATAAATACATCAAGGTACATTTCGGCAAAGCGAGAAGGGAGAGTTAGACTCGGAATCAAGGGAACTTAAGGACAGAATGTAATCGTCCAGGTCTTGTCTCCTATGGAACATCCCCTCACGGGGCTGTCGTTACCGCAGCCGCTCATATCCTGAAAGAGGGGAAAGGTGAGCTAAGTAAACAACATCTATGGAACGACAACGACAAGACTTACACCTATAGGATACGCATTTTTACAGTCGCAATTCTTGTTCGCGCAAGTGACCGTATCACATCCGCTCACAGCAACACGCATGGACTGCGTGAAACCCTGTATTCAGAAGACTGCTCAGGAACTGCCTACTGTTACAATAAGAGGTCGCACGTACCTGAATATTAGATATGTCGTATGCTTGAGGCGTCCAGAAATTCCCAGTATCCAAGTTGAATTCTGCCATTGAACAATCTTCACCCTTGGGACCACATCCACCGTTCTGGTTGAAGATGCGACCGTTCCACTATTGGTTTTGCTCAGGATTTGGTAGATGTAGAGATTAGGTGGGGGACTAACCTGACGGTTCACTTTCATGGATTTGGTACCAGTCTTGGCTGTGAGGGTCCCAGGTTGAGGACCTATATAGGATGCGGCTGGGTTGGGCTGCGAGGATAAATAAGCACTTCGGTTATGGAAGGAGACCAATTGAAGAGGAGAGATACGCACAACTCCTCCAGATCCTGGTGTAGAACATCTGGGAGAATACCCACACTCCGTGTTGGCAATAATAGGTTCCACCGAGTAAGGACACTTGTTCTCGAAAACAACTGCTCAGCGAATCCCGAATTTGAAGTCAGCTTCATATCTCATACTCCGAGTCAGAGGGGGATTGCGCACAAGTATGGTCTGCAGAGACAATTGAAACAAGACTCAGAAAAACGAAAAGAATGGCGTAGGAGGTTCTCGACATGTTCGATGAACGTTTGACTCTGAGAAATAGTTTAAGAGTAAGAATTGTGCTGGTGGGAATGAATGGGCGTGTTGAACTCCTATGGGGCGAAGTCTACAGCGAAATCAATGAAGCAGAAGAGGCTTGGGGACACGAGAAACTCACGAGAGAAAATCACAATGTCCGGAATAGTTTTTGTTGTCCCGTCTTTGGCTTCATTCAGCGCGTCCTTCGTGACCCTGAATTTAGACGGTCTGTTTCAAGAGATTGTTCACCCCTTTTGGGCAGGTTCTATTGAAATCCGAGATGCAGGACCAACGAGAGTACGAAGAGGTTGGGGGACTTCGTGGAAAACGAGTGCCAATACATGCGATATACCTACGATTATATACGATATCTACATCTGAGTAGCACGCGTACACAAAATCATCGGGTGAGTCCATCAGAGATACGCGCAGTCGCCAAGCTCGCTACAAATAAAATCCAATAGGTTCCTCTTATCTGCTGAAATAAACACCCCGACGTTAATCGAGGACCTTTGTCTGTGCGAGGAATGTTAAATCTTCTGGAGGCTCAATGCATAGAATTATAGGTGACCTCAATGTTGCCGCCCCGCCAGCAGGTGAGCTAAAAATAGCTTTTCATGGCGGGCGCCTATAGTGACTTGGAGGAAGCATTCGAAAGTCTTAAAAGGTCCGCCGAGCTTCCACAACCACACTTGTACCTGCTTTTGAAGCGTAAAAAGTATTTTTTTGGCATGCTAATGACGTCGGAAAGGTGCTTCGACCGACAAAAAGATTGTAGAAAAGTAAATAGCGTTACATTAGTAATTTGCCAAATTCACATACTCAGGAAGAAATGCGCTGAAATACAACAACATATACATCTACATAGCATCATTGTCTTCCAATACTTCGCGTGCATGCTCTTTAGCCTGTTTAGAAACTCTCGGATCTATCAACATGTCAGTTACAAACTACAAATCCCGGAGACAGTATATATCGCTCACTCTTCAAAGTCGCCTTGTAACCACCCATCTCACGGCCTTCTCCAGGCTGACCACCTTTCATGCCTCGAGATCTACCGTCGTTTCCGAAATCACGATCGTCGTCGTCGTCCTGGGTGTCCATACCCGCGTACATTCCTGGGTGACTAGCGTCACGAGTCTCGACTGCGAGACCTCGTTTGTTGCCTAAAAGTAAAGGTGACGCAAGGAACATGAGTTTCGGACACTGGTTTACATAGACAGAAAAACTATTTACCTAAGAGATTCTCGTCCTCTTCATCCAGATCATTACCGTAATCCGCCTCGTCGAGGGTGTCGACTGTCTGCTTGGCACGCTGGGTGGAGGCGGGAACGTCTAAGTCAACGCCCATCTGATCAAGACGGTCACGGGCGTTATTCTTGGCTTCATCAGAGACGGAGTCGTTGTGGATGGTGGCCTTGAGACCAGCAGCGACGCGCTCTGGATTCTTGTTGTCAGATTGAACTGCGCGCAAACAACGGTGTTGAGTGAAGCTATGGTAGCACGTAAAAAGATGAAACATTACCGATGCCGGACATTATATCAGTTGTACTTGAAAGTAAGAAAAGGTTTTGAAGTTAGTTGAGATTTGGGGTATGTGTTAGGAAATTTTTAGAGCTTTTTTATAAGGCGATCTCTCTCGGACTCAGCGACGACTCGAAGTGTCCGTTGGCGCCTTCGACCATTCGGATGTCGGATTTCAAAGTTGAGCTGCGGTAATAGATGACGCTCAGCGATTGCAAGCACGGCGTGATATCAGAATGATGATCATGGTCATGACTGATATTCTCCCTAATCTCCAAGGGCCGTGTCTAGCATTTCGGAGCCCAACCTTGACTAAAGGTGGTTAGCGTATGATGCAAGTCTTGTCGTTCCAGAAACCGGAAGAAGTTTCACGCATGGAGAAACAGCTGTGCCTGGAGTGTGGCGCAGAGTTACCTCAGCAGATGGGGCAATGGAACGCGCTAAATTGAGCGAAGTGTATTCAAATTTCACGGCATCGTACGGACCATGCCCAGTTGAAATTGGGGCCACCAATGGGGTGCCTGCCGATGGACACCCGACTTAGGCTCGATCGAAGACGGATTACTGGAGAATTTTCAAGAAAAACACATCAGACTTGGACGTCACCTGGGGGTTTATGCATCATAGGGTACGGCAACTGAGGTATTTTTTTACGATCCCACCATCGGTGACTTGCGCAATGGATGACGCGCTATACGTCGGATCGTTCAATACGGTGACGCTTTGCGTTTCCTGTATAGTAGTAGACAAGATGATACACGATGAGTGATGTTTATGCAACTTCAAAGTCGCCTTTGATATAAAACGCGATTTATACAATCGATCTTCGAACAACCTCTCTGAAATAACTTGAACTTTCGAAGAATCATTTAAACATTATGTCGACTCAAGGTACTGTATATCCTCCCGTCCTTGAAGGGAATCCGTTATTGATTTCCGTGGTCTTAGCGTCGTATGAGAAAAATCCGGACAACGTTGCACGAGGATACAAGGCCACGATCAGCAACCCCAACGTGTCTGAAGAGGCTAAGCAGAACGCGGTCCAACATTTACAGGAGATGGGCGTCAGCATCGACAACAAGTCAGGGACTTCTTCGACGAAGAAATCCCCTCAAGCCAGTACGTCTTTTAGTTTTTATCTTCGATATTATATTCATAATCACACCTTTTTGGTCATCCCCTTCAGTGATGGAAGACATCTCACGCAAACCAAAGGAATACGCTGAGAAAGTCATTGCCGGAGAGACCCCTGAAGTGAATGCAGACGTCTTTGTCAAGCCTGGAGATGAAGATGCCGATGTTGTCGACCCGAATGGCCCAGATCTCGTTGATACCTCCCCAGGAGATTATGCCAATGCCGACAAGGGTTCGGATTCACGTGTCTTGGGCGGTTACAAGGCGGCGTTGCACAGTGAGTGATGATATGGAAATTTCTTCGGTATCTGAAGCGATTTTTGCAGACCCGAGAGTGTCCAAGGAAGCAAAACAGCATGCCGAACAGGTTCTTAAGGAGCATGGCGCAGATTATTGAGTTCTTGGCTTAAATATTTGAATCATTTCGCGACGTCTGCGAGAGTGTCATGAAATGGCATTGTCTCAAATATAACTGTATTTTTTTTGGTTACACAATATGAGTATCTCTCTGAGGATAGTTGTGAGTCTGTACTTGTACACGGACCTCTGGAGACAGCAGCCCCTATCTTACCTGACGCGTTTTGACGCGTGACGTCAACATCCACTGACCCTGGGAACGTGTCGCCAGTCGCCTTGAGAATGTGTTGGTATTCTATTTTCCACCTTGCATTCTATGGAATGCACGACCCTTTGATGTTATGCAAGCACCAGAGGCGTAATTGAGTCAGGCGGGCACGCGGTATGGGGCCCATGTTGATGATGGAGTCTTTTTCAACCACCAATGGCGCCTCAAGGTCGCGGATCACTGCAAATTCGAAACAATTGGGTCCCTTGTGGTGTTCTTTTGCGTCACTTCCCGACGGCGAGCCACGGCGGTGGCCAGGCAAGGAAATATGGGGTTCCCACGCTCCTTCTTCGAGCTCTTTTACGTGCGCGCCGAGATCAAAGTGGTGCTTAGGATGCTTTTAGCGCGCTTTTTTACCCACCATTGCATCATGCTGTGAGGCCAATGACGACGGTGCCCTTCGCATTCAAGTCACGATGGGTGGCCGCGAGTCAGGTTCGATTCTTTCTCTGTGTCTGCATCGTATATAAACCTCGTTCACTTGGCTGTAAATTGACAGTAAACTTCATCCACAACTTCTACAACAAATTCCAACCGCTACCACTACTTTTTTCCCGTATAAACATGTCTCTTAGCAGTACGTGTCCAAGGTGTTCTGTCCTACCGCATTCTAACACCTGATTGTACAGCTCACGAGCGGAACGTCGCCTCCGGCCTCAAAGCTGCCATTCACAACGACAGAGTCTCTGACGAGGCTAAGGCCAACGCTGCACAACGTCTTGAGGAAATGGGCTCAGAGGTACCCGACGACTTCAGGAGCTCTGAAACGGACCACAGCAACGATCTTCACGCGAATCAGCAACGCGGGTTCAAGTCAGTTTTGAGTCGTGAGTGGCAATCCCCATCTCTTCTGCCTGAATATTCACCCTGCTGCTATAATTTTCGTAGGTTCTGATGTTTCAGACGAGGCCAAAGCTCATGCTCGAGAGATGCTTGGCGAGGATGTGCACTCCTCCAGCCATGGTCGCAAGTCAGACGATGAGAGCGAGAATAGAAGGATGGGAGGCTATAAGGCTACTTTGAAGAGTAAGTTCGACGCCTCAGTGTGCACATTACAGTGGGCTAATGAAATGTTAATAGATCCCAACGTCTCCGATGAAGCTAAGGAGCATGCTGAGGAGGTCTTGAAGGAACATGGTGTCTATTAATTAATTTCATCATCATCGCATCGCACCTAATGTATTAATACTGGATTTAACTGCATCTTGTTCCGTTTGGATTTCTTTCGTGTGATGTACGATAAGCTTTGGTTTTGGGCGAGAATGTAGCTACCACCTATGGTCTTAGAGAATTCTGCGAACACATCAGACGTGGACCTATTTTTGGATGGTTGGGCGCTTGTGATATGGATCGTTTTACGCTCGACTCAGGCTGTGAGAGAACTTCATTTACTCTATCAATTTAAGCTCAAATTCATGTAAGTCTACTTCAAATCTTACGTTGCTTCGTGAAAGAACTTCATAGTATTGTGACTTAGGGCTACATATGTAAAAATTCGAATATTGAAGGGTAAGCAGGTCGGTTCATGCGAATCGGAGGTCCGGATATGAAGACACCTCTGATTACCCTGGCTTTTCAGGATATTAGAAGTATTGCTTAAGTTGCATCCCCCGTATTGACTCGGGGGCGAGGGCGTGCACAACTTCGACGAATCATGGTCGTTCGGAAGCCGGCGCGAGAGTGACACCTGCTGCACTGTTTAGATACTCCATTAGCGCTGATCTATCGAGTATAGTAAATCAAGAAAAACATACGGCAAAGTCAGTCGCCTCTCGCTACCTCTGATCCTCATCACTACGATTTTTGTCGCCTGGAACATCAAAAGAATGAAAATGTCAGTGTCAAAACGGCTTCATCAACGAGTGATAACATCAGTGAATATTATCTCCACTCACGTCTGGTAAATATGACCAGGATTCCACCTCGCCATATACGACTTGGCCTTCTGAATTCCAGACAAACACTTCTGTTCCGACTGGGCCTGGGTACGATCGCGAGCCATTGGAAACAGGAGATTCCATAGTTGGTTAGGTAGTACTAGTAGGAGGAATGGGATTTATGGGCGGTTTTTTGTGTAGTGGTACTGCCGTTCGAGATGTTTATATCCGGAGAATATAGTGGAAGATTTCGCAAATGACAGGTTAATTGTCTTATATCGCAATTCATGTGAGGCTTTACGAGGGCAATTTAACCACCCTCGGCCGCCTAGTTTATCTCTGAGCTCATTGCAGCTAGTTTGCGACAGCTTGAAAGCATCGCCTTCGAGTTGACGCTTCTTGATTCTTGGATAATAGTACACCGGTGTGGGTAAGTCTGAGCTTTAGCGTCAGGGTCTCTGCAGCACGTTGAAGGTCATGTAGGCCATTTTGGGAACCACTTGGGCAGGAAATCGCTTCGTGGAAGACCTGAGTACCCCCACGTGTACTTGCATGAACGTATCGGTGCCGTCACGACTTACTGCCGTGGGTGTACGAATTCTTGGGTGCGTAAACATTTAAACTATGGGTCTTTCTTAAAAATTCCGAAACTTTTACAAGGGGATGAGATGAGATGATGGGAGATGCCAGTGGGTGCTGTCTGCAGTGATGATGATGTGATCTAGTGGCAATCTTATCTTTCTCAATCACATGATTGTAATGTCGCTTTTCTTGCCGACGTTTGTTTTCTCATCCCTGTCAGTGTCCACCGCCAGGCTGGTTTTGACATGGCCCACAGGAAGACCGCCAGG
>Ga0247742_10003050_pt1 | contig 10781 bp, 7 predicted proteins | sample UWRJL208509C2_FD_180944 | JGI IMG/M metagenome (GOLD analysis project Ga0247742, IMG submission 180944) | Plant litter microbial communities from Arlington Agricultural Research Station in Wisconsin, United States - UWRJ-L208-509C-2 | ecosystem: Environmental > Terrestrial > Plant litter >... | reverse complement strand
AAAAAGCTTGCCTGCCACAAAAAGGCCTGCTTGCCACAACAAAGCCTGCTTGCCACACCCCCCCATTTGCCACAACAGCTCAGCCTGATTCAGAACCTCAACCCTGCCTCGCCATATGCAACCTGTGCAGCGTGATCTCGCGCACGGCCTGTTTACTCAGTTCAATATGGTGCTTGAGCAGGTGCTGCGCCTGATCGGTCTGGCGTTGCAGGATGGCCGCAAGGATTTGCCCGTGCTCCTCGTACGTCGCCGCAATGCGTGACGCCTGGGTAAAGTCGAGCCGGCGGATGATGCGAATTTTTTCCGTAATGGCGTAATGCATACGCGCCATTTCGCCATTGCCCGTGGCGTGCACCAGGTCACAATGAAAACGCTCGTCCAGCGCCGAGACGGCCTGGGTGTCCTGCAGACGCTCCCCGGTTTCTACCTGCCAGATCGCTTGCAAGGCCTGCAATACAGGGCTCGGTTCGTCCATCGCGCACAAGCGACTGACCGCTGCCAGTTCCAGCACAATGCGCACGTCATACAGCTCTTCGAAATACGCGAAGTCGAACGGCTTGACCTGCCAGCCGCTGCGAAAATACACCTGCACGTACCCTTCCTTCTCCAGGCGATAAAGCGCCTGGCGCACCGGGGTACGGCTGGCCTGCATGCGCATGGCCACGTCACCTTCGCTGAAGCGATCGCCCGGCAGCAGGCGGAACTCGAAAATATCCGCCTTGAGCTGCGCATAGACCTGTTCAGCCAGGCTCTCCGGCCGTGGCTTGGCGGTTGTCGTCGTCGCCAGTTGCATGCCTACCCCCGGCTCGCAATAAAGGCGCGCCAGCCGCCAAACTCGGTGATGTCGAGAGCGTCGGCCAGGGCCCAGGGCTCGCAGATAAAACCTTTGACGCTGCGCCCATCCGCCAGCAGCAGATTGCCGATCCCCAAGGGCGCCGGGATCTCGGCGACGAATTCACCGAAGCGCGCAATCGGCATATCCCACAGCTCGACAACAATCGCACGCCCGCTGTCTGCCCTGGCCAGCCCAGGCTTGGGCGGCACGGTGCCCGGCAGGGCGTATAGCCGGTAGTTGTCGGCCGTCAGGGTTTGCTCCACCAGCACCGCGTTGCGCGAGGTCAGTTGCACGTTCAGCGGCATGCCGGTCAGGTGCGCCCCCACTACCGCCACCCGCACGCTGCCAGGCGCCTGTAGCGCGGTGGCCGGCGCGGGCAAATAACGTTCGGTGGCGCCCAAGGGCAGGTCCAGGCTGGCCTGCCAGCGTTTGCCCAGGTGGGCCAAGGCCGTGTCGTGCCAGGCCGATGCCAGCAAGGTGATGCCGCTGGGCAACCCATCGCTGCGCAGGCCCGCCGGGAGCGCCAGGGCCGACAGGTCGGCGAGGTTAGTGAAGTTGGTGTAATAGCCGAACTGCGAGTTGTAGCGCACCGGCTCCTGGGCCATTTCCGCCTGGGTACGAAGGGTTGGCGACGTGGGCACCAGCAACGCGTCGAAACCCGCCAGCGTGTCGTTGATGCGTCGGCTCAGCTCGGCGCGCAAGTATTCAGCCTTGTAGGCGTCGCAGGCGCTGTACTGGCGACCACTCTCGACAATGCCGCGCACCACCGGGTTGATCGCCTCCGGTTGCTGCTCCAGCATGCGTTCCAGGGCGACGGTACGCTCGGCGACCCACGGGCCGAAATACAACTGGTCCGCGAGGGCCTTGAACGCGCTGAAGTCCACCGGGGTGATCACCGCGCCCAGGGCCTTGAAGCCTTGCACCGCGTGCTCAAACACCGCCTGGTTGAGGGTGTCGCCAAAAAACTCCAGGCTCGCCGGAATCGCCAGCCTGATCGCCGCCCCCACCGCGACTGGTGCGGTATGCGGGTTCACACGCGAATAGGCGTCGCTGGCATCGTAGCCCTCAGAAACGCGCAGCACGCTTTCGGCGCATTCGACGGTCAACGCAAACACCGAGATGCAATCCACGGTGCGGCACGCCGGCACCAGCCCGGTATTGGACAGGCGGCCCTTGGTCGGCTTCAACCCGACGATATTGTTGAACCCCGCCGGCACGCGCCCGGAGCCTGCGGTGTCGGTGCCCAGGGAAAACGCCACCAGCCCACGCGCCACCACCGACGCCGAGCCAGAGCTGGAGCCTCCGCTGACGTAATCCGCGTCAAAGCTGTTGCCCACCGCGCCGTAGGGCGAGCGTGTGCCCACCAGGCCCGTGGCGAACTGATCGAGGTTGGTCTTGCCCATCAGGATCGCACCGGCTTCGCGCAGCCGTTGGACTACAGATGCATCCTGCGCCGCCGTGTAGGCAAATTCGGGACAGGCCGCCGTGGTGTCCCAGCCGGCCGCATCGATATTGTCCTTGATCGCGAACGGCACGCCATATAGCGCCAGCTGGGTGATATCACCGTCCACCGCCGCCAGGCGCGCGCTCAACTGCGCCAGTTGTTCGGTCAACTGCACCGGGGTCGCACGGGCGATCCAGGCGTTGTCATCGCCGGGGTACTCAGCGGCGAGAGTCAGCAGAATATCCGGGGTGATGCTGCCGCTACGGTAGCCGTCAAGCCACTCGCCGAGGGTCCAGCCAAACGCGTTGTGCATGGGAAACTCCATCTTGTATCCAAGTTTGGATAAGTGGAAGCAAACCCCAGGCCAACCTCGAAACCCAATGAATGCGCGGGCATGCACTCAAACCCTGCCCGCTGATAGCGCACCCACCCATCGCCCATGCGCCAAAAAAAGACATTCAGCGGACCGCGCGGTTGCGACCCGCCCGATACCGGCCTATGTTCCAAGCCATGCCGTGCATTTTGCTGTCCATCCCATTCGCAATCAGGTGAAGACATGCCCACGCTTTCCCGCCCCGCCGTCCTCGAGCTGATCGGCAATACGCCGCTGGTTCGGGTCAGCCGTTTCGATACCGGCCCCTGCACACTCTTTCTCAAACTTGAATCACAGAACCCCGGCGGCTCCATCAAGGACCGCATCGGCCTGGCCATGATCGACGCCGCCGAACGCGACGGCCGCCTGCGCGAGGGTGGCACCATTATCGAAGCCACCGCCGGCAACACCGGCCTGGGCCTGGCGCTGGTCGGCCGGGCGAAGGGCTATCGGGTGGTGCTGGTGGTGCCCGACAAGATGTCCACGGAAAAGGTGCTGCACCTCAAGGCCATGGGCGCCGAAGTGCATATCACCCGCTCCGACGTGGGCAAGGGCCACCCCGAGTACTACCAGGACGTGGCCGCGCGCCTGGCCAAGGATATTCCCGGTTCATTCTTTGCCGACCAGTTCAACAACCCGGCCAACCCCCTGGCCCACGAGACCAGCACAGCGCCGGAAATCTGGGCGCAGACCCAGCATGATGTCGACGCAATCGTGGTGGGCGTCGGCTCGGCCGGCACGCTCACCGGCCTGACCCGCTTCTTCAAGCGCGTCCAACCGGAACTGGAAATGGTCCTGGCCGACCCGGTGGGCTCGGTGATGGCCGAATACAGCCGCAGCGGCCAGCTGGAAACTCCCGGTTCATGGGCCGTGGAAGGCATCGGCGAAGACTTCATCCCCTCGATTGCCGACCTCTCCAGCGTGCGCCACGCCTACTCCATCAGCGATGAAGAAAGCTTCGACCACGCGCGCCAACTGCTCAAGGCCGAGGGCATTCTCGGCGGTTCCTCCACCGGCACCCTGCTCGCCGCCGCCCTGCGCTATTGCCGCGAACAGACCGAACCCAAGCGCGTGGTGACCTTTGTGTGCGACACCGGCACGCGCTACCTGTCGAAGGTCTACAACGACCAGTGGATGAACGACGCCGGCTTGTTGCAATACAAACACTACGGCGACCTGCGCGACCTGATCGCGCGCCGCTTCGAAGATGGCCGCGTGATCAGCGTGAGCCCCGATGACACCCTGCTCACCGCCTTCCAGCGCATGCGCCTGGCGGATGTCTCGCAACTGCCGGTACTGGTCGACGGCCAGACCCTGGTCGGTGTCATCGACGAGTCCGACATCCTGCTCGGCCTGCATCACGACGCGGCAGATTTTTCCATGGTCGTCGCCAGCGCCATGACCGATCACCTGCAGACCCTGGCCCCCAGCGCCAGCCTCGCCGAACTGCAGGCGGAACTGGATCGCGGCCTGGTCGCCATAATCGCCGACGCCTCGGGCTTCCACGGCCTGATCACGCGCGTCGACCTGCTTAACCACCTGCGGAGATCCCTTGTATGAGTCAGCCCGATAAAAGTGCATTTGCCACCCGCGTGATCCACGCCGGGCAATCACCCGACCCGACCACGGGCGCGCTGATGCCACCGATCTACGCCAACTCCACCTACCTGCAAGACAGCCCCGGTGTACACAAGGGCTTCGACTATGGCCGCTCCCACAACCCCACGCGCTTTGCCCTGGAACGCTGCGTCGCCGACCTCGAAGGCGGCAGCCAGGCGTTTGCCTTTGCGTCCGGGCTGGCGGCGATTTCCACCGTGCTGGAACTGCTCGACGCCGGCGCTCATATCGTCTCCGGCAATGACTTGTACGGCGGTACCTTCCGTTTATTCGACAAAGTGCGCCAACGCAGCGCCGGGCATCGTTTCAGCTTTGTCGACCTGAGTGACCTGTCGGCTTTCGAAGCCTCGTTGCAGGACGACACGCGCATGGTCTGGGTCGAAACCCCGAGCAATCCGCTGCTGAGCCTCACCGACCTCAGCGCCATCGCGCGTATCTGCCGCGACCGCGACATCATCTGCGTGGCCGACAATACCTTCGCCAGCCCCTGGATCCAGCGCCCGCTGGAGCTGGGTTTTGATGTGGTGGTGCACTCCACCACCAAATACCTCAATGGCCACTCCGACGTGATCGGCGGCATCGCCATCGTCGGCGACAACCCCGCGCTCGCCGAACGCCTGGGCTTCCTGCAGAACTCGGTCGGCGCCATCGCCGGCCCCTTCGACGCCTTCCTGACCCTGCGCGGCGTGAAAACCCTGGCGCTGCGCATGGAGCGCCATTGCAGCAACGCCCTCGACCTCGCCACCTGGCTGGAACAGCAACCGCAGGTGGCGCGGGTGTACTATCCGGGCCTCACGTCCCACCCCCAGCATGAACTGGCGCGCAAACAGATGCGTGGGTTTGGCGGGATGATCTCGGTGGACCTCAACAGCGACCTGGCCGGCGCCACGCGCTTCCTGGAGAACGTCAAGATCTTCGCCCTGGCCGAAAGCCTCGGCGGCGTGGAGAGCCTGATCGAGCACCCGGCGATCATGACCCACGCCAGCATCCCCGCCGTCACGCGCGCGCAGTTGGGGATCGGCGATGGGTTGGTACGGTTGTCAGTGGGGGTCGAGGATGTGGAGGATTTGCGCGCCGACCTGGCCCAGGCGTTGGCGCAGATCTAACCGAGGAAACGGGCCTTTGTGGGAGCTTGGCCGGTGATGCAATCGCCGGCCAAGCTCCCACATAAGTCCATCAGCTTGACGTTACATTGGCCCGTGCGCTGTGCAGTTTCTTGTAGCTGTCGATCAGGCGCAGATGCCGGTCCAGCCCTTCCAGCTTCATGCTGGTGGGCGTCAGCCCGTAGAAGCGCACGCTGCCCTCGACCGAGCCGATCACCGCGTCCATCCGCTCATTGCCAAACATGCGGCGGAAGTTGGCCTCGTAGTCCGCCAGCTCCAGGTCTTCGTCCAGTTCCATCTCCAGCACCGCGTTCACTGCCTGGTAGAACAGCCCGCGTTCGACGGTGTTGTCGTTGTACTGCAGGAACATCTCCACGCACTCCTTGGCCTCTTCGTACTGCTTGAGGGCGAGGTAGATCAGCAGCTTCAGCTCCAGAATGGTCAGTTGGCCCCACGCGGTGTTGTCGTCGAACTCGATGCCGATCAAGGTGGTGATGTCGGTGTAGTCGTCCAGCTCGCTTTCCACCAGGCGCTCGGCCAGTGCCTGCAGCGCCTCGTCGTCGAGGCTGTGCAGGTTGAGGATATCGGCGCGGAAAAACAGCGCCTTGTTGGTGTTGTCCCAGATCAGGTCATCCACCGGGTAGATTTCCGAGTAGTCCGGCACCAGGATGCGGCAGGCCGTGGCGCCGAGGTGTTCGTACACGGCCATGTAGGACTCTTTGCCCATACCTTGCAGAATGCCGAACAGCGTCGCGGCTTCTTCGGCGTTGGAGTTTTCCCCCTGGCCGGAGAAGTCCCACTCGACGAATTCGTAGTCCGACTGGGCACTGAAGAAGCGCCACGAGACCACGCCGCTGGAATCGATGAAGTGCTCGACGAAGTTGTTCGGCTCGGTCACTGCGTGGCCTTCGAAAGTCGGCTGGGGCAGATCGTTCAAGCCTTCGAAACTGCGGCCCTGGAGCAGCTCGGTGAGGCTGCGCTCCAGCGCGACTTCCAGGCTCGGGTGTGCGCCGAACGAGGCGAATACGCCGCCGGTGCGCGGGTTCATCAGGGTCACGCACATCACCGGGAATTCACCGCCCAGGGACGCGTCCTTGACCAGTACGGGGAAGCCCTGGGCTTCCAGGCCCTGGATACCGGCGAGGATGCTCGGGTATTTGGCCAGCACCTCGGCCGGCACATCCGGCAGGGCGAATTCGCCTTCGATGATTTCGCGTTTCACCGCGCGCTCGAAGATCTCCGACAGGCACTGCACCTGGGCTTCGGCCAGGGTGTTGCCGGCGCTCATGCCGTTGCTGAGGTAGAGGTTTTCGATCAGGTTGGAGGGGAAGTACACCACTTCGCCGTCCGACTGGCGCACGAAGGGCAGCGAAACGATGCCGCGTTCTTCATTGCCGGAGTTGGTGTCGTACAGGTGCGAGCCGCGCAACTCGCCGTCGCGGTTGTAGATCTTCAGGCAGTAGGCATCGAGGATTTCGCTCGGCAGCTCATCCTTGCGACCCGGCTGGAACCAGCGTTCGTCCGGGTAATGCACGAATGGCGCGTTGGCCAGCTCTTCGCCCCAGAACTGGTCGTTGTAGAAGAAGTTGCAGTTGAGCCGCTCGATGAATTCGCCCAGCGCCGAGGCCAGTGCGCCCTCTTTGGTCGCGCCCTTGCCATTGGTGAAGCACATCGGCGAATGCGCATCGCGGATATGCAGCGACCAAACGTTGGGCACGATATTGCGCCACGACGCGATCTCGATCTTCATCCCCAGGCCGGCGAGGATCGCCGACATGTTGGCGATTGTCTGCTCCAGCGGCAGGTCCTTGCCGGCGATATAGGTGCCGGCTTCGGTGCCCACGCCAGGCATCAACAACGCCTGGGCGTCGGCGTCGAGGTTGTCGACTTCTTCGATCACAAACTCGGGACCGGCCTGCACGACTTTCTTCACGGTGCAACGGTCGATGGAACGCAGGATGCCCTGGCGATCTTTGTCGGAAATATCGGCGGGTAATTCAACCTGGATCTTGAAGATCTGGTTATAGCGGTTTTCCGGATCGACGATGTTGTTCTGCGACAGGCGAATATTGTCGGTGGGGATATTGCGCGTCTGGCAATACAACTTCACGAAGTACGCCGCGCACAACGCCGATGACGCCAGGAAGTAATCGAAAGGCCCCGGCGCCGAGCCATCGCCCTTATAGCGAATAGGCTGGTCGGCAATGACCGTGAAATCATCGAACTTGGCTTCAAGTCGGAGATTGTCGAGAAAGTTGACCTTGATTTCCATGCGGGCACACCAGAATAACGGGCTATATAAAAATGGCCGCCATTATGAAGTGTTTCACCGGGAAGTTTCAGGCTTTTGACCAGTGGCTGGCGAATTGTCGAATGTGCATTAACCTTTTGGCAGTTGGCGCCGATGGACTGAGTGCAACCAGGGAGTAGTCGGAATGCGCAACAACCAGCCTGTTACACAACGCGAGATTTCACTCGCGTCTTCGCAAAAACTCATCTCCGCCACCGATGTCCGGGGTGTGATCACTTACTGCAACGATGCCTTTGTCGCCATCAGCGGATTCAACCGCGCCGACCTGATCGGCGCGCCGCAAAACATCGTGCGTCACCCCGATGTCCCCCCCGCCGTGTTCGCGCACATGTGGAGCGCGCTCAAGCAAGGCCTGCCCTGGATGGGCATCGTCAAGAACCGTGCGAAAAATGGCGACCATTATTGGGTCAACGCCTATGTCACCCCCATCTTCGAAGGCGCCAATGTGGTGGGTTTCGAGTCGGTGCGGGTCAAACCCAGCGCCGATGAAATCCGTCGCGCCGAGGCGCTGTACCGGCGTATCAGCCAAGGCAAGCCAGGCGTGCCGCGCCAGGATGCATGGCTGCCGGCCGCCTTGAGCTGCGTACCCTATGTAGCGACCGCCGTTGCCGGCAGCGTTGCCGGGTTGTTCCTCAGTGCACCGCTGGCCCTCGCGGTGGCCGTGGCGGTCGCAGTGCCGGTGGGTGTGCTGTGCTCGCGCGTTCGCCAGGGCAGCACCTTGCGCCTGCTGGCGGGTGTCGAGCCGTCGACCTCGGATGCCTTGATCGCGCAGATGTACAGTGACGCACGCGGGCCTCAAGCCCGTTTGGAAACCGCGTTTCTCAGCCAGACTGCACGCCTGAAGACGTGCCTGACCCGCCTGCAGGACAGCGCCGAACAGCTCAGCGCCCTCGCCGGCCAATCCGATCAATTGGCCACGGCCAGCTCCAACGGCCTGGACCGTCAACGCGTCGAAACCGAGCAGGTCTCGGCCGCCGTCAACCAGATGGCCGCGACCACCCAGGAAGTCGCCAGCCACGTGCAACGCACCGCCGATGCCACCCAGCAAGCCAACGTGCTGACCGGGCGTGGCCGCGAAGTGGCGCGCGATACCCGCGAAGCCATCGAGCGCCTGTCTGCCGTGGTCGGCGAGACGGGCGTCACCGTGGCGCAGTTGGCCAAGGACAGTGATGAAATTGGCAGCGTGGTGGATGTGATCAAGGGCATCGCCGACCAAACCAACCTGCTCGCGCTCAACGCCGCGATCGAGGCCGCGCGCGCCGGCGACATGGGCCGTGGCTTCGCGGTGGTGGCCGACGAAGTACGCCAGTTGGCCCAGCGCACCACGCAATCAACCACCCAGATCCACGCGCTGATCACTCAGTTGCAGGCATCTTCCAACAATGCCGTGCAAAGCATGCAACACGGCCAGCGCCAGGCCGAGGAAGGCGTGGCCTGGGTGCTGGAAGCGGACCAGGCACTGGTGGGCATCAGCGAAGCGGTGTCGCATATCACCGACATGACCACCCAGATCGCCGCCGCGACCGAGGAACAAAGCGCGGTCGCCGAGGAGATCAGCCGCAACATCACCACCATCGCCGAACTGGCCGACCAGACCTCGATCCAAGCCCATCAATCCACGGACCTGAGCAAGGAACTGACCCATACCGCGTCCACCCAATACGCCTTGGTTGAACGCTTCAACCGCTGAGTGCGATGGGGGCATAGGACATTCCTGTGACATAGGAAGCCCTGGGCAAAGGACCCTCCTATGGCAAAGGTTCTTCCTATGGCAAAGGGGCCCTCTGTGGCAAAGGACCTTCCTGTGGCAGAGGCGCCCTCTGTGGTAAAGGACCTTCCTGTGGCAGAGGCGCCCTCTATGGTAAAGGACCTTCCTGTGGCAACGGCGCCCTCTGTGGTAAAGGACCTTCCTGCGGCAAAGGCGCCCTCTATGGTAAAGGACCTTCCTGTGGCAACGGCGCCCCCTGTGACGAGCGGGCTTGTCGAATCGTCGCACCGCTCGAGTTGGGCTGCGCAGCAGCCCCAATACCCTCGCCTGACATTGCACATTCTGCTTGATTACGGCCCCTGCGCAGCCCAACTCGAGCAGTGCGACGATTCGACAACCCCCCACCCCAGCAACTCTATCCCCCATAAGCTACCCACGCCTTTGCGACCTGGACCTGCTTGAGGTAACGTCCACCCACGCGCCCTCATGAAGCCCCTCGCCATGTCCATTGCCGATAACCTCATCGCCTTTACCTTCGCCGCCACCCTGCTGACGCTCACGCCCGGGCTCGACACCGCACTGGTGCTGCGGACCGCCACGGTAGAAGGCAAACGCCAGGCGCTGCAGGCCACCCTGGGGATCAACGCCGGTTGCCTGCTGTGGGGCGCGGCGGTGGCCTTCGGCCTGGGCGCGTTGATTGCGGTGTCCGAGGTGGCATTCAACCTGCTCAAGTACTGTGGCGCGGCCTACCTGGCCTGGCTGGGCTTGAACATGCTGCTGCGTCCACGTCGCTCACTGGCACCGGCTTCGCCCGAAGCTAAACCCGGCGGCAACTGGTTTATCAAGGGCATGCTGGGGAATGTGCTGAACCCCAAGGTGGGAATTTTCTACGTGTCCTTCCTGCCGCAATTCATTCCGCAAGGGCATTCGCTGATCGCCTGGACATTCGGCCTGGTGAGCATCCACGTGGTGCTCGGGCTGCTGTGGTCGCTGGTGCTGATCGGCGCCACGCAGCAACTGTCCGGCTTTCTACGTCGCGAGCAAGTCATCCAGTGGATGGACCGCACCACCGGCGTGATCTTCGTGTTGTTTGCCGCGCGGCTGGCGTTCAGCAGGCGCTGAGCCATTCGCTATCCCAGCCACGCGCAACGCCAACATGACTGAATGCTCCGGGTGAGACAAAGCCCCCCCCTTGTGGGAGCCGTCGAGCCCCGGCGAGGCCGCGAAGGCGGTGGGTCAGGCACTAAATTCATCGGCAATGCCGCCGCCTTCGCGGCCTCGCTGGGGCTCGACGGCTCCCACATTTGGTTTTTGGGGCGGCGGATTATGGGGTGTGACTCAAGGCTGCTTGGGGTGGGCCCGTATCGAGGCCAACACCGCCGATTCCCTG
>Ga0247742_10003049_pt1 | contig 10782 bp, 10 predicted proteins | sample UWRJL208509C2_FD_180944 | JGI IMG/M metagenome (GOLD analysis project Ga0247742, IMG submission 180944) | Plant litter microbial communities from Arlington Agricultural Research Station in Wisconsin, United States - UWRJ-L208-509C-2 | ecosystem: Environmental > Terrestrial > Plant litter >... | reverse complement strand
CCGAGCGCGCCGATATCGGCAAGGTGCGCGATCGGGCGTTTGCCGGTGGTGGCGAGGTAGAAATCGGGATCGGCCGGATCTGGGCTCATGTGCGCGGTGACGCCGGCGCCGAAGTCTTGCGCGAGCGCGGTCGCCGCGCGCCACAGATCGTCGGACGCGAGCGAATGGCCGACCAGCGCCGGCCAGGCGGCGAGCAGCGGATCGCCGTGACACGGATAGCGCTCGATCTCGCTGTGCAGGCCGGCGATCGCGGCGCGGGTAAGCGCGGCCTGATCCTCGTGCGGCGCGAAGGCGCGATCCTGGGTCCAGCGGCCGATGCGGCCGCGGATGCCGGTTTCGGCAAGGCCATCATATACGGCATCGAGATCGAGGATCGTGCCCGCCTCGATGAAGCAGGTCGTGCCGGTGCGCAGCATCTCCAGCGCGGCGAACCGGGCGGAGAGCCGTTCCTCCTGCGGGGTCTGTGCCTGATAGGTCGGGATCAGCCAGCCGAGCACGTTGGTTTCCCAATCGGCATCGTCGGGTACCGCGCCACGCGTGATCGGCTCGCCGGTGATGTGGACGTGGCAATTGACGAAGCCCGGCGTCAGCACGAAGCGCGATCCGTCGATCGTCTCGCGCGGCAACACCGCCGCCGCGACCTCGGCGCTGGGGCCGACCGCGTGGATGCGGTCGCCGATCACCGCGACCGCGCCGTCGCGGTAGATGCGGCGCTCGGCATCCATCGTCACGACCCAGCCGCCGCGGATCAGCAGATCGACGGGTGTGGGCTGCGGTACGGTCATGCGGCGTAGCTCGCGCGGGCCATGTCTTCGAGATGCTCGCCGATCGTCATCGGCAGCGGTGCGCCTGGCGCCAGGCCGGCGGCGGGGCTCATGCGGTAGGTCGGCTCCAGCTCGAAAAAGGTCGCGACCGAATGGCGGGCGCGATCGGCGGCATTGTTGCGGACGCGGTGCAGGTTGGCGCGATACAGACCGCCGGTGAAGCGCTCCATCATCTGGCCGATGTTGATGACGAAACTGCCGGGAATCGGCGTCGCCAATATCCACGCGTCGTCGGCGTTGCGGACTTCGAGACCGGCCATATCATCCTGAAGCAAAATGGTGATCGATCCCCAATCGGTGTGCGCACCGGCGCCGAGCAGATTATGCCCGGCGTCCTGCGGTTGCGGCGGATAGCGTAGCAGGCGGACGCCGCATTGCGGATCGCGCAGGCCATCCTCGAACCAGTCGGCTGTCATCCCGATCGAAAGCGCGAGGCACGCCATCAGGTGGCGGCCGAGGCGGATCATCTCGGCCTGATAGGCGAGCGTCTGTTCGCGAAAGCCGGGGAGGGCCGGCCATTGGTTCGGCCCCTGCATCGGCAACCCGTCGCGCACCCACGGATGCTCGGGGGGCAGATCGGATGCGAGCATGAAGCTCTCTTTCAGGTCGGCTGCGGAGCCGCTGTCGAGCACTTGTTTCCCCGGCCCCTCATAGCCGCGCCGGCAGGGCGACAGTTCAACGGACAGCGCTTGCTTGGCCGCCTCGTCCTGCGCGAACAGCGCGCGCGCGGCGGCGATCTGGGCGTCGGCGAGCGATTGCGGAACGCCGTGGCCGACGACGTAGAAGAAGCCGGTCTCGCGGCACGCGCGATGGATTTCGGTGGCGACACGATCGCGTTCGGCGGGATCGTCGAAGCTGCCGGTCAGATCGATCTGCGCGATCCGATCGGCGGCGCGGGGTGGTTCGTAGGGGATCATGCGCCGATCGCCGCGCTCAGCCGGAAGACATTGCCTTCGGGATCGCCGAGGACCGCCTGATGCTGGCCGAACGGCGTGTCGATCGCGTCGCGCAGCAGCACCGCGCCGCATGCGACGGCGTGCGACACCGCGCCCGCGACGGCCGACGCGGAAGCCACGTCGAAGGTGAGAACCGCGCGCGTGCCCGTCGGCGCGGCATCGACCAGGCCGATCGCCGGGCGTACCGTCTCGCTCGCGAAGCCGATCATGCAGCCGCCGCCGCGCACTTCGCGATAGCGCGCGTCGCGCGAGCCGAGCACCTCTTCGAGACCGAGCCCCTCGACGTAGAAGTCGGCGAGTGCTGCCACGTCGCGCGCGAGCAGGGTGACATAGGCGAGACTTACGCCGACCATGATGCGACCACGGCGTCTGTCGTCACGAGCAGCGAGGTGTGGCTCGCCAGCGCCTTGAGTGCCCCGGTGTGGATGTCCGGCTCGAAGCTTGCGCAGGCGTCCGACACGACGAAGGTGTGGAAATCGCGGTGGAAGGCATCGCGCGCGGTCGAATCGACGCAGCAATCGGTGGTCAGCCCGGTCAGCACCAACGTATCGATGCCGCGCGCGCGCAGCTTCTGCTCGAAGTCGGTGCCATGAAAGCTCGAATAGACGAGCTTTTCGACCTCGATATCGCCCGGTTCGGGATGGACGCGATAATAATCCTCGCCGCCGGTCCCGACGCGGCAGATGCCGGCATCGCCGGGCGTGCCCTTGCGCGCCATCCACGTCTTGAGTGCGTTCGAATCGGTTTCCGGGCGAGTCATCACGCGCATGAAGCCGACCGTCGCGCCGGCATGGCGCGCGGCGGCGATCAGCGCCTCGATCCGGTCGATCGCATCCTCGGCGGGACTCATGTCGGTGCCGTAGCGGCCGATCAGGCCCTCTTTCGCTGCGAAATCGATTTGGACATCGACGACGATCAGCGCAGTCCGCTCGGGCGCAATCATGTCGCCGAGATCGGTGACGTGGGGTAGGGCGATGTCAGGCATTCGTGCCCTCCAGCACCTTGGCCGGGAAGCGTTCGCGCAGCACCGGCAGCACTTTTTCGCCGAAGATCGGCAAAGCGGTGAGATAATCGGGGAAGATCAGCATCAGCCCGTCGAGCGAGGTCTTCTCGAAAATCTCGCTCAGCCGCGCGATCACCGTATCGGGCGTGCCCATCACGTGTGGCGTCATGAAGGTGGAGCGCGCCTTCTCGACGAAGGCATTCTCCTTGCCGATCTCGGCATCGAGGAAACCGTAAGCGCGCATCATGCCGTACAGGGCTTGCTCGTCGAGCCCAGCGCGGAAGTGCTCGGCGGTTGCGGCGGCGGCTTCGTCGGTCTCGCCGAACAGCACCGTCATCATCGAATAGGTGCGGATCGTCTCGCCGAGGTCGGCGGCGCCGGCCTTGGCGTCCGCGCTGGCCTTGGCGAGTTGCGCGACATCTCCACCCGACAGGAACAATGCGTCCATTTCCTGCGCGGTGAAGCGCACCCCGGCCTTCGACGTGCCCGCGCACACCAGGAACGGCGGCGTCTTCGGCTTGGGATCGGACATGCAATCCTCAAGCGAGAAATACTTGCCTTGCTGCGTGACCGAATCCTTGACCCAAAGCGCCTTGATCGCCTGAATCCATTCGGTCGCGAGCACATAGCGCTCGTCATGATCGACGCCCTCGGGCCATGCGCCCATCTGCGCGAACTCGCCCTTGTACGCGCCGGTCACGACGTTCAGCCCGGCGCGGCCGTGGCTGATCTGGTCGAGCGTCGCGATCATCTTGGCGGTGACGGCCGGGTTCTGGAGCAAGGTATGGACGGTCGCCCATACCTTCACGCGGCTGGTCGCCTGTGCGAGCGCCGCCATCATCATCGGCGAATCGAGCGTGTAGCGCCAATGTTCGGTCTCGCCGCCGTAGCCACGGTATTTCGCCATCGCCATGATGAAATCAAGGCCGATCTCGTCGGCCAGCCGAGCCGCCGCGAGGTTGTAGTCATAGGAGCCGTCGAGCGGCGGGGCGTTCGACGACAGAATCCAGCCGCCGTTGGCCATCGGCATGAAGATACCGAGATCGCGCCCGCCGGTATCGGAGGGCAGGCCGAAGGTGGTGGGCCGTGGATAGGTCTTAGACACTCTTGTCCCCTGCTCGTCGCGTCGCTGCGGCAAGGCTATGATGGGACGCGATGCGGTTCTTGTCGCCCTACGCCCATGCTGTTGTCACCCGCATTGTTGTTGCTGGTATGTCGGTGAGGCGCGCGTGCGGATCAAGCCTTCGGGCGTGGCGCGGCAAGATGCCGTTCGGCGGCACGCGCTAGGGCGACGCGAGCGTAACGAAGAAGGGGCGGACATGCGGAACTGGTTCATCACGGGCGTGAGTACCGGGCTTGGTCGGGCGCTCGCGCAGGCGGCGATCGGGGCCGGCGACACCGTCGTCGGCACGGTTCGCTCGGCCGACGCGCAGGCAGCGTTCGAGGCGCTCGCGCCCGGCCGCGCGATCGGCCTGCTGCTCGACGTGACCGATCTCGACGCCATCGGTGTTGCGGTGAACGAGGCGGAGCGGCGCACCGGCGGGCTCGATATCGTCGTCAACAACGCCGGCCTCGGCTATACCGGCGCGATCGAGGAGACCAGCATCGCCGACGCCAAGGCGCTGTTCGACGTCAACGTGTGGGGCGCGCTGGCGGTGATCCAGGCGGCATTGCCGCACCTGCGCGCGCGCCGCGCCGGGCACATCGTCAACATCGGATCGATCAGCGGCCTCGCCTGCTGGAACGGCACCGGGCTGTACGGCGCGTCCAAGTTCGCGCTCGATTGCATCGGCCGCACGCTCGCGCAGGAGGTGGGTCCGCTCGGCATCAAGGTGACCAACGTCGCGCCCGGTGGGATGCGCACCGAATTCGCGGCGGCACGGCTGTGGGGCGCGGAGGCGACGATCGCCGATTATGCCGACACCGCGCACATGGCGCGCGAGGTCTTGCTCGGCCATCACGGCGAGGAACCGAGCGACCCCGATCTGATCGCACAGGCAATCCTCCAGGCACTCGCCGAACCGGAACCGCCGTTGGTCCTGCTGCTCGGCACCGACGCGCTCGGCTACGCACAGCGCGAGTTCGCGATGCTCGGCGGCGAGCTGGAGCGGTGGGTTGGCCTCACCACCTCTGTTGGCGTGCGGCGCTGAAGGTGCGATTCTGAGGTGTCCCAATTCCGGGCCATCATCATCGCAAGCCGCGACAAGAGGATCAGGCGGCTTCCGCAACCTGAATATGCACCACCAGACCGGACGCGGTCGCGAGGTTCACCAGCGCATCGAGCGAGAACTTCGCCATCTTGCCTTGCAACAGGTCGTTGAGACGCGGGCGCGTAATGCCGAGACGATTAGCCGCAACCTCTTGCGACAAGTCCCACGCCCGCACGCGCGCTTTCAGCGCCGACAACAGCTCTGAGCGTGCCTTGAGGTTCGCAGCCTCGGCCGGGGTATCCGCCAATGCGTCGAACACATTGTCGAAGGTTTGAACGTCCATCACTTTTGCCTCCATGCCCGCAAGCGGCTTGCCGCCAGATCGATATCCCGTTGCGGTGTCGCCTGCGTTTTCTTCTGGAAAGCATGCAGCACCAGTACCGCGTCAGGCAGCGTCGCCAGGTAGATGATCCGGAACGCCCCGGAATCCTCCCTGATCCTGATTTCCCGGATGCCCGGACCTACCGCTTTCATCGGCTTCCAATCGTCGGGATCGTTGCCGTTCTGGACCTCATTGAGCTGGTGGCCGGCTTCCGATCGCGCATCGTCAGGAAAGTCCCGCAGCCGGTCGAGGCTATCGCCGAGGAACGCTATCGCTTTCACGAGGATCGTGTATCAAAATCGATACATTGCTGCAAGAGGGGGAGTTTCGGCGGCTTCCCACAACTCTCGCCGTCCAAGAAGCGCTCGTGTCGATCTGTCCTACACGCACCGCCTCGGCCATAGTCCCGCGCACGCTCTTTGACACTGTCAGCGCCACCCAAGCCCGCCTCGTTTCGCGACGTGCGACGGGCACGTGCGCCGCCCGCGCGCCCAAAAGTGACACTCCCCAAACGGTGCGTCGGGTGGGTAACCTTAGCCACTTTCCCAGCTCACGTCGCGGCGACAGCACAGTCGCCGCACGCTACCGGATCACGCCGAGAACAGGCTCTTGCGGATGATCGCATGGACGCCCCAATTGCCGTTGGCGACCTGGCTGATGCCGAAATCGACTGCCACCGACAGCAGCGAAATCGCCTCGTCCTCGGTCAGATCGCGCAGCGTCATCAGGAAGCGGCGCGCCTTGCGGAAACAGTCGCGCATGGCGAGATCGATCGAGGATTGCTTGTACACCTCGCTCTGCGCGTTGGGGCCGAATTCCTTGAGGTAATCGGGGTTGGAGAAGCCGAGGATCACCCATTCGTCGCGCGTCTCGATCATCGGATAATCGAGATCGCGGATATATTTGGCGCTCGCCTTGGCGGGATGGAGGATGACCTGAATGGTCGCGGTCATCGAACATTCGATTGCGGTGCCGCACAGTTCGGAATCGCCCTGGCTCGCGTGCGGATCGCCGAGCGACAGCAGCCCGCCCGGCACGCTCACCGGCAGGAACACGCTTGCGCCCGCGCCCAGCCGCCAATTGTCGATATTGCCGCCGAAATTGGCGGGGGGCACCGAATCGACCAGTTCGGAATGCGCCGGCGCGAGCGCGACCACGCCGAAATGCGGGCGCACCGGAATCGTGATGTCGCGCAGCACATCGTAATTGCGCGTGATCGTCTCGGGATCGACCGGGATGCCGGGGTAATCGATCCGGTCATGCACCACGCCCGACGGGTCGGTCTGCGGTGTCCAGCGATACGAATAGACCGCCTGCGCGGTGGTGCGGCCGGGTTCGTTGGCGATTTCGTAGATCGTCACGACCTCGCGCTGCTTCGGCTCGGTGAGCAGATCGCTGTAATGGAAGCCCCAATAAGCGGCGGCGTTGCTGCCGAACGATCGCCCGGCAAAGAGCGGGTTGGCGCTTGGCCGGGTCGCCATGTCGAGGATGCGGACCTCGACGACATCGCCCGGCCGCGCGCCTTCGATCGCGATCGGGCCGGTGCAGATGTGTACGCCATAGCCTTCGCCGGGGCCGCGCCCGAACGCCGAGGCGTCGATCGGCCCCGCGCCGCGCCGCTCGACCGCTTTGCCGTCCGCCGTCCAGTGATAGACGCTTTCCGCGCCGGCATCGCCCTCGACCATACGCTCGGCGTCGTCGTTGGCGTGGTGGGTGAGCGTTTCGATCGTGACGTAATCGCTCGAGCGGATTTCGAGCACGGGCTTGAGCGAGCGGCTGAAATAGCCCCAGTGGATCGTATCGGGGCGAACCGGCAGGAAGTGATGCCGCACCGTGCGCGCGGCATCGTCGAGCGGCGGCAGATTGGCGATCGCGGCACCGGTCTTGCCGGCATCGAGCCGGACGTCGCGCGCCTTCTCGGGACGTCCGCGCCGGGGCAGACCGGCGGTGGCGTCCGCCTCGGGCGTCTTGCGATATTCGCGCGGACTCATGCCATATTGCTCGCGGAACGCGCGGCTGAACGAGGCGCTGTCGTTGAAACCCCATTGGAACAGGATTTCGGAGATCGATCGTTGCGCGTGCAAGGGGCTGTGCAGATCGAGCCGGCATCGTTCCAGCCGCCGGAGCTTCACATAATGGCCGAAGCTTTCGCCATGCGCCTCGAACAGTTTCTGGAGGTAGCGCGGCGAGATGTCGTGTTCGGCGGCGATCTGATGGGTGTTGAGATTGGTGTCGGACAGCCGCATCTCGATGGACTGGAACACGCGTTCGAGGATCGCAGCCCGCCCGCCCGCCGCGCCGCCGAGCGCCTTGGTCGGCGCGCGATCGAGCAGTGTCGCGGCGATCAGTTCGGGCAGGGCGAGTTCGACCGGCCGGATCTGATCGTCGGAAATGTCGAGGATGGTGTCGGCAACGGTGCGTAGCAGCCCGGACAGCATCCGTCCGGTCGCGGTATCGGAGATGAGGTTGCTGATGTCGGTCGGCAGCGGCGAGCGCGATTTGAGTGCGGGCAGGTTATGCGGCACCTTGACGACGAGCAGCCGGAATTCGCCCGCGAGCGCGATCTGGCAGGGCGTGTCGCCGCTGCCATAGACCATGTCCCCTTCGCCGATTTCGAGCCTCGTTTCACCGCCGGTCGCACCCAGCGCGCCTTCGAGCAAAAGCACGAGCCAGAAGCACCGCGCCTCCTGACGGAAATCGATCGCGATCGTCTGCGCGGTGCCGGTGACACGGACGAACTGGAGACGCTGCCCGCTGGTGAAGCTGACGAGATCGCCATAAACGTCCTCCCCGGCGGCCTCGAGCGTCAGCGAGACCCGACGCAACGCGAACCGCCACGCCTCCAGCCGCTGATCGTGCGGATAGGCATTGGTCGTTAGTCGCACTCCGGTCATGCCGGCATTTCCCCTTCAACAGCCCCGCACCGTCCGCCGGAAGGAACGGTGCGGGAAGAATATGGTGGCAGAATGACCGCTAAGCGATCCCGTCCTGCCCGGCGAGACGCTGATGCGCGGTGCGGTAGCGGTGGACCAGCCATTTGTTGAACTGGCCCTGCGCGCCCTCCTGCCAGGAATAGCGGCCGCGCGGCGCGAACCGTGAGCGCAGCCCCTCCTGCACCAGCGCATCGACGTGCATGTCCTGCGCGATGATCTTGCCCGATGCGGCGATGTTCATGTCGAGCAGGTTTTCGAAATTGGGCGCCTTCATCGCATCCGGCGCGAACAGGAAGCCGGTTTCCAGTTCGTGCGATTCAGGCCCATCGGGGCGCAGGATCAGATAGATTACCATGTCGCTCATCATCACGAGGCTGAGCGAAGGCGGCACGTTGGCGAAGGTCATGCGCGAACGGTCGTCGTCGGTGAGACCCGGGAATACCGGCAGCACCGCGCGCTGGGTGGCGTTGAAGCTGGCATCGCGGTGCAACGTGCCGTTGAAGCGCAGGAAGCCGGCGTCTTCCGGCTCCGAGGGCGGGAATTCGGCACGGCCCGAGGGGACGAAATCGTGTAACGGACCCTGGTGCAAGCGGCTGGCGTGATAGCCGTCGTTGTTGTTCTCGAACATCACCTTCCAATTCCACGGCAGCTTGGCGGCGGGCTCTGGGCGCGGGCCTTCGGCGCTGGCGAGATCGTAGCCGGCGATCGCCTCGGCGACCTTGGCCAGCCGTGGCGCGAGCGGTGCGGCGTGCTTGTCGAAGTTGATGAAGACGAAGCCGTTCCACACCTCGACCGCGAAAGCGGGCAGGCCGTTCGCCTTGCGATCGAAATCGCAGGTCTTGTTCATTGCCGGCGCGCCGACCAGCGCACCGTCGAGCGAATAGCTCCAATGGTGATAGGGGCACAGGAAGCCCCGTGCGTTGCCGCTGCCTTCGGCCACCAGCATCGCGCGGTGCTGGCACACCGCCGACATCGCCTTGATCTCGCCGGACTGATTGCGCGCGACGATGATCGGCTCGCCGATGATGCGCGTGGTGAAATAATCGCCGCGCTCGGGAATCCAGGATTCGCGGCCCGCGCACAGCCACTCGTTGTAATACAGCGCGTCCTTCTCGAATTCGTAGAAGTCGCCGCTGGTGTAGCAGGCCGGCGGCAGCGTGACCGCCTCGGCAAGAGCGACCGCGGAAGACGAGAGGGAGGCGATGAAGCTATCGGACAGGCGCGCTGGCATCGGGATGTTCCTGGACAAAGCAGTGTTCGGTCGATCGCCAACCTGCACGACGGGGGCAGGAAGGCAATCGGGTGATCGAAGCAGCGCGGTTACTCGCGCGTATAACCAGCGGGGATGACGGGCGGGTCGCCGGCCTTGCCCCACAGGATGATCTCGTTGCCCCACGGATCGCGGAAGGCGTGGTTGAGGCCGTTGAAGGTCGACCAGAAATGGTTGCGCCACAGGATCGTCGCGCCGCGCGCCTCGGCAGCCGACAGGATGCGTTCGGGCGTGTCGTCGTCGCTGATGAGCACCCAGATGCGCGGCTTGCGGCCTTCGGTCGAGAGTTCGCGCGGGGGCACCCCGTCCGCTTCGGGGTGGGGGCGGGCGTTGTCGGCCTTGAAGATGCCGAGATGGAGGTTGCCGATCGCGCTGTCGCTGCCGTCGGGGTTGGCGAACATGCCGCCCGGCACCATGCGGTGATACACGCCGGCGGGCTTTTCGTCGTCGCGCCAGCCGAACACCTCCGCGTAGAAGCGCCCGGCGGCGGCAGGGTCTTCGCTCGGCATATCGACGAAGATGAGCGTGTTGGGCATGGATATGATCCTCGTGTTTCGTACTGCCGACGCTGTCGGCTCGGGTGACGGGACTGTGCGCGAGGCGGGCGTCTCGCGCTTGGTCTCAAACGATCACTTTGTTGACCGATTCCGTCGTGTCGCCCCGCCGCGCAAGTTCTAGGGCGCGCCCGCGCAAGACCCCCGGAGGCATCGGTTCGACATCACGATGGTCGATCCTGCAAGCAATAAAGGGGCAGTTAATGGCTTCCGTGACCACTCTTGGCGTGGCGAAGGCGCAAAGCCGGCCAGCCGCGTTCTGGCATCTCAAGGCCACGCCCGAGACGATCCACTGGGGATATTTCTCCCCGGATATCAAGCCCGCGCTCCGCGTCCGCAGCGGCGATCTGATTCAAGCCGAAGCGGTGACTCACCACGCCGGCGACGCGCCCGAACTGATGTTCGATGCCGGCATCGAGCGGATCTTCCGCGAGGTCGATCCCGCCAGCCGCGCGCCGGGCGTCCATATCATGACCGGCCCGATCTACATCGAGGATGCCGAGCCGGGCGACATGATCGAGGTGCGCTATCTCCAGATGACGCCGCGCAACGCTTACGGATCGAACCTCGCGGCAAACTGGGGGCATCTCTACGAAGAGTTCGGTCGCAAGGAGCGCGTGACGATCTACCAGCTCGATGCCAACGCCAACACCGCGCACGCGCTCTACGCCTATGACTTTCCGGGCGAGTATTTGGTGCCGGGCACGATC
>Ga0247742_10003048_pt1 | contig 10782 bp, 9 predicted proteins | sample UWRJL208509C2_FD_180944 | JGI IMG/M metagenome (GOLD analysis project Ga0247742, IMG submission 180944) | Plant litter microbial communities from Arlington Agricultural Research Station in Wisconsin, United States - UWRJ-L208-509C-2 | ecosystem: Environmental > Terrestrial > Plant litter >... | reverse complement strand
CACCCATTGAAATACCCAGACGGCCTCGATTCATGCCTTCGCCTGTGACCACGCCCATGGAACAGTCATCCTCGCCGGATCTTATTTTCGAGATGTCTCCAACGTCGTCGAACTTTCCTATCCATGTCATGGACGATCATCAACCGTTCATGTACAGCGTGCCGATATTCCAACCTCGAGCCGACTTGACCTGGCCTCGTCGCAAGGCATCAAGGCAAGGCGTCATGCCCTCGCGCCAACCTGCTCCAGCCCCATTCGGAGCACAGCGCTCGGAACCGTCGCCCAGTAGCGTCGCTGACGGCACCGAGTGTCGTGACATTCCCAGGACGCAGTCCACCACCAAAATCACTGGCTTCTGCCCTATCAATGCAGATCAACCCTCAACTCTTGGAGAGCCACCGAAACCTTTGGAGCGTCTCTCTCCGCCTCCGCGCAAGTCGTCATACTTCCCATCGCCGTGGCTCCTTCCCGGGCGGAGTGATCGCTATGATGAGGATATCTCATACTCACTAGCGGATCCTGCTGCGTTCGAGTTCCAACGCCACCTACTGCGCCGCATCGAAAATAAGGATTCTTCTCGATTCGCAAGTCTCCGCTCCTGCTTGTGAAGCTCTCTCGGGACCGCTTATACCCTCACAATTAAAATGGTGAGCTCATCCTTCCATCAGTCTTGGACTCCAAGACTAAAAACTTAATTTCACGTCTTAGGTCTTCATTTTCCACCACTACCATCACCCAACTCGTTCATCGTTCATGTCTCTCATGCTCACTCATGTCATCCAAAACGCATATTCATTTAGATTTTCCATACGTTAGTTTATTTCCCACAAGGCGCTTAGAGTTCCCGCCTTAATTACCCATCCACTCATCCTTTCGTATACCTCGCATCGATATCATTTGGAGCCCCCAACATCCACACCAATTGCATCCCTCCATTCATACAGCATATATCACTATACATTACCATCATCATCGTACCACCACCATTCTTCGCATTTCTTGTCGTTCAACCAATAGGAAATCCATGGCCATGCCCACATATCCTTTGCTTGCGTAAGGTTGACTCACACGTCTAACGCCTATTCGACGTTGGGAAAATCCTGAGTGCGCGCTGTCCGATATCATTCGTTGATAGCGCTGATGGGGCGGATGATTTTACGAGAGCCAGCGTCCCATCAGTCAGTGGGTATGGAAGATTGATTTGCATTGTACTTGACTTTTTAGGCCAGCTCCCATCGTAGTGAGGGATTGCACGCCGGTACCGCTGGGAATAGGTAAGTTTGTCTTTCGTGAGAAGCTCTGATGCAGAGCCCCAGAGGCGGATTGTGCGCAACTTATCGAAGCATAGCTATTTATAGGGCATTAAGCGCCTTGAACTGGTTACTTGCGTTTTGGTGACCATCTCAGTCGATTTCAGGTGTACATGATTACGAATAGGGTGGTTTGGAATTTGAGATGGATGGTGAACCGCGGTGCAAGCACTGTTGAAGCACTGCGAAGGTGGATTTTTGGTAGACCAACTTTGATCAGCGTTGCCGCACCGTCACCTTAGGAGTGATCCTCATCAAATCCTGGACCCGATTTCTAATGCGAGCGTGCCTATTCAGTGCCAACATTTCTCGATGATTATCGAGGAGGCCTTCATCTTCCACCGCTATGTTATCAAATTCCAGGTTTGCTGGACAGCTTCAAGTTTGGACAACGTGAACTGAGCCGACTCGTATACACTATGACCGTGTTCTGTATGATGTTCATAGCAAATCGTCATCCTTGCATCATCCAGCGTCGATTCACCAACCCGGCAGCCCTTCCCCTTACCATCCTCAGATCCCGGTCTCGAGTTGGTGTAATGGCCCGTGCTGGCCCGTGCCAGGCAAACATTTAATTGATTGCTGCATCCCGGATCAGCGGGAAAGGGGGTCGGGATCCAATACATTCACGAGCAGACTCGAGCAGACCAATATGGGACTAGTACATACCGTGAATGTGTGTATCATGGTTATCATCTCTCGTAAAAAGCATATTTCTTTGTTCGATATAGTCCGACTCCACCAAAGCGAGACACATACGCCGTAATGGGTGGTGCAAGTGTATTGAAGATCACCATCTGCAAAACCCAATCCACCGGACCCTACTGACCAAGGCTGTGCGATGTGGCTTTGGTTTCTATACACTTCCTCGCATCTGCACCACCATCAAAAAACATCGTCGGGATACATAGTCATTGCCCGATCAAGTAGGCGCCTCGAGGCTAGGACGCCACCGTGAATCACGGCTAGGGAAAAAGGGTTTGTTGATTATTATAATGAAACGAACCAGCGCTTGATTATGGCTGCGGCGGCGTAGTTCACCCTAGTTCACCTCATACCCCCTGCGGTTGTACGTTGATGCGAGATGTCTTGACACTCAAAGGAGATGCACTTGGAGGTATGCCATCAGGCGATCGGAAAATTGAATTCCGTATTTCGCGACCGTGGACCTATTGAGTTTGCTTGGTAGAGGGGGGTACCTTGATCAGCTGAAGCAGTTGGGATCGGCTTTCGTCGGAGACTACTGGCTACAATGTCAACGTTATGCGAATTCTTCTTTGTCGGCTGAATGATTTTTTTGTGAGTGTTTAAAACACCGAAAGACCGGGCGGTGTGTCCGTGGCAGATAATCTGACACTGACAGGCAGTGTCAGTTCTCGGCTTCATGAGTGATTGTGTCTAGTTTGGCAGGGCGTTTGTGGGCAATGGAAAAGGCGCGATCATAGCCAACGATTTTTTCCTGGCCATTTGATGAAGAATTACTGTAAATAGTAAATTACAGGCTATCGATGACTCGCATGACCGGGACCACCTGACTGAAGTGAATCTGCCGTCAGCCTTATCGAGACGGTTGATAGTCAAGATGGCACATTACAGACAGATCTGGCGTAAGTTTCCGGTGTCCAAACCGATAGGTGAAGCAGTTCGCCATGTAAAGACGGCAGTGTGCAGCTAGCCTGGGGCCAGAATGTCAGGATAATATACTGACGTGAATTAGGCCACTCATCTCTTGCCCAAAAACATTTGCTAAGAACGAGGGCTCAGACTCCAAATGAAGGAGGTAGCATATAAAAACATGACAAGGCTCCGGCCAAATGTAGGAATCTGTTATAAGAATGTCACATCGATAATGATCAGAATACAGATGTATCCACGTGTACCCACGTTGGTCAACTTGTAGGGTATACGGACGATGTCATACTATCGGAGGCAGATGAACATGTCTGTGAAGCTTCGAGCTCTTTCCTAGACTTGTACGGTCATCTTTATCCTTCCTCGACAGGGGGAAAACCTCCTGGTTTGCACTCTACTGTACCATTTCGTTCAATTCGGCCAAGGGGGGGACAGGGGGACAGGCTGGCCGGAATTTGGACGTCGGCCATCTGAGGGTGGACAGGGGACATCTCCCAGATTTCGGCCAAAGTAAAGGTTCGGCCGCTTGTACCAGTAGTAGCTTGCGATGTAGAGCTGACCCCGAGTTGTCGGTGATCTTGCAAAATACACTTCAGAGTGAGGATTTTCGAAAATTACCATTTTTGACGGATTTCTCATTGCTCAAACCACATTTTGGTGTCAGCCACATGGGCGCGGGACACGGGACACGGGATAGGGAACCAATTTCGTCCAAACCACCTGAGCCGGGGACAGGACGACCGAATTGAACGAAACGGTACAGTATTATAACTCGCCAATAATACTGAGGCCGTTACTGTTATGTCCTCGGTCGATGAATTGACCGAAACCCTTGAATTCAAGAGGGACCCGGACCTTCTGAAACTTTTTTTTTTTCGTTCTTACGATGGGACCTTTACTCAGATTGCCCGACTGTGAAGCGTCAGGATTTCCTTAGGGCCGTCCTTATATGCGCTTCGTTTGAACCACCCATGCATATTTTAGGGAGGGGGCTACCTTCGCGTATCCATTACTTATTGCAACTCCTGCCGATATATGGTTGTCATAGGTACGTCAATGCTTTCCGTTTTACTGCATATTGGTCAGCTCAAACACAAATTAAGACATAGGCTTACTTGAAGTTGTGAAATTAGAGATTTTCCATCGATTCGACGTATACGTACACTGGGTTCGAAGCTCGACTTCAAGTTGAACTATAACCAAGTGGTCGATATCCCAGCGGGGCTTTACATCTTTATACTCCAACACCATCGTGACACCGTGCTCCCGTCCCTCCAGAAATTGACGGTCCTCAACAAATGCTAACATAAAATATATTCTAGGAATCTATTTGGCAGTTTCTCCTTCTCTCCGTGATGTGAACATCCAGGATATATCAAAAAACGATTTAGAGAAGCTCTTCGCTGTAAATCTCCTGTACAATATCCAGATCCGGGCTCTTGACATCACCAAGCTGCATTTATCAGAGTTCCTGAGCGAGAGGGTCCTGAATATTATGTCGACTTCTGTTCTCTGCGATCGCTCATTCTTCAATTTTTGCACTATGTATTTCCATTAGATACCTTCATTGGACTATCGAATGTGCGGCCATTACAGAACTTCCACCTCTGGTTGGATGCCATTCTCATGATGTCGGCTAATGGATCGGACCAAGGTCATTCAATACGCTGAAGACCTTTAAGCTTCTCGGCATCATTGACAAAATCTCGAATATTTTGTACTCAATGCATGCACCTGTGGCGACAAAAAAAATAAGAAGTCCATGGAGGGGTGCATTCGACGATGCGCCGAGGTTTCAGAATCATTATTTTCTGGACTTGTCCTACGGAGAGCTGTCCAAAGCTGAAGCGCCTCCACCTTTTCCTTCAGGTCCTTCAACAGGATTTCTGTCTTGCAAAAAATTCACAATACCCATTACTAATTCCTAGCGATTTACATTTCTCGCATGGCCTTGAAGATATTCATATCGAAGTAGCAGACCACGCAACTTGAAGAGTTAACCGACATGGCAGCTATTACCAAACTTGAAGACGATAGTCTTTGGCGTCACAAGTGGCGATCTCTGTACTACTATGACCCAGTCCATGGTTTATTGCTAGTCTCGAACTCCAAACCCATTCAAAAAAAGTTTCTTAGTTATCGACTCACGCAGATATTTCGAGCACAAGTTATGTAAATTTTGCAGAGAGATACTATTACTAATATTAATGCCTGCTTGTAATCTACTACTACATGATATCCCTCATTCATCACCCGAGGCCCATGCCGTTCCAAAGGAGCCCAAATACCTGAAGAGACATTGTCAAATTTAAAGTAAAATTCAGAGCAATTATCGTTACTCAGGGGAGGCCTGTTTGTTGATGCGAGCTTTAGCAAACCAAACGGCGCGTGTCGCGATCACGTGAGAAAAGCACGTTCAACCTTCAGCTTCAGCAGGCGCTCTTGTCCATCAGTCTTTCTCCTCCCAAGCTCCACTTTCTACCAATAATGTCCAGCGCCGTACCCGGATGGCAAACCGAAGAACTTCAAGATGAGTGGCCAGACTCAGAACCTGAAGACGACAATGAGGGCCTCGACGACGATCATGACTGTTCCTATGGCACTCAATCAGTTTCATTGACCGTCCCGCTAAGCACACAAATCCATTCCACTGTCGAATTTCAGCCAGAACAAACACCCTTCGCCAGCAGGTCCAGCGCCATAGGAACATTTCATGTCCGTGAAGACGTCGCCCATGCTCCACTCCTTCCAAAGACACCTGGACAAAATAAGAAGGGTCTCGTCAAGGACTTCTTCACACCTCTGCCACTCGAACGGATGTTCGAACCTCCTTCGCCGCCAATCCAATCGTCATCAGGAGCTAAATCTCGAACTCCCAGTCCTTTGTCCCGCTCAATGCGTTCCCAAGATCCGCTTGAACGTCGAGGGAAAGAGGATGCAGAGGAAGTCGAAGAGGATGAGATCATCGAGACAGACATGCCAAATATGAGCTCTTTCCATGGTCGGAAGGCGAGCATGGCCTGCCAATTCACCTTCTCAGTGCCTAGAGATCCGTTGGCTCGAAAGAATACCATCAGCAACGCTGGTTTCCCGCAGGCCCAAAGCACGCCTAACCCCCCACCTTATCCACCAACAGCAGCACCTGCAACTGACCCTCGTCTGCGCCTTTTTCAATTCCAATACGATACTTATACGCGAGACCACCTGTCGGCATTGGTTGATTCCATCGCCATCAACACCCCTTCTGGTACTGGGACCACAGGAACTCCTACTAGCTTCAACAATGCATTATCTCGCGTTTCTGAGGTGACTGGTACAGCGCCTAACATGTCCCACATGCGCAGTACAAAGAGGATCAAGCTCAGCCCTTCTGCCGACTTCTATGGAGAAGGCGCGGGCTCAAAGGCAACTGTCTCCCGTCCCAAACTATACGGCAAAGATTACGTGGGGGAATCACGATCCTTGATGCAGCAAATCAAATTAGCCAGAGATTACTCAACTATTTCGACCGTCGTCAGTGCTCAGAATAATTCACCGTCTATCCACCAAGATGTTACCCCCGACAAAAGTCGTGAGCGGAGTACCAGGCACAAAAATACCTCACCACCAGGTCAGTGTCAATCTCCTTGTAATTGTTTGCCCACTTACCTTTCTTTTCAGCGTCACTTCGCCGACACTCGTATCTCTCCGCCCCTGAACCAACTAGCAACCCTCCTTCGTCCAATTCCTCTTCATCTGGCACCGTTAATTCAAAAGCTTCGCTGTATTCAGCTTCCTCATATCGACAGAAAGCAGCTGCTCTCATGGAACAGATAAAGAGCGACGTCAAACGGCAGAAGCGCGTTTTCTCTGGAGATTCAGAAATCTCGCACATGACGCAAGTCGATGACACAGTCAACTCAGTTGTGGGGAGCGTCAAAGTCGTCGCTGAAGGAAAGGAAAACTCTCGACATTCCACATCTGGCCACCGACGAACGTCGTCGGTCAAATCCACCACGTCCCGGTCAACGCGGCCCAGTCCACGCAAATCTAGTAAACGACATACGGACGAATCTGATCTAGTCCATAATTTATCTCGAATATCTATCAACGAGCAGCGACCCAGCGTCAACATTACTCTAACCCCTCCCGCCCCTTCAATTGCTCCTCAACCCACACACGAAGACCTTCCATCTCAACCTCGCTCGACATTGGCACCGCCCAACTACCCATCTATCCGCTTAAACGCCAATGACGATCTCAACCGCTTTGTGTCGTCCAGCACTGCGTCTGGCAGCACCGCATCAGGGACCACCCTCACAGCTGGCAGCGCACCCTCTTTCGTGAAGCATGCTGGACCTGCTCACATCCGCACTATTGCTCCAACGGACCTCCCAACAATGCCCGAGAGGTTTGGCGATATGCTCTTCGACAAAGTTATGATGAAATGGGTGAAGAACACAGCCAGGGCGATGGACCACGAGAGGTCTACTTCCCAAGTCAGTGATGACCCATTTGGCGACATCGAAAGTTTACGAGATGACTCGAGGACGGCGGAGCAGCTAAGCCATGAAAGTCGCCATGAGGAAGTTGAAGAAGAAGGCATTAGCCCTATAGTCGAGATGAGCCGAATCGAGGAGCAGTCTGAAGTTGAAGACGAGGAAGAGCTTGAGCTATCCAACTTCTCGACAGACGCGTCTGCACATATAGTGCACGTTATGACAGGGGTGGACACCGACGGATACGACGATGACGAGACGACAGACTCGGAGACAACCAACGACGACCTACATACCGCAACTCAAGCAGTGATCAACGACATCGACTTTGACTCTGAATTCGAGGATTCGCCTTCCAGAAACAACCTGAGCCTAGTCGAGGTTGGTCATCTACATTCGCGTTCACCAGCTAGGAACGCAGTTGCTGGGCCATCGTCACACTCGCATACATCCCAAATCACGCAACACCTGAACCCCCCAGTCGAACTTCCCGCTTTAGCGACGCCGAACCGTGGGAGCTACGGCTCGGTGTCGGGAACGCCTATCATCAAGTCAGCTCTGAAGAGTGGAAGCGCAACACCGACGTCGGCCTTGAAGACAAGCAGTCGCTCGAGGTTCCAGACCCCGCTTCATAGAAAATCTCATCGCCGGTCTGTAAGTTTTTCCGATGGGAAGCGAGATGGTCCTATTCGTGGTACGCATTTATTTTCATCCTTTCTGATTCGCGGTAGGACAGGCTTTCTAACTTGCACGCGACCTGATGTCCCCCAGATATCGTGGCTTCGGGTGGGGCATCCCAGTCTGTGCGCACGAAGCGGATAGCCGATATGATGAACGCTCTAGAGGACTCTGGTAAACATTCTATTCTTATTTTAATATCGTAATTTTCGGTTCCTTACCCTTGTTTTTATTCTGTCCCAGATCTAGACGAGGACGATTCCCCTTCCAAAGTCAGCAGCGCAGGCGGTCGTCCTGAGGAGCTCCAGCCCCTTGGTTCCCGACGACCCAGCAACCCGCCGACTGGAGCAGGTCCCACAGGCGATTCTCCACGCCGGGTTTTCTCCAGGACGTACTCGCACAGAGCATCCCCCGGGCGAAACAGTTCCAACGCCAAGGCGAATGGAACCTTCTTGACAGAATGCTCATTCGCAGTTACGCATGACCGCCTGGTAGAGGTGATCACGGATGTCCAGCCCTTCGAGCCACATTGGGAGCAGCTCAGCTCGATCGACCTATCAAATGCAAAGCTCGAGAGTGTAGCGAGGCTGAAGGAATTTTTACCGCGGCTGGATTCGCTTAGTTTGTGAGTTCCGAAAGGAATCTATCAAACAAAACACTACAGCAGGGCTGACCGTTCTTCTCGAACTCGTGTTTTAGGAATCGAAATGAGCTGGCATGGTTGAGTGGGATTCCCGGAACTGTTAGGACATTATCTGTCGCTTTCAACTGGTGAGAAATGATTTTCATTTACACGCCAAGGCGTGGACCGTGGAATGTATTTTCAGAGATACTAACGACCCTGTGTTTCTTTTGTAGCCTTACAGGCATCACGTCGTACAGTCATCTGCTCAACCTTGAGAATCTTGATATCAGCCACAATGGGGTGGATTCGTTGCGCCGTAGGTGTTCTTTTTAGAGCATGTTTGTTAATACCTGATCATCGGGGCTCTTTTTCTAGAACTAGAGTGCTTGCGTCACCTGCGTGAATTGAAAGCTGACGGCAACAAGATAACGAGTTTGGATGGACTCGAGCGCATGGACGGCCTCGTGAAGCTTAGCTTGCAAGAGAACAAGATCCAGACCGTTGATCTTCAACGGTATCGATGGTGCGTTCAGCGCCCCATACTTCCCACCTTCATTTTGCTAATTACTTCTCTGCGTTCCATTCATTGGACGTTTTTAGGTCCCGGCTAGAGATGCTGAACATCAGCCAGAATCGAATAGATAGTATACATGGGCTCTCATCATTGCAATCTCTGATTGCCTTAAACATGGGTAAGTGGAATTATAGGCCCGTATGGACGTGCGGTATGCTGATCGAATGATACCCGTCGCGCGTTCTCCGTACCATTTTGGGCTGCTTTGCAGATATGAACACCTTGGACCAGCTGCTGATCAGCGGGACTATGTCGCGTCTGCGCATATTGCGTATGAGCGGCAACCGACTCAAGAGTCTCGATGTGGGGGCTCTGCCTAACCTTCGCACGCTGTATGCGGATAACAACTCGCTCTCCGGGTTGACTGGCGTGCAGAGGCTGACTAAACTCGAAAATCTGAGTCTTCGGAACCAAGGTGGACGCGGACTGTAAGTTGTCGTTTGCCAGCCTTTCGCTTCTGATGATCAAGGAGCTGAAGGAAGGATTGCTTTCAGTAACCTTTTGACCCGCGATGTTCGCGATGTTAAGCGTCTGTATTTATCAGGTGCGTCGGATGGTCATTTTTCTGCTGCGAAGATGTGTGTTTTAATTAAGGGTGCTAGGCAATCCACTCAAGAGCGATTTCTTGAAGGAACCATGCTACAATCTGGTATATTTGGAGGTGGCAGCATGTCGGCTAACCGCGCTTCCCGAGGGCTTGTCGCGTCTGCTACCGAATCTGCGGGTGCTCAATCTCAACTACAACTTCCTGGAAGATATTCGGCCACTCAGAGGTCTCACGCGGTTGCAGAAATTGACGATTATTGGATCGCGGTTGAAGTCGACAAAGCCTCTGATCCGTCTGCTCGAAGACATGCCTGATGCGGAAATGTTGGACTTCAGGTACGTGTTTTGCACGCTACGGAGATGAGATGGAACATTCTCTTTTGTGTTTTTCATTTTGGTTCCGCATGTCAAATCTGCCTACCGAGCTGTCGAGTCCTGTCGACGCATTTGGAATGCCGCCATATGGGGACGCACGCTGACATTTCTGCAGGATGAATCCGTGTACGCTAGGATGGTATTTACCGCTGCTGGTGAAGGACGTGCCTGGGGCGTTGCAACCGTCGGAGGGGAAGAAAAAGGGAGAGCAGGGGTGGCAGGAGCTAGACAGCAAATTCCGGCGGGATCTACCGGACGAGGCATATATCGGGCGACTTGCGTACCGGGGCCTGGTGATGCGAAGTAGTGTGCGGCTACGGCTGCTGGATGGGGTGGGAGTTACGGAGAAGGAGCGCATGAAGGCGGACTCGCTGCTGGCTGGGATTCTCAAAAAATGAGCTGGCTCGGCTGGATATCTGGCCAATATGACCGGAAAGGGAAGGTCTGCGGGGGGTCTGCGATTTAGATCTGATTAATTGAGTTTAGATTTGTGACTGTTTTGATCTTACTCTATGGAAATTGAATGGAAGTCAGGTTCCTAGATTTGGGAAGGGCGATCCAGGC
>Ga0247742_10003047_pt1 | contig 10786 bp, 9 predicted proteins | sample UWRJL208509C2_FD_180944 | JGI IMG/M metagenome (GOLD analysis project Ga0247742, IMG submission 180944) | Plant litter microbial communities from Arlington Agricultural Research Station in Wisconsin, United States - UWRJ-L208-509C-2 | ecosystem: Environmental > Terrestrial > Plant litter >... | reverse complement strand
ACATTCCACCTCAGTAGTGCTCCTTTCAATTACGGAACCGACAAGATCGGATTATTCGGACTTTTGGCAATTGCCGGTGCCCTGGGTGCTCCATATGTAGGCAAACTGATTGACCAGGGTAATCCGGCCAAAGCACAGCTTTACACAACCGGCTTACTGCTGGTAAGTGTACTTCTCCTAAAAATATTTCCATTCTCCTTATTGGCAATTATTATTGCAGTACTGTTACTGGATGTTGGCGTACAGGCAACACAATTGATTAATATTGCAACTATCTATTCTCTTGATGAAAAAGCCAACAGCCGTATTAATACCATCTACATGACCTCTTATTTTATAGGCGGAGCACTTGGAACTTATATAGGCGTACAATGCTGGAAATATGGAGGCTGGGGTCTTGTTACCTCCCAACTTACTTTATGGAGTATAATTGCTTTTATAATCGCTTTCTATTCATGGAAAGTAAATAAAAGAACAACTTAAAATCACTACATGCAAGCATATAGAATAAAACACGATTCCTCTGGTAAATCCTATTTTGAAGAAGGCACTTTACCTGAACATTTTGACCTGAATGCCGAACGGTTCTTTATCATGACAACAATTGAGGATTACCAACGCTTACAGCACAGGGCACCCCGGTATCAATATGTGGTTACACTAAAAGGAAAACTTCGTTTCACAACTTCAGATGGCAAAAGCTTCCTTATTGAACCCGGTATCCTGCTGATTGCAGAAGATACTCAGGGAGAAGGGCATTCTTGGGAATTGACTGAAGGAACAGAATGGCATCGGATTTATATAGTACCACATCCCGAAGCAGAAGACGGGTTCATAAAAAATAAATCTTTTAATTATTTTAATTGATTATAATATTCAATTATTTTATTTGCTCTGCTGTTATCGTAGGTTCGTTCTATCGGTAAAATCCCTCTTTTATACAAAATCTCAATCAATTCAATAACCAATCCTAATGGCAGTAATCCACAATGAAGGCCACATAAGAGAATCCAATACGGATTATTAGTATTCCAATACGGATCTATCAAACCAAAAAAATGTATTAGAATACTCTAAATGGAAATGAAAAATGAAGAGTTTGGTGACGGCATCCTGAAATAAAACTTACTATAAAGTACCTTTTTTAATTTTTAAACGGCCTTTTTGGTGCAGTTTTAATGCACATTTGTTCGGGTCTTGTTCGGATCAGCCCCCCTTTTTGCGAACCCGATCCGAACAAGACCCGAACGAGACCCGAACAAAACCCTCTAAAAAGTGCCTTTTGACCCGTCCTAATTTAGCTATACGGGTTAATGTGTGTCAAATTATGTCAGATTGTGTCAATGTGTGTCAATGTGTGTCAAATTGTGTCGCGTCGATTTGATACCTAATAAATCATCCTATCTTTGCTAAACAATGATGGGAAAATTATGGGTCCTACCCAGGCATGACCGGCAATCTTAAAGCTGCTATGCTTTTTATATTCTTAATACTAAAAAGGCTTTTGAAAATAAAGAATTGGGTAACTTTGACAAAAAAACAGCATTAACAAATGAAAAAAATTACGCTTCTTTTAACTCTATTCACGTGTATTTATGGAAATGCACAATGGACAGACGACACTACAATAAATACTCCTGTCGCAACATCGAATACCGAAGATGTCAGTGCCATAGGTACCTCCGACGGTAAAACGTATGTGGTATTCTGGAAAGTGGTACCGGAACCTGTCAATTACGAACTGCGTGTACAGCTGCTCGATACTAGCGGAAACAAACAATTTGGCTCAGACGGACTGCTTGTCAGCAACACTATTCCTATGTCAACCAATACGTATGTCTCAAAAATAACAACCGATACAGCCAATAATTTATATATCGGTGTAACCGCAAGTGAGGACAATAGCGCACACATATTTAAAATAAACACTTCAGGAGATTCATTGTGGGGCAGTGATGGTATAAGTCCGGGAACAGGTTTTTTGCCAACAGTACTCCCGCTTGCCACTGGTGATGTAATAATCTGCTACTGGCCAGGATCCCAAAAGGCAATAATACAGAAGTATACTTCAGATGGTACTTCCGTTTGGGATAATCCCGTTAGTGTGGTATCGACAAACGCTTCGTCTGCTACAATTCCTGCCGACCTGTTTGAAATGTCAAACCATGATTTTATGCTTGTATTTCATACAAAGATCGGCTTTGGTATAAGCAGTAACCTATACGCCCAGAAATACGATCTTGAAGGGGTGCCTCAATGGTCTTCTGCGCTACAGCTATCTGATAACGGCACCGTTTATAACACCGCTTACAGCTGTGTCCAGCAAGGCGATGTGGTTTATTATGGTTATTCATCATCACAGATTTCCAGATTTGATTCCTACCTTCAAAGAATAAATGCTGACGGTACGCTCCCATGGGGAATCAACGGCATCGACTTTGACACCAATCAGGATAATTACGAAATGGATACAAAAATTGCATCCGAAACAGCATCACCATATATATGGGCCATTTGCAGGTACATGCCTTCCGGACAAGACTCAGCAGGTGAATATGTCCAGAAGTTTGCAAAAGATACCGGTGAAAGGCAATTGACAGATTCAGCTAAAGAAATTTTCCCAATAGACAGTAACAAGACCCATGCAGGTAACTTATATGTTGTCAATGACCGGCCCGTTTTTACATTTACAACAGGCTTCGACAATGGATCTTCTCCAATAACTTTAAACGCCGCTATTCTTACTACAGATGGCGATATAGCGTTAGATACTCACATTCCTGTCGCTACTCTGGCTGCTTCAAAATCAAATATTGCCTTTACAGGAATCCATAATGGACAGGGTGTAGTCGTATTTAGGGAGTCAAAAACCGAAGGAGAATCAAAAGCATATGCGCAGAACTTTACAAGTCCACTATTATTAGGTGTATCAACCTACACTCCATCCAATACCATTACATTGTATCCAAATCCCTCAAATAATGTAATTACTGTTGGCAGCAGGGATCTTATTAAATCACTAAAGGTTTATGACGCCCAGGGCCGTATGATAGAAAGTCATTCTGGCACCAATGAATCTACCGATACAGTCAATGTCTCCGCATGGAACGCTGGTACTTATTTTCTAAAGATAGAAACACCAACCGGAACTGTAAACCGTAAGTTTATAAAAGGATAATAAACGCTATAATTAATAATCTTCAAAAAAAATCTCTCGTACACATATGCTACCAGATCCAATCAAAGAAACTTCTCAATCAGTATCCCCCTCTGCCCCATCTAACCTGTCAAAACCTTATAAATCAAAAGATACTGTAATAAAATATGCTTTATTTTTAGGGATCTTTGGGATACACCGCTTTTACCTGAGACAGTATGGGATTGGCCTGTTGTATTTATTATTTTTTTGGACATTGATTCCCCTGATTATCGCTATTATTGATATAGTAGTTTTCCAGATGATGAGCCAGGAAAAATTTGACAGTAAATATAATACCGATACCGTGGTAGCTACAGCAAGCAGTTCCAATAGTACTAAGGAAGCACAAAGCTGTACGGGTTGCGGTACCGGCCTAACGTTTACGAGCACACCTAATTTCGGGGGTGGCAAATTAAATGATGGCGGACGCGTCTGCCGCGAATGTTTTCGAAAAATCGTAAATCAGGATAGAAGTTTCGGAATGTACTCTCATAAAAATTATGACTCAGACATGGTCAGAGAAATTATCGGCAGGCCCGGTATCCAACCGTTGGAAATACAACAAGATTTTACGGAAATGGCGAGTCAGGATATCGAAACGTCCGGCAGCTTCAAATTATCAGAACAATATTTCTTACTGTTAAGGGATTATATAACTCCCCTTCACAAATTGGTAAAAAAACTGGAAGCAGACCCTACGGTATATCAATGGTTTAACGATGCCAGACAAGAATCTTCAAAGCCGAAACTTGTGATTCCGACCTATGTCCTTGGCGACCTGATCATGGTTTCTTCCATGGTTTCCAAAGAAAAAATGACTCTTGATAGCCTCGAAACTTTTGGCATATCAGTGCTTACCTATGGATTGGTATTTGAGGCTAATGGTCAGTCCAATTTGTCTAAGTGCAGTTTTGAAATGATGTCCAAACTTTACAATGATGGCTTACTGGAAGAGACGGCAATCGTCGTAATGGATATGGCTGACAGTATGGATATTACTGATGCTGATGACAACGAAATAATTGTAAACAAACTTATTTTACCTGCAATGCTAAAAACTGTTGGCAGTCCCTTACTGGACGAATATGCTACATTTATTCATCGCTTCGGAACTATTATTTCAAAAGCAGATTCAACAGTATCTACAGAGGAGGAAAAGAGGCTCAAAGCAGTATACCAACAGGCTCATAATCCCATAACTGAAATGGAAAACACCAATATGCTTATTCCAGAAGTTGAAGATGATGAAACAATTGATGAAGATGATGAAACAATTGATGAGGATAAGGATGACGAAACACTTAAAAATGTTGAGAATGAAAAAACACTTGAAAGTGTTAAGGATGGGGAAACACTTGAAAGTGTTGTGGCCGACCTAAATTCACTGATCGGACTTGAAGCTGTAAAATCAGAAATTAATTCGCTGATCAACTATATTACTATCCAAAAAGCAAGGGAAACATCCGGATTAAAGTCCTCTGCTCTCTCGTACCATATTGTCTTCACGGGTAATCCCGGAACCGGTAAAACTACCGTCGCACGAATAGTCGCTAAAATATACAAATATCTTGAAATCCTTTCAAAAGGGAATTTGGTAGAAACCGACCGCTCAGGCCTGATTGCAGAATATTCTGGACAGACAGCAGTAAAAGTCAATAAAACGGTTGATTCCGCTCTTAATGGTGTCCTTTTTATTGATGAGGCCTACGCTCTTGTAGGGCAAAATAACGATGATTTTGGAAAAGAAGCGGTGGCTACCCTGATCAAGAGAATCGAGGACGACAGGGACAAACTGGTAGTGATACTTGCAGGATATACAAATGAGATGGCAAATTTTATCGATACTAACCCCGGATTCAAATCCAGGTTTAACCGTTATATCAATTTCCCGGATTATACTGCATCTGAATTAATGGCCATTTTTGAAAGCCAGTGTAAAAAATTGGATTATATCCTAAGTACAGAAGCCAAAACTAAAGCCATCCAGCTTTTTGAAAATGCATACCTGACCCGCAATAACTCATTTGGCAATGGACGCTACGTCCGCAATATCTTTGAAAAAACCTTAGAAGAGCAGGCTAACCGTATCGCAAAAGAAAAAGTACTCACTAAAGAGTTATTAACTACTATTATGGATAGTGATATTACTGAAGAATAGTTGGTCGTATATCGTTTCCATTTTATTCCCTGTCTTATAAGACTAGGAATGAGATAACTAAATAATTTAATAGTATGAATTTATAAATATAAAGAATATCTGCAAAATAGTATGATAATAGTAAGAAAATTCGTTTTAAAATCCTTTATTTGTAATCAAATTTTATCTAAACAATTAGTTAATCAAACGTATTACTTATGAAACGTATTTTATTATGTGCATTTATTGCACTAACTGTTATTTCTTGTCAAAAAAAGGAATTGACTCCTGCTGAAATTGCAAAAGCAGCTAAGGAAAATTCTGAGAAAGTGGTAAAAGAAATTATTGAAAAGGATATCAAAGTCCGTTCTATGGGTGCTGACTTACATTATAAATTAACTACTATAGAGACTCTCAAAGAGGTAAATGCAGGAACTTCTAAAAAGAATTTGATAGCAGAATTAGCACCTACACTTACAATTCCTGAGCTTTTAATAAGAGTGAATGAAAAGATTAAGATAGCACAAGCCAGTAGTGATATTGAATCTGTGAAAGGGTTTACTTTTATAAAAACAAGATTTGAGAAACTTGAAGCCCTAAAAGATGACAAAGCTATTGATTATAAAGTTTTGAAACACCAGTATTCAGTTGATAATCTTTTAAACCCCGGAACCAGAACTGATGTAGTAGAGTATTATTATTTTGATGGAGCCGATAAACTTATAGGCTTCGTGGGAAATCGTGCATATAAAGAATTCCATGAGACTTCTACTAAAACCGATACACAGGCAGATGAATCAATAATGCAAAAAATAATTACTGACAAGTAAGAATAAGAATCATATAGGTTAAAAAGGGCTGTCTAACTTTAGGCAGCCCTTTTTGTATAAAAAATAAAATAACCTTCAGGCAACTTTCAAAAGAATATTTACGTCTTTAGCATAAGAAACCTTTCATACACCAATATTGAAAATTATAGCCCTATATACTTCCGACGAAACCCTGGTTAAAAAGGCGATCCATAATGACAGTAAAGCTGAACAGGCTCTATATAACAGGTATGCTCCAAAAATGCTCAGCGTATGCCGCTATTATATTAGGGACTTACATTATGCCGAAGATATTATGGTACAGGGTTTCACCAAGATATTTGAAAATTTGGAAAAGTTTCGGTTCGAAGGAAATTTTGAAGGGTGGATTCGTCGGATTATGGTACGGGAAGCAATTGACTTTTTAAGAAACCGCCGCGAACTCCATTTCACCGATATTGATGAGGCATATGCTATGCCAATACAGGCGCCCGAACCGGAATACGATACCGGGATTTTGCAATTACTGATCGACAATCTTCCTAATGGTTATAAAACTGTCTTTGTGATGTTTGCCGTGGAAGGCTATAGCCATAAGGAAATCGCAGAGGTATTGGAAATCACGGAAAGTACTTCCAAATCCCAACTGTTTAAAGCACGCCGCATGCTACAACAGCAATTAATAACATACAATAAAAAGGAACATGGAACTATACGATTTTGAAAACCAACTGCAGCGCAAATTAAAAGAGCGTTCCATCACACCTTCTCCCAATGCATGGGAACGTGTTGCCTATAACAGGAAAATCAAAAAACAGAAAAGAAGTCAGTTTTGGTACTGGATAGCTGCTGCTTCAATTACAGGTATTGGTATTTTTTTCTTTATATCCCAAAACAATAGTAAATCGGAGCACATTCAGGTTGTTGTAAATAAAACAGCAGTACCTAAAGCTATTGAATCCCCAGTACAAACTAAAGATAGTAGCAGTTATCCAATAGTAGTTTCTCCTGAAATCACGCAACAACTGCAACCTGTTCCTACTTATAAGAATATAGATTTACAGATAGAAGATAGCCTCAATAAACGGGAAATTGTAGCAATCCTCCCCGATCCAGAAACCAAATTAGCAGAAAAAACGGCCGATGCTTTAGCTGAACTGGTCCAAAAAGGCAAGCCTGTTAATGAAAATGACGTCGATGCGCTGCTGGCAGCAGCACAAAAGGAAATCGCAATGGAGAAACAAAAAGATAATAACCAAAACACCAGCACTGCTGCGCTACTTAGCGAAGCTGAGGAAAAAAGCAATAAGTCATTTAAAGACAAGGTTATTGATGTTTTCCAGAAAAAATTCAAGACCATAAAAATCGCTTTCAAAGAAAGGCATCCATAACTACTCACCAAAAAACAATACCCATGAACCGATTTATTTTTTACATCACCCTAACGGTGACAGGACTCTGCATGCATACCGTAAATGCCCAAATTGCCAATGATTCACTCCTACAGAAATCCGTCATCATATCGCCGGAAAAACAAAAAACGTATGATTACTTTGCCCACGTACAGGAAAGGGATCAGGAGCTTCTTAAGCAGGAGAAAGAGAATATTTTAGCTGAAGAAAAAGACAAACTGGCTATAGGAGTCGAAAAAATCAATGCATTACTGCAAAGCGGAACTATCTCTGCAGAAGACGCTAAATTAAAAAAAGAAGAGCTGGCAAAAAGAGCCGCACAGAATATTGACAGTAAAACGGCAATAGTAGAAAATCAGTTTGCACTCATTAAACGGGGCGAATATTATGATTATGAATCTAACCAGGCTTCGACCATAGAATTAGGGGCAGGTAATTCCTATAACGAAAATGGCAGTGTCCTGTTAGGTTTTCATTATAAAAGCAGAAACCGTAAAAGGTCATATGATAAACGTACCTACTCGGATGTTGTTATAGCTTACGGATTCACTAATACCATTCGTAAAAGCCAATCTTTTGGTGATTCACCTTACAAGTTTGGGAGAAGCAACTTTTTTGAATTTGGTTTGGCATTCCGTACCCGGATTCTCAAGAATTCAAATGCGGTACGACTGGTATACGGATTATCATTCCAGTTTAATAACCTGCACCCCAAAGACAATCAGTATTTTGTAAACAATAATAGCGAAACGTCTCTTGAAATATTCCCATCCCACCTCGAGAAGTCTAAGCTCCGTTTTGATAACATTATACTGCCAGTGCATTTTGAGTTTGGACCGTCAACAAAAGTAACTCACAAAGATTATTTCCGTTACAATACACTGAACCGTTTTAAAGTAGGCATCGGAGGTTTTGTAGGTCTCAATATGGGCGTAACACAAAAATTGAAATATACTCTTGAAGGCGAAGATATTATGCGAAAAACAAGACAGGATTTCGACTCTGCCAAATTCCTGTATGGTATTAGCAGTTATGTTGGTTTTGGTGCCATGTCCCTGTATATTAAGTACGATCTCAATCCTATGTTCCGTAATGTTGAGTACAAACAAAATGCTATTTCCGCAGGTTTACGTATTGATCTATAGTATATGATTAGACCTGTCTGGACTTAATTATACCTAGTTAATATGATACAATAACTTCCTCAATTTCCTCAAGATGCACACCGCCACTAAATCTTGAGATCTGCACGCCCCTATAAAATACCTGTGACAAATATCACAGGTATTTTGAGTCAAATGTCAATTTCCACTCTAATGCTTTGAGCCAACTTTGCAATGCAATCTGAATGAACAGTTTGTTAAGAATAAAAATAACATGTCTAAAAAATTGGAAAATAAAATTGCCGTTATTACAGGTGGCAGTAGTGGAATTGGTTTGGCAACAGCCAAAAGATTTGTAGCAGAAGGTGCATTCGTTTACATTACAGGTCGCCGACAAAGTGAACTTGATAAAGCAATTGCAGAAATAGGAAGCAATGTTACTGCTGTACAGGGTGATGTATCTAATCTTGATGATCTTGATCGTTTGTATAAAACGATCAAAGAGGATAAGGGTGCGCTTGATATTATTGTAGCCAGTGCAGGTATTGTAGAACTTGAAACAATTGAAACGGCAACACCGGAGCATTTTGACAGGACTTTTGACGTAAATGCACGTGGAGTATTCTTTACTGTACAAAAAGCCCTTCCCCTTTTACGTGAAGGTGGCAGTATTGTGCTGGTTTCATCAGGGATGCATTCAAAAGGTTTTCCCGGATATGGCGTTTATGCAGCAACTAAAGCTGCAATCCGCTCTTTCTCTAGAACATGGGCTGCTGAGTTAAAGGACCGTAAGATCCGTGTAAATACATTGAGTCCCGGTGCTATTGAAACACCAATCCTGGATACCCAGTTCAAAACAAAAGAAGAGCTGGCAGGCTTTATTAATACGTTTGAAAGTATAACACCACTTGGACGTATCGGACAGGCAGATGAAATGGCTTCGGCCGTATTCTTCCTTGCTTCATCTGAAAGCAGTTATAGTACCGGAATTGACTTGGTTGCTGATGGTGGTATAACTCAATTATAATCTAAATTCCATCTCTTAAAAAGAAAGCTGATTGAAGTTATACTTCTTCAGCTTTCTTATTTGTATTACTAATCAGATAAATGATTTTTGGACAACTAAGTGTGCTATTTTTAATACAAAAATTAAATTTTATAGTACCTTTATTGTTAAAATTTTAATACCTTTATTTAATCTAAGCCCCTTCTTTAATTATTTACTTTACAGTATTAGATAAAATAACATAACTAAAGCCCATAGGGCATTCGTAAATTTATGTTCGAAGTTTTTAAGACATACATAACCGATAAAATTGAGCTTACCGATCAGGAGCTTGATATGATACGCGCTGCCGGAGTCGTTAAAAGATTACGCAAACGCCAATATCTGCTTCAGGAAGGTGATATAGATGTTCATAAAAAATTTATCCTGAAAGGCTGCCTGCGTCAATATCGTATGGGAGATGACGGAGCCGAACATATTATGAGATTTGCTATTGAAAATTGGTGGATTTCCGACCGTGAAAGCTATACAACAGGCCTTCCTTCGAAGTGTTATATTGACGCCATTGAAGAAAGTGAAATCTTAATGTGGCATAAAAGTGCCTGGGAACAATTAGTAGAAGATGTTCCTGCTTTACAGTCATTTGAGAAAAATTTACTTGCAAGAAGTTTTAATGCCAGCCAGAACAGGATCCACGCTGCTATAAGCTATACAGCTGAAGAAAAATACCAAAATTTCTTAAATACCTTTCCTGATATTTTTAACCGCGTCCCCCTACTCATGATCGCTTCTTATCTCGGGATATCCCGAGAGACTTTAAGCCGAATTCGAAAGCAATTTGTAAATAAATAAAAAAAGCCTTTATCTATCTAAAAACTAAACCTCTGTATTCACAGGGGCTTTTCTGTTTTGGGTAATAGTTATAAATCTAATACTGTGATAAATGTCACAGACATTTTGAGTCAAAAGTCATTTCTCCCCTATCGCCACATAATTAATTTTGGTACATAATCTTGACAAAAAGGTTATGCTAAGAAAATAAAGATGTCAAAGGTAATTTTAATCACGGGAATTAGTAACAGCTTTGGAAAAGTCCTCGTTTCCGAACTGTCTCATGCTG
>Ga0247742_10003045_pt1 | contig 10788 bp, 10 predicted proteins | sample UWRJL208509C2_FD_180944 | JGI IMG/M metagenome (GOLD analysis project Ga0247742, IMG submission 180944) | Plant litter microbial communities from Arlington Agricultural Research Station in Wisconsin, United States - UWRJ-L208-509C-2 | ecosystem: Environmental > Terrestrial > Plant litter >... | reverse complement strand
TCTGCCACCGGCCCCATGCCTGCCCTTCGATTGCCATTCAGCGAAGTACGCTTTGCGCCCTCAGAGCTGAAATTGGCTCTCTGCCAAATAGCAGACGTGCACGCCTATCCGGTGGAACAGGATGGTGGAGAAGGCGGTTGGTCGAGGGCTCGATCAACGGAGGTGCGCGATGCGCTCGAAGACACTTTCAGCAAACGGCGATCTGCGCACTTTCGCCGTGATCCTTGAGACCGGCGACGAGGTGATGGCTTCGCTTCAGTCGTTCGCCGAAGCGGAAAATCTCACCGCCGCGCACTTCTCTGCGATCGGTGCGCTTAGCCATGGGGTGATCAGCTATTTCGACTGGGAGCAGAAGGAATACCTCAAGATACCGGTTCGCGAGCAGGTGGAGGTCGCGGCGTTCTCCGGCGACGTCGCGGTGAGCGCCGATGGCAAGCCCGCCATCCACGCACATGTCGTGCTGGGCCAGCGTTCCGGCGCCGCCCTGGCAGGGCACCTGAACGAGGGGTATGTCCGGCCGACGCTTGAGATCATCCTCACCGAGACCCCCGCGCATCTGCGCAAGCAGGTCGATCCCGCCAGCGGCCTCGCGCTCATCCGGCCGTGATCCAGATGGAACTCACCGACCAGGACATCGAGAACCTCCTGCGCCTCGCTGGTGCTGCCGGCGTCGGCATGGCGATCGGCATCAATCGGGATCTGCGCGGCAAGCCGACAGGCATGCGCACGCTCGGCCTCGTCAGCCTCGGCGCGGCGCTGGTGTCGCTCACCGCCATTCAGGTGCCGGAGATCGTCGGGCACCCGGACGCCATCAGCCGCGTGGTGCAGGGCATCATTCAGGGCGTGATGACTGGGATCGGTTTCGTCGGCGCCGGCGCGGTGCTGCGGGACCAGCGCGCGCTTGAAGTCCACGGGCTGACGACGGCCGCGACGGTGTGGGTGACGGCGGCGCTCGGCATCGCCTGCGCTATCGCGCCGTGGCACCTCGTGGTGGTGGGGGCGTTCATCACGCTGGTGCTGCTGGTCATCGTGCACCCGCTGGAGCGCGTGTTCGAGCGCGCGGGCCACTCGTATCATGGCAAGGGGCGAGTCGCGGAGGAGACCGACAAGATCGACGGTACCGGCCGCGACCCGCAATGACCTGCCGCATGGGAACCTCCTGATACCTCGAAGACTTAGGCTCGAGGTGGGAGGACCGATTGGGGAATTTGCGCGTTGGGCGATCAAGACAAGCGGCATTGGTTTTGGCTGGCGCGGCCGTGCTGGCGGGCTGCTCCGGCCCGCAATCCGCGCTCGATCCTGCTGGACTGGAAGCCGAGCACGTCGCCGAGCTGTTCTGGGTGATGCTGATCGGTGCCGCCGTCGTCTGGGCCATCGTCATCGGCGCGGCAGTGTTCGCAGGACGGTTCCAGAAGACGCCGATTTCCGAGAAGGCGGGCCTGCGCATCGTGCTGTGGGCTGGCGCGGTGTTCCCCACCATCGTGCTCGCGGCCTTGCTGGTGTATGGCCTGCGGCTACTGCCCATGCTGCGCGCGCCCGGTGCCGACATCACCGTTGAGGTCTCCGGCGAGCAGTTCTGGTGGCGCGTCATCTATCGCCCCGAGGGCCGCCCGGCGGTCGCCAGCGCCAACGAGATACGCTTGCCGGTCGGCGCGTCCATCGAGTTCGTGCTGACCGCGCCGGACGTGATCCATTCCTTCTGGATTCCGGCGCTCGGCGGCAAGATCGACATGATCCCGGGGCGCACCAACCGGCTTATCCTGAAGCCGACAAAGGTCGGCACCTATCGCGGCGCCTGCGCGGAGTTCTGCGGCGAATCCCACGCGCTGATGGCGTTTCCGGTCATCGTGATGCCGCCGGTGGAGTTCACCGCATGGCTGGAGGGGCAGGGCGCTGAGGCCTCGAACGAGGCGAGCCCCGCCGCCTTCCTCGCCAATGGCTGCGGCGGTTGCCACACCGTGCGCGGGACCGAGGCGACCGGCACGATAGGGCCAGACCTCACCCATATCGCCAGCCGCCAGACCATCGGCGCCGGCATCTTGCCGAACACGCCGGAGCATCTCGGCCGGTTCATCGCCGCGACCGAGCAGATCAAGCCCGGCTCACGCATGCCGTCCTTCGGCATGCTGCCGGAAACGGAGGCCGCCGCCATCGTTGCCTATCTCGGGAGCCTGCGATGAGCCCTAAAGCCGCCGCTCCCAAAGCCCCCGCGAGCGATGCCAGGCGCCGCAAGGGCCAGGAAGACAGGCTGCGCGCCGTGTGGGAAAACGCCACCGGCTGGCGCTATTTCTCCAACTGCAACAACCAGGTCGTCGGGCTCTGGTACACCGGGGCCTCCTTCTTCTTCTTCCTGTTTGCCGGCGTGCTGGCACTGATCATGCGCACCCAGCTCGCGGTGCCGGACAACAACCTCGTCTCCGCCGATTTCTACAACCAGCTCTACACGCTGCACGGCACGGTGATGATGTTCCTGTTTGCCGTGCCGATCTTCGAGGCGGTGGCGATCCTCATCCTGCCGCAGATGCTGGCGGCGCGGGACCTACCATTCCCGAGACTGTCGGCGTTCGGCTTCTGGTGCTTCATCATCGGCGGCGTGTTCGTTGCCGGCTCGATCTTCTTCCATGCGGCGCCGAGCAGCGGCTGGTTCATGTATCCGCCGCTCGCGACCGACCCGAAACTCTCCGGCATCGGCGCGGACATCTGGCTGCTCGGCCTCTCCTTCATCGAGATCGCCTCGATCGCCGCCGCCGTCGAGCTCATCGTCGGCGTGCTGAAGTGCCGGGCGCCCGGCATGCGCATCAACATGATGCCGCTCTATTGCTGGTACGTGCTGATCGTCGGCGGAATGATCCTGTTCGCCTTTCCGCCGCTGATCGCCGGCGACATATTGTTCGAGATGCAGCGGCTGTTCGACTGGCCGTTCTTCGATCCCACGCGCGGCGGCGACCCGGTGCTGTGGCAGCACCTGTTCTGGATCTTCGGCCACCCTGAGGTCTACATCATCTTCCTGCCGTCGATCGCGCTGCTTGCGATGATCGTGCCGACCTTCGCGCAACGCCCGATCCTCGGCTATGGCTGGATCGTGCTGGCGGCGGTGGGCACTGGCTTCCTCAGCTTCGGGCTGTGGGCGCACCACATGTTCACCATCGGCCTGCCGGCGATCTCCCTCGGCTTCTTCTCGGCGGCATCCGAGGCGGTGGCGATCCCGACCGGGGTGCAGATCTTCGTGTTCGTCGCGACGCTGCTGGCGGGCCGGGTGGTGTTCTCCATCCCCATGCTGTTCGCGACCGGGGCACTGGCAATCTTCGTATTCGGTGGGCTGACGGGCGTGATGGTGGCGCTGGCGCCCTTCGACTGGCAGGCGCATGACAGCTACTTCATCGTCGCCCACCTGCACTACACGCTGATCGGCGGCATGTTCTTCCCGCTGGTGGCGGGGGTGTACTATTTCTACCCCTTCGTGATGGGGAAGATGCTCTCCGGCCGCCTTGGCCGCTGGGCGTTCTGGCTGATGTTTTCCGGGTTCAACATCGCCTTTCTGCCGATGCACATCACTGGCCTGCGCGGCATGCCGCGCCGGGTGTTCACCTATCCCGAGGGGTTGGGCTGGGATGTGCTCAACCTCGTCTCGACGCTGGGCGCCTTCACCATGGCCGCCGGCGTGCTGGTGTTCGTGTTCGATGTGCTTCGTCCCAAGGGCAAAGCTCCGGCTGCGCCGCGCAACCCGTGGAAGGCCGGGACGCTGGAATGGGTGGCGGGCGACCCAAGCGAGCCGTGGGGCATACGCTCGGTGCCGCCGATCACCAGCCGTTACCCGCTGTGGGACCAGAAGGACATCGTCCAGCACATCGACGAGGGGCGCTATTACCTGCCCGACGCGCAGGAGATGAAGCGCGAGACGCTGGTGACCGACGTGCTCGACGCCGTGCCGCTGCAAGTGCTGCGCGTGTCGGGCAACTCGTTCAAGCCGATGATCGCGGCCTTCCTGATTGGCGGCAGCTTCATCGCCGCCACCTTCCACTGGTGGATCGTGGGGCTGATCTCCGGCGTACTCGGCATCGCCGCCATCATGGTGTGGCTGTGGACCGGCACCGCGCAGATACCTGAGAAGCCCGCCAAGGATGCCGGCATGGGGCTGGAATTGCCGCTCTACGCCTCCGGCTCGGCCTCGGTCGGCTGGTGGGCGATGTTCATCACCATGGTCGGCGACGGCACGGCCTTCGCCAGCCTGATCTTCGGCTATTTCTTCTTCTGGACCATCCACGCCGACTTCCCCCCGGCCCATGCCATGGGTCCGGGGCTGATCTACCCGCTCAGCGCTGCCGCCATCTCATTCGCCGCGTGGGCGCTGATGCTGGTGGCACGCAGAGCCAATAATGCCGGGCGCACCGGCGCGCTGCGCCTCGCGCTGGCCGCATCGATCGTTCTGGCGCTGGGTGGCGGCGCGCTGCTGCTGCTCGGCCCGTGGATGACCGGGCTGGAGCCGACCCGGCACGTCTATGACGCCATCGTCTGGGTGCTGGTGATCTGGGCGGCGCTCCACAATGCCGTCGGCGTGCTGATGCAGGGCTATTGCCTCGCCGGCAGCTTCGCCGGGCGGCTCACCACCGAGCACGACATCGATCTTCTCAATGTGGTCCTCTACTGGCACTTCGCCGCGATCACCGCCGTCGTGACGGCCTTGGTGATCGCCCTGTTTCCTCTGGCAGCGTGAGGAGAGGGCGATGATGCTATGGCGCGACAAGGCCAATCTCTGGACGTTGATCCTGCCGCCGACCGTGTGGGCGCTGCACTTCCTGTTCTGCTACGTCGCCACCGCGGTCATCTGTGCCAAGGGCGGGTATATGGCGGGGCTCCGGCTCTCGGTCGGCATCGCCACCGTGCTGGCGCTGGCGCTGATCCTCGCCTCCGGCGTGCAGGCGCACCGGCACTGGGGCTTCGGCTCCGACATGCCGCCGCACGACCAGGCGACCGACGAGGACCGCCAGCGCTTCCTTGGGCTCGCGACGCTGCTGGTGTGTGCGCTGAGCTTCGTCAGCGTGATCTTCGTGGCGCTGCCGCCCTTCCTCGTGGCGGATTGCCGCTGATGCGCTGGCTCCCGATCATAGCCGGCCTCGGCATTCTCGCCGCCCTCTGGGGCGGACCGCTGCGCGCGGCGTCCGCACACTCCTTCGCCGCGCATATGGCGATCCATATGGGGGTGGTAGCGCTGGTCGCGCCGTTGATCGCCTCCGGCATCGCCGGGACGCGCTACGATCCGTCGCCGCGGCATCCGATCCTGTTCGGCCCGCTGCCGACCTCGCTGTTCGAGCTGATCATCGTGTGGGCGTGGCATGTGCCGGTGCTGCACGGGGCGGCGCGCGCAAACGGCTGGCTGTTCGCGGTGGAGCAGGGCTCGTTCCTTGCGGCCGGCCTGCTGGTGTGGATCGCCTGCCTCGGCTTCGCCGCCGGGGCGCGGGGACGGCGCAGCCTCATGGGCACGATCGGGCTGCTGCTGACCTCGATCCACATGACGCTGCTGGGCGCGTTGCTCGCCTTCGCCGGCCGCCCGCTCTACGCCCATGCCGGCCATGGCGAGCCGGCCGTACAGATCGCCGACCAGCAACTCGGCGGCATCATCATGCTGTTCGTCGGCGGCGCGGTTTATCTCGGCGGCGGGCTCCATCTCATGGCGCGAGTGCTGCTCACTGAGGAGCGCCCGGCATGAGAATCCGCTGGCATCACCTTGCGATGGGATTTGTGGGGATCGTCGTCGTCGGCGCGCTGTTCGCGTGGTCCGGGTTGTTCAATGTCGCCGCCAGTTCCGGCCATTGGCGCATCACCGAACTGGTGCTGCACGGCGTGATGAAATCCTCCATCCGCACCTATTCGCTGCTCAGTCCCGACGTGCCCGCCGATCTCGACAGCCCCGCCAATATTCGGCGCGGGGCGGGACACTTCGAGAACTCGTGCCGGTTCTGCCACGGCACGGTGTCGGGCACGTCGCAGCCCATTCTTGCTGGCCACATGACGCCGCAGCCGCCGAGCCTCGCTCATTCCGGCGAGGAGTTCTCGCCGGCCGAACTGTTCCGCATCGTGAAGCACGGCATCATCTACACCGGCATGCCCGCCTGGATCGCACAGACCCGCGACGACGAAGTCTGGTCGATGGTCGCCTTCCTCCGAGCCGTGCCGAAGATGGACAGCGCCACCTATGCCGATCTCGCCTTCGGCAGTGAGAAGCCTGCTCCCAGCAATGACCGGGTGCTGTCGAACTGCGCGCGCTGCCATCATCGCGATGGCCTCGGCCATGGTGACGCCTTCCCGATCCTCGCCGGCCAGAGCGAGGCGTACTTGCTGGAAAGCCTTCGCGCCTTTGCCGCCGGTACCCGCCCGAGCGGCACCATGCAGTTCGCGGTGAACGGGCTCGACGATGCCGAGCTCCAGCGGCTTGCTGCGTACTATGCCAGCCGGCCCAAACCTCATGTCGGGCAGATGGAGGTCCGCGCGCGCGGCCGCGAAATCGCAACTGTCGGTCTGCCAGAGAAGGGCGTTCCCGCCTGCAACAGCTGTCACGGCCCGGAGGCGGGCACAAAGAATCCTGCTTATCCGCGCCTCGCCGGCCAGAATGCCGCCTATATCGCGGGCCAGCTGAAGCTGTTCCAGCAGGGCGCCCGAGGGGGCACCGCCTATGCCCACATCATGGCGCGCGTGGCGGATCGTCTTACCGAAGCGGATATTGATGCCGTCGCGGACTATTACGCGGCGACCGCCGCCAAGGACTAGCCTTCAATGAGTCACTGAATGGACTGCACTACTGCAATTTGGAACGTCGCGTCCTAATCCAACCATCCTCGATCTCGAAGCAGGCTGGCCAATTGTTGGGTGGCCGCTGTGATGTCGTCAGCTCCACCCGTTTCCGCCGCGTGGGAGAGAGCCTGTACGATACCGATGACAAGTTCGTTCTCCCCCATCGCTCCAAGTTTCGAGTCAACATAATGAACCGCCTCGCTCAGTGTCGTCAGGCGTCCTGGCGCGACGAGGCTTTTGATATTGATCGGGGGACTGAGCTCTGCATGCCAGTGCTGGGGTATGCCCGGCAGCAGAGAAAAATCATCGTCCGTGGCGGGCATTCAAGAACTCCGTGAGAGGCAGTCTATCTGCGAACATGCGGGGCGAGGTCGTTTCTTGTTTCAATCCGCACAGGTATTGATTTCGCGGCTGGTGTCTTGGAAAGCTCGTCATGCCGAGAAAGCGGCGAGAGGGGATTGAGCTCCGGGAAGTAGCCCGCCAGACAGCCGCTTGGAATGTCGTAAGGAACAATGCGTAGGCCCTCAACGCGCCTTTCGATGCCGTCTTTGCCGTCGCCGACAAGGGTAATGACATCGTCTTCGGACAGTCCCGCTGCGGCAATATCCTCCGGTGACATCATCACCACCATACGGGTGCCCTCAATGCCGCGAAGCCGATCGGAAAGCCCGTAAACCGTGGTGTTGAACTGATCGTTGGAACGAACGGTCATCAGACAATATCGTCCAGGGTTATCGTCGAGCCCGGTGGCATTGAGCGTGTTGGGCACCGTGAACTCGGCTTTCCCACTCTCCGTTTTCCATTCACGATCATGGGCGGGATTGCCGCGATAGAACCCGCCGGGCTGGTTCATGCGTGTGTCCATCTCGCCGAACTGATCTGGCCAGGTCTGCGAAATGAGTTGGCGGACAGTGCGATAGTCGGCGGTCCAGTCGTCCCAATTCCAAAGCGGGTTCGCCGGCAAGGTCACCTTGGCAAGGCTGCAGACGATCGAAAGCTCGGACCTCAGATGCGGACTTGCTGGCGCCCGTTTCCCGATGGAGCCATATATGTGGCTGAAGCTGTCTTCGACGCTGACCTGCTGAGGCCCACTCGCCTGAATGTCCTTTTCGGCACGAACCAGACAGGGGAGCAACCAGCACGATCGACCCGGCATGAGATGGGTGCGGTTCAACCGTGTGGCGATATGGACGGTGAGATCCATCTTCCCCCAAGCCCGCGCTACGCTGTCCTGGTCGGGGACCGCTCGAGCCAGATTGCCGCCCAACCCGATATAGCCCTTGGCTTCGCCCTTCAGCACCGCGCTGATGAAGTCGACTGTCGTATGCCCCTTGTCTGCGGGGGGCTCGAAGCCAAAAAGCGACCGGTATTTATCGTAGGGAGCAAGCTCAGGCTTTTCGGTAATGCCGACCGTGCGCTGGCCCTGGACATTCGAATGACCGCGGATCGGCTGGCAGCCCGCGCCCTGCCGGCCGATATTGCCCCGAAGCAAAAGCAGGTTCACAAGCGCGGCAATGGATTGTGAGCCATGGACGTGCTGGGTGAGGCCCATGCCATAGATACCGATGACCGAATTTGCATTGGCATAGGTCGCTCCGGCGCGCTCCAGCTCTTCGCGACTGACCCCGGACTGCACCTCGATCTCATCCCAGGATGTTGCTGCGACGAAGGCCGCCCATTCGTCGAAATTGGCCGTGTGCTGGTGGATGAAATCGCGATCGAGCAGACGTGTATCGGCGGCGGCGGTGAGTGCCATCACGTGTTTTGCGATGCCTGTCAGGGTTGCGATATCGCCACCAGACCTGATCTGAAGATATTGGCTGGCTATCGGGGTCGGTGCGCCTACCGACATCTGCCAGGGACTCTTGGGATCGGCGAACTCGATCAGCCCCTTTTCCTTTAGCGGGTTAATCACGACAATCTCGCAGCCGCGTTCAACCGCCTTCTTCAATGGATGGAGGATGCGAGGAGAATTGGTGCCGGGGTTCTGGCCGACGTAGAAAATGGCATCGCAGTGCTCCAGATCGTCGAGAGTGCACGTACCGACCGGGGAGCCGATGACCTTCTTCAGCGCCACCGAGGTCGTCTCGTGACACATGTTGGAGCTGTCGGGCAGGTTGTTGTGGCCATACATGCGTGCGAACAACGCATAGAGATAGGACGCCTCTAATGCCGCTTTGCCTGACGCATAGAAGGTCACGGATTTCGGCGCGAGCTTGCGCAGTTCTTGGCCAATGGCCGTGTAGGCCTCGTCCCACGTCGTCTCGACATAACGGTCAAGCCCCGCATCGTAGCGCATTGGATGGGTCAGCCGACCGACGCGCTCAAGATCGAATTCGCTCCAGGTCGCGAGTTCGGCAACGTTATGCTGGTGAAAGAACTCGGGCTCGGCTCGTAGGCTGGTAAGATCCCAGATCGTCGCCTTGGCGCCGTTCTCGCAAAACTCGATATTGCCGGGGTTGGGCGGCTTGGCCCAGGCGCATGAAGGGCACATCGTGCCTTCAGGCTTGTTCTGGTCTGCAAGCGCGAGCAACGCGCCGGGCCCGGCAAGTGCCGTCTCCTCGACCTTCGCCATCCCCTCGGCCGAGCCCCAGCCCCCGACGGGACCGTCATAGTGGACGGTTTCAGAGCGCTCTTCTTCCGGAACATGTGATTGGGGCAAGTCAACCTCCTCAATGCAATTAGGAAACGGCGATTGCTGGCGGGATGGGGGACGGCGCCGCCACCTTCCTAGCTCTGGCCTGCCTCGATATGTTTGTAGGTCAGCATCTGCCTATTCGGCCGCCTGCCTGCTTGGCTCGCGCACCGGGGTGCGATTGCGCTCGGAGCGGAACTGCTGCGAGCGGGCATAGGCGAGCTTGCGCATCCGCATCAACGCGCCGAGCGGGCGATGCGCCTCGATCCCGTGCCACGGGGAAAATCCCATGCCATCGTCGATCTCGGTGGAGCGCTGCTCGCTCCAGGCCACCTGAGGTGCAGCGGTGATGCGGGCGACGGGCAGGAACGGACTTTGCCCAGTGTCCCATTCCTTGGTCGGATCGTTGATCGGCATGGATTCTATGTCGGTGCAGAGCTGCGCGCGCAATTCCCATGTGCCGCCATGCGCGGCGAAATGCGCGATCACGGCGGTGCGCAGCGCGTTGGGATCGTCGCCGATCTCGATCTCCTTGCCGACCAGCGCGACTAGTTCGGCCGAGACCGGCGCCAATTGGTACTTGGCGATGTAGTCGCCATGGCGGATCGGCAATTGGGTGAAGAAAGACTCGCCGAGGATATTGTGCGGCGGCTCGCCGCCGAGCGACTTCGCCAGCGCGCTTTCGCCGCCGAACGCCTCGACCAGCTTCTCGACATTGCGCAGCACCGCCGAGATCGCCTTCTTGGCGCCCTCGCCGCGGTCGGTGGTCGGCGCCACCAGTTTGAGGCTGCGCAAAAAAGCCTTGCCATTGGGCGCGTTGAAATTCGGCCCGTTGACCATCAGGAAATCCTGCGTGGAGGCGCCTTCCGAGCCCTCCAGCCGCCCGCCCGGCACGTCCATGATCTTGATGGCGAGGCCGCGCGGGGTGGAGACGCTGTCATCCAATATGTCGCCGGGGATGGTGGAGAACCGCATCACCGCGGGATAGCGTGCCGGGGTCGCGAACAGCCCCTGCGCCAGCGGGCCCGGGAGATTGCCGAGCACTTCGACTTCGGCGTCCAGCAACCCGTGGCTCTTGGCATGAACCGCGCGGATGGCATGGCGGCCATCGGCAAAGGTTTTGTCGGCGATCTCGTGCATCTTCGCGGAGATCGCCTCGGCGGTCTCGCGCTCGTCCTTCTCCGGCAGATCAAGCGAGGGCGAATAGCGCAGCGGGGCGTTGGGGATGTTCATCAGTCCACCAGCTTGTCGAGGGTAATGGGGAGGTGGCGCACGCGCTTGCCGGTGGCATGGAAGATGGCGTTGGCGATGGCCGCGGCAGTGCCGACGATGCCGATCTCGCCGAGGCCCTTGACGCCGATCGG
>Ga0247742_10003042_pt1 | contig 10802 bp, 7 predicted proteins | sample UWRJL208509C2_FD_180944 | JGI IMG/M metagenome (GOLD analysis project Ga0247742, IMG submission 180944) | Plant litter microbial communities from Arlington Agricultural Research Station in Wisconsin, United States - UWRJ-L208-509C-2 | ecosystem: Environmental > Terrestrial > Plant litter >... | reverse complement strand
AAGCAGGGGGAAGAGCTGCTTGAGGTAGTCACAGTGCACAATGATCAAGCCAATGAGGCCATTAATTGTGATATCGATGATGTCGTCTGCTTCTCGAGAAATGAAATGAGTAGCAAGTGGATAATCGCTTTCCTTCAAGAAAGCCTTCCATAGATCCTTGAAATATTTAGCGCGGAGAGCCATTTTAACACGTTCCAGATGAGTAATCTTGCGACTCTGGTAGGCATCTACCATCTCACCAAAAACGAAGAGGTAGATAGGCAAGCCTAGGTTATCAGGAAGGATATCAAGGGCATGTTCGAGGGTGGCCGCAGCGAACATGCGTGCAGCTGCCCGATCATCCTGGCGATCAAGCTTCTCCACATCTCACAGATACAACGGTGAGTTGGTTGTAGTAGCCAACATGCGAATATGCTCGTAAAAGACCACATAGCATCCAAAGATCAGCAACCGTGCCCCAGAGAAGAGATTATTCCACAAGGTCTTTCTGAGATGTTTTGAATCTTGGATGACAACAAGATAACGGCCCTTGATCTTCAGAATCTCAAAGACAAGTGGGGGTGCGCCTTCCTCAGAACTAGGGTGAACAAGTTGGAAGCTCGCAACTGTTGCAAACCCTCGCCGAACAAGCTCATGGCGTGCCTCCCGCTCCACAGTGGTACCGTCGGAACCCAAGGAAACAATGTTGAGATTTGTTTCAGGTGAAAGAAGTAGCTCGAGTAGAGATTCTTCAAGATCAGCGAGGTTGGTAGCCTTGAGCTTCGTAGAGATTGGCATAGCAGCGAGAATAAGAGGTGGCACATTGGGCAACGGAATACTCAGTGTCCATAGTCGAAGCTTTGATGCCTTTTGCTCGGAAGCATCAGCAATCTGCTTCTGCAAAAGGCCGATGTTGTCAACCTCAATAGGCTCCCCAGTACTACCAAGCAAGAACCATTTCTGCTTGGGGCCATCAAAATAAGGACGAAGCGCTGGTAGAAGTTTTGTATCATCAACTCCAGTTACCAAAGGAGCGTCCAAAGGATAGTCGTAGTCCAAGAGATATTTTTTGGCATGCTCAAGTGTATGAGGCCCAATTCCTTGCATAAAAGAGGGCTTGGTAGAACGAATCTTGAGAAAACTTCGCTCAGAACGCCCAGAAAATGTCGCCTGGAAAGACCGATAGGCTTCTGGACGAATTGTCTGAAGCTCGTGTGCCCAATCATCAAATGCAGGGGGATAATACATGTTCAGCATCCCAACGCCACGTCGTTCCCGGTCAGCCTTCTCAACCATAACCTCAGTTAAACCCAAGAACACCGGTTCTTTGTCAAAGGCGCCCTGGACAAAAGAGCGAGCAAAACGAAGAAAGAAATCCTTTGAAGTCTGAGAATTGTCGTCTGAGTCATCCTGAGTTGAAATTTAGTCAATGAGCCTGAGTTAAGTAAGATCGGAATGAAAACAAAACATACACCATCTGAATCGCCTGATTCATATAAAAGATTTCGAAGTCCACAATTTTTGGCGTAAGCTTTTCCAATGAGCACGCCCTGGTGACGACGAGGAACATAAATACTATTGGCTGCATCTGGTAGCTCCTTCTCGATTGCAGTGATAAACTTCTTGAATGACAGAAGGGCCTTACAAGCGGTACATGCTTGGACCTTGAGTGGCTCACCAACAGGATTCATGGCAACTTCGACGGTCTCGAGACAGGGTGCCTCAGTACCACGAGCAAAAACATGGCCATGCTGGTGATCGTTACGCCATCGGTGAGTCTGAGTCTGCTTCATGTCGACAGCAACCTTCTGGGTGATTGAGAGCTTTGAATATTCCTTCGAAAACATGTCCAATGCAATCGTTTGTTCAGATTGTCCACCCCCTGAGGGAGCTTGAACTCGCTTGAGGTAGCGCTTGATCCTAGCATTGTCAATAGCAGATATCCCAGGGCACGGCCATTTCACTGTCTTTGGATTGTTCGAGCGATTCAAGAAGAGTTTTGCGCCTGATGACGATAGCATGATGTCCAATGGTAAGGTATTCGCCGAAGGTTTAGTAGGTTTGCACTTTTTAAGGTGCTTGTTGAAATAGTTGATGTCATAGGGGGCCAACATTACAATAATTGCGGCGCATCGTGAATGCCACACATCTCGTATGTGCTGTGAATCGGTTTCATTGAACTGAGCGTTTGGGTCCATCTGCCGAATCTTGGCCTTGAAGCGCTCCCATTTGACGTCACTACGCACAAAAGTTCCAGACGTTATAGCAGCCTTCTGAGCAGCCTTAGCAACTGCAGAACGGCTCTTTGCTTTTCCCGTACCATCTGATTTGCTGGCGGCCAGTGGTTTTTTGGAGGGCAGAGATGATAGCTTCGCTTTTTTGGTGACAGGAACATTGGGGATTGCTTTAGGATCAGGGAGAGAATTGGAGATAGCCAACTTCCGTTTCTGAGGGGCAAAGAACGAATGGACTTCAGAGGATCGAGCGGGAGGAACAGGTTCCGGGGAAGGATCCAAGGGCGGAAACACATACTGTGCCATACTCGGTTGGGCTCCTGCACTCTCAAGATCACAAGAAGTATTAATAGGAGACCCGGCCTGAGGAACACCATCCTGGGTAGCTGGAGAAATAGTTGCCATAGTGTTCAAGTTGTCAGAGTCAACTAGCATCCGATAATTGTCAGAGAGCCCATCACAGTCACTTGTAGCAGCATTACTGCACGGGGGAGTCGTTTCCGTAGGCTCAGTCACCTTATATCAATGATAAACAGGATGAGTTTACGGTGAATGAGGGATGAGATATCTCTTACCTGGGCTGGAGTACACAAAGTCTTGAAACAAAACTCCATTGCAAAGAGAAATTCGTTGACTCTCAACTCCTCTCGCGACTTCTCAGTCCAGAGTGGGGCCCTGAGTAACAAATGCCGCAATGTATTCACTGAGATAATTGGACACGAATATCCATCGGTTTGACAAGCACAGATCAGAGTGCTGTCAAATTTGATTGTGCAGCGAGGAATATGATGCACCAGAAATTTCTTCAGTCCTTTTACCAAAGCTTTTGGACGTGATATGCCCAGTGAATCGCCCCAACGAACTGTGATCGACAACGAGGACACTATAATGTGTACAGCCACCCAATGGTTTGGCGGTGAGTGGGCAACTGAGAAAATAATTGCATCATTGGGATGGCGTTCAAGGTGAGACCCAAGAGCAACAACTTCAGCGGGTGCATAAAGAGGATACGTCTCTCCTGCGGGCCCTGAGAGATACTGCGAGACGCCTGTAGAAACGAGAGCTAGGTTTCTGAACCACTAGCAGTGATTTGGGTCTTCAGGAATTTGATCATGGTGTCCACATGACTATCCGTAAGCCACCTCCTCGAGAAGAAGTCGGCCATCTCAGTAATATCACTATGAGAACCCAAACCGGGAAGCCGACCATGCCACACAGCAGCATCGAGAATGGCATTCACTCGATCTCCTAATATCTGTGGTATCGAATTTTGCGACTTGAGCCAGGCTAAGGCTGTCTTCCAGCTCATCTGCGCAGTTGAAGCCTCGGTTAGATCAGACCAGACACCGAGAGACTCAAATGGAAGATAAGTATCTCGAGATTTCCAATCTCGAATAGACTTCTTTCCATCGAGCATTGCCTGTCCAGCCGCACCACGAAGCTTGGTCACAAATGCCACAGATGGGATGGTACGGCCAAGAAGGAAGGCAGTGGTGACGTTCGGCTCGACATCTGTGAAGCATGATGAAGGCGATAGAAAGACCGAGGCAGAGGAAACGGCAGGTAATGACATCTGGAGGAGTTCAGACACCTTGAGAGTGCGAGAAGGAAGCAGGGGTTTTGAGGTTTCCGAGACAGATACCAGCCTCAGAAGCGCGTTCGAGACAAATGCGGGAACATTTGAGTACCTCTTACCGCATCCGATCCATGTCGAGAGATCTCCTTCGCTAGAGTCATCGTCGTGTACTTCGATGACATTGGAGTTGTTAGACTGGTGACTTTGTTGCTGACTCATGGCAATAGGCGGAAACACGAAGGGGAATGGGGGAAATGGTTCCACAAACTCATATTGCATCCCAATTTATACCAAAGAGTCCTACTTTACTGATGACGATGAGGCCCCAGTCATGCAGCGATGGCACAAAGCTCACCGAAGGGTAAGCTATAATGTCGAGTGCGATCTACCAAGTTTAGTAAATTGAATGGCCCAAGGCCAGCCCAAGAGACCCATTACTACCAGCACAAAGTGCCACCTTTGAGTTACATGGAGGTGGACAGTATCTGACATTTTTGAGGGCTGTGGCCCATAGGTGGACAATGGGCTGCGAGATGATGAACAATGGTGAGGGGCCTGGAGGTGGACACCTCATACCTGGTTTCTGAGCTTGCGCGGCCTTCGGCCGCGCTGGGAGGTGGATTGGTTTCTTACCTAATATGGTATAATTGGAGGTCCTTATGCAATGCTATGCCGTCAAGTGATCAACTATGTCTTGAGGAAAAATGCTATAGTTGTCTATGGCCCAAAATCTGGGTTTGCAGATGCATGTGACCTTTGGGTGAGTTCTTTGTTTATCAGGACAGGTTCAGTGGGGTTGTGGTTCAAAGTTTGAGGTGTGCTGAACCTCAAACACTGCTGGTGCCATCAAAATCACGTGTTATATAATCAAATTGGCGTGTTTGGGTGGAAATTTAGAAACACGCTAACTTTTGTAGCTGTCCACTTTTTACCATTCTGAAAAGTGGTATTGGTAACTATGGAAAATATCTAGGATCTGTTCAGAAAATTTTTTGAGATTAAGGTTTTTGAATAGGAAGATGCATTCTGAAGTCATGTTAGGCGGAGACTTCCTGATTATTTTTTTTGAACAGATCCTGTGTATTCTAATTTACTCTTGAATTTCAAAAGAATGGGGTGAATCCATGCAAATTTGCGTGCTGGACAGTGATTAACCATAATCTGAGCCAAAAACACCCTTTTGTAAATAGGTACAATCAAACTTGATCTAGCAGGCAGTGAAGTACTTGCTGCGAGATGGACTAGAAATAGATATGTCCGCGGGAACGTGTTCTAACCCACAGTGCTTCTCTCCGCAATACCTAATCAATTTAATTCTACTTCTAGTCAGAGGGGAGAGTGTTGCTGACTAACAAATTAACCAGTGTCGCTAGATTTCTGTATACCACAGACACTCTTTCAATAGGTGTTTTGTATGATTTTAATACTAGGGTTGTTTCTTAATAAAACGGCAAGGCTTATTCTCTTTAATTTTGCCACTAAGACAATTCCATGGAACAAACTGAAGTCACTAAGACGTGTATGCCACTAAGGCTCAAACAATTTGTCACGTAGACTGGTGCCACTAAGGCTTGCGTCGTCACTTAGACTGCCACTTAGGCCTGCAATTTGTCACTTAGACTATGTCACTTAGATGCGTTAGAGAGCCACGGAGGCAACTCTTTGTACTCTGGTTGTTATTTTGAGGTTTCACTCTTTTGTTATAAATCAAGTATCAAGTCTTTTATATTTTATCAATCACAACTCGTCGTTATCACACCAAGTCAAGCTTCTCGCTTTAATAAACACTTGTCTGTGGACTCGTGAAAATGTCAATTCGAGGAGTACTACTTGCTTATTTTTCTACTAGATTTACATGGCTTTTTTATACTACTCAGATGCGGTACTTTTATTATTACAAACAACCATGTGCTACTCTGAATTTACCTTGGCCATGCGAGTCCATGGACTCAAGGGTTTGTGCTAGCTCGACAACTTATCATCCAAGACGCTTAGCTTTTATCCACATAAGTCTCTTTCTATAAGAATACAAGTAAAATGCGACTGGGCACAGCACAACATCATTCCATGAACACCTGGATTGGCTTATCATATCCGCATGTGGTCTTGTTATCATCAAGTCTGCCCACATGTTATCTTATCTATTGGTGACTTAGGGATTACTGACTCAGTTTCTCGAGCCCAGCCCTTTCGGTGTATTATCAGGCGTCCGAGATGAATGGTCCAACGGTTAGTCATGTCCGTGGCCAATTGTATTGTTTGGTTTAGTAGCGCGCCTTAGTGCGGCGTGCAGATCATGGATAAGCACACATCTATTTTTATCTCAGTGGTGATGGCAAGTGTTGTCAAGGAGTGATCGCAGCTCGTAGTGCCAGTAGTCACGTGTGTGGTTCTAGACTCTGTCAATGACATTTGCGTGGTAAGCGCTTGTGTCGGCGGGTTGTCCCGTGGCGTGGGCGTTTAATTATCCCATGGTATGTTTTCTGAGTAAGTTCAGCTCGTCGCGGTATGTCTATTTATAGCTCAATGAGGTGCCCATGGTACTGTATATTATGTGTTCTGTGGTACTGTTTTATACCAGTCATAAATGTAGTGCGTAGTACATGTAGGTCTTTATTATCTTTGGTTTATCTGAACGTTATTGTGGCTGTACTACTGACCAGGTAATGTACCAGTAGTAGACCGTTTAGAAATGCCAAAAATATATGTTATTTGATGGCTGTCTCATCAGTGGTGCGGGTCCCCACGAATGAGATCTTCTGCCAATTAGGCATCACATTTATTTACACACCTCTCCCTTCAACAAAAGCCCAAGTGTAAGTCAGACCCATTCTCGCCTATTTACTAGCTCATGCTAATACCAATAGGCTGTAACCACCCACCATGTCAGCAACCGCACCTCCACCACATCACATGTCTCTTCCCAGCACAGGATCATGACATGTTAGCCCTATAACGTTGGAAGGAAAGCAGCTATCACTTAGCGGTTTTCTGAATTGTTTCTGGATGGAGAAGGCACTTCAAACAAGCTTAGGAGCAACCTAGGAGGTGCATTTGTTGTTCTGCTACATACCGGACTTTGACTTTTTTATCCTCTCCAACTCATACTGCCTCTGCTTTGGGCTACACTCAACCTCTGTGGATATAGACCTTATTTCTGGAATTATAGCAACGATATCCTGTGTTTGGCATCCTATTGTGCTCCCAAGTGCTCTTGTTGTCTTGAAATTCATCATCTCCTTTTCCTCCCCACTTTAAACTTTGGTCTTGTCGCATCACCTCCTGTGCTCCGTTTGGCGACTTCTCTATATATTTTGAAAGCTATTGATGTTAGCTTTCCAACAAGTCTAGGCGCAACCTAAAAGGTGCGCTTATTGCCCCGCTACGTGCTAATCTCTAATCTTTTGCCCTCTCCAGTTTGTTTTGCCTCTAATTTGGGCTACACTTGACTCCTGCAGCCACGGTCTACATTTATGAGATCTCCTTAATAATCCGCTTCAATTGTATCCTCTCTCAAGTCTCCAAGTGTGCTTGTTGTTTTGCAATGCACTATCTTGTCTTCCTCCCTCTTTTTGATGTTTTGTCTTGTTGTACCGTTCCATCTGCTCCAAATTCTATGTTTAATATGGCATTCAGACAGTATTATAGACTGCTTTCCAAAAAACCTATTTGTGTGCAAAAAAACTGATGACCTAGCGCATGATCAAGTCTTTCACTGAAATCAGACTCCAGATGTTCATACCTCCGCTCTGGTGCTGTCTCAGCATGGATCTTGATTTTAAAAGTCTCTACAGGACACTGGTGATTTTTGCTTCTTAAAAAGCCTACTCCCAAGCTAATAGCTCAAATATTCAGTTCAGGACAGCCTCATCAGCCCAACAGTACCTCCACATTGAGTGATTTATTACTTTTATTGTCTACTGTGAAATGTAATCACCCCATTGGGGACTTGTCATGCCTTGCCAAGGGGCAATAGCCTTTATCACCAAGTAGAGTCAATATAGGACAGTGCATAATAAAATGCAGTGAAAAGAAGGCTAAAGAAATAGGTTTTAATAGAAAATAATATTAGATTTCATGTTCTAAAAAGCACTCTAACCATTGTGTACCAATCAGAAGATGATGGTAAGATGCAAAAGCAGTGCCATCAGGTCCTATAAGGAGAGAATTTTGAGGATGTGGCATGTGAGTAAAAAGATGTGGTGAAATCCAAAGAATTGGAAGAGTATCAAGATAAAGCCATCCAGAGGCAGTGAATTGCATGTTGTAAAATGAAAAATTAGAAGTAGATGAGCCAGTAAGAGAGTGTGCCACATCAAAAGGGCTTACAATAGTAGGTAGAGTAGAATCGAATGCATACCTAACCTTATTTATCGATTCAGATGCAATAAAAATGTTGTTAGAAGAAGATACAATAGAGGTGACTCTGGAGGTATGATCATCAAATGAACCAGCAACTGTGAGACCAGTATGGGCATCCCATACTCGGATGGTGTTATCCTCTGAGCCAGAAACAATATGAGTGCCATCTGAAGAGAATGCAACAGAGGTGACTGCTTTAGTATGGACATCAAATGGACTAGCAACTGTGAGGCCAGTATGAGCATCCCATACTCGGATGGTCCGATCCCATGAGCCAGACACAATGTGGGTGCCATCTGGAGAGAATGCAACAGAGGTGACTCCTCCAGTATGGCCATCAAATGGACCAGCCACTGTGGTGCCAGTATGAGCATCCCATACTTGGATGGTCTGATTCCATAAGCTAGACACAATGTGAGTGCCATTTGGAGAGAATGCAACAGAGGTGACTGCTTTGGTATGGCCATCAAATGGACCAGCAACTGTGAGGCCAGTATGAGCATCCCATACTCGGATGGTGTTATCCAATGAGCCAGACACAATGTGAGTGCCATCTGGAGAGAATGCAACAGAGGTGACTGCTTTGGTATGGCCATCAAATGGACCAGCAACTGTGAGGCCAGTATGAGCATCCCATACTCGGATGGTCTGATCCCATGAGCCAGACACAATGTGAGTGCCATCTGGAGAGAATGCAACAGAGGTGACTCCTCCAGTATGGCCATCAAATAGACCAGCAACTGTAAGGCCAGTATGAGCATCCCACACTTGAATAGTCTCATTATCTGAGCCAGACGCAATGTGAGTACCATCTGGAGAGAATGTAACAGAGGTGACTGCTTTGGTATGACCATCAAATGAACCAGCAACTGTGAGGCCAGTATGAGCATCCCATACTCGGATGGTCTGATCCCATGAGCCAGACACAATGTGGGTGCCATCTGGAGAGAATGCAACAGAGGTGACTGCTTTGGTATGACCATCAAATGGACCAGCAACTGTGAGGCTAGTATGAGCATCCCATACTCGGATGGTCCAATCCCGTGAGCCAGACACAATGTGAGTGCCATCTGGAGAGAATACAACAGAGGTGACATAGGAGATATGGCCATGAAATGGACCAGCAACTGTGGTGCCAGTATAAGCATCCCATACTCGGATGGTGTTATCCCATGAGCCAGACACAATGTGGGTGCCATCTGGAGAGAATGCAACAGAGGTGACTCCTTCAGTATGGCCATCAAATGGACCAGCAACTATGAGGCCAGTATGAGTATCCCATACTCGAATAGTCTGATCCTGTGAGCCAGACACAATGTGGGTGCCATCTGGAGAGAATGCAACAGAGGTGACTGCTTTGGTATGACCACCAAATGGACCAGCAACTGTGAGGCCAGTATGAGCATTCCATACTCGGATGGTGTTATCCAATGAGCCAGACACAATGTGAGTGCCATTTGGAGAGAATGCAACAGAGGTGACCGCTTTGGTATGGCTATTAAACGGACCAGCAACTGTGAGGCCAGTATGAGCATCCCATACTCGGATGGTCTGATCCCGTGACCCAGACACAATGTGAGTGCCATCTGGAGAGAATGCAACAGAGGTGACTGCTTTGGTATGGCCATCAAATGGACTAGCAACTGTGAGGCCAGTATGAGCATCCCATACTCGGATGGTGTTATCCTCTGAGCCAGACACAATGTGAGTGCCATTTGGAGAGAATGCAACAGAGGTGACTGTTTTGGTATGGCCTTTAAATGGACCAGCAACTGTGAGGCCAGTATGAGCATCCCATACTTGGATGGTCTGATGCTCTGAGCCAGACACAATGTAGGTGCCATCTGGAGAGAATGCAACTGCATATACAGCTGAATTTGTTGTCCATACTCCAATAGCTGCATTATTCCATCTCTCCACTGAGCTTCCTTCCACCCTCATCAACCCTTGTGTATGTCCCCAGTAGTTCTTATACACAGAGCTCCTCCTCTCACAGAAAGCCAATGCAGAGATGTAAATGTGTGGTGTGCTTGATTTGCACCCACCAGCTGTAAAGCATTTTACAAAACGCTCTGCATCAGCAATTTGATTCCTCATATCCACAAATGAACCCTAACAATCACTTCAATATCAACTTTAGGATCACAAGTATTTTTTATTTACCTTGAGAGACTTCCGCACATGAAGTAGTACCTTTGCCCCAAGATCAATCCATTCTTCAAGGTTCAGAACCTCCATCCAGAACAATAGTTGACGACAGAGAAATTTTTCCAGTATCTCGTGCACCATATCCGACATTCCCCCCTGCACCAAGTGCTCACCCCAGTACCGACATGCATAGGAGAGGGCGCACGAAATGAACATCCTCTTGCGATTTGCTAGGTCAGGCACGTCCTTGTCAAACACGAACGATGACTCGAGCTTGCAGATGTTGAATCGCAGTTGACTCTTCATCACGTTGAAGCACCCGTTAGCAATGAGTCCATTGTGTAGACTCTGGTTGCAATGGAACTTTTGTGATCGTTGTTGGTCAAACATGTAGTCGGCAAATGATGCGTGCAAGGTGGAAACCTGTTCATCGACACCCTCCGGCACGTGAAGCACCGACCGCAGAGGCTCTAAAGACACCTGCACTTGCCCTTCACTCAGCC
>Ga0247742_10003040_pt1 | contig 10803 bp, 12 predicted proteins | sample UWRJL208509C2_FD_180944 | JGI IMG/M metagenome (GOLD analysis project Ga0247742, IMG submission 180944) | Plant litter microbial communities from Arlington Agricultural Research Station in Wisconsin, United States - UWRJ-L208-509C-2 | ecosystem: Environmental > Terrestrial > Plant litter >... | reverse complement strand
TCAGGCGTTACGACAGGCATCGACATGGTTGAATTGTAAGACGTTGGGTTAGTTTGAGATGATGGGAAATCAAAGGGCGAAGGTTGGTGGTAAGGTGTCAACGATGCCCCTGTGGTTGTAGCGTTAGGGTTGACGGTGCCACCGTTGGTGGATGAAGGTTCGGATATTGTTTGAGCAGCAAGCGAAACAAGAAGTTGTTGGATCTGGATTGGTGAAAGAGAGTTCAAGACACCACTTATGCGTGGGTCGAACTCGAATGATGTAGGCGAATGGCGAGAAGGGGTGACTGAACGTGAAATTTGATCTTGGGGCTGCTGTGTTGGTTCTGGATTGGGACCTTTGTCTGTTTTGGAAGAAATTGGCTCGGTTTTGTTGAAATATGACGACGATTCGTGGACTGTCGCATTGTCGGATGCTGCAGTGGATGGAGCAGGCGAAGTCACTGATATTGGGGTCTCTATAATCGGATAATCTAGACGTTTCAGTCAACCTTGTCGAAATATACATTGAACTAGCTCTCACCATACATTGTCGCATCCGTGTCCAGTGGGATCTCCGACAGTTCTTCAATCATGCTCTTGCGAGGTCCATCCCTCTTGGCATCTTCGATCATCAATCGCATCTTCCTCCTTGTACCAGGCCCCATCCCGAGGCCTCCGTCAACGTCGCTGTCTTGCCCGTGAGGGCCACCCGAAACTCCAGGGGAACCAGCACCAGCACCAACGCTGACTCCAGAACCTGCCCCTCCGGCGTTACTTCCAAATACGCCTGCAAGGAACTTAACAATCCTGTTTATTGTATCTTGCTGCTTCTGATGCTTTGCGCGAGCCGCTAGGGCATCTTGCCACAGAAGCTGGTTCGACCGCTTCAGTTCGTTCAATTCAGCTGAAATGGTGGTTTGGTGTCGTTTTATGGCGCTGATACCGTTTACTATTGAGTGAATGTCGAGGATTTGGCCAGATGATAGTGTCGCGTTCCCCGGTGGCGCGTTCCCTGCCCCCGTAGTTGCATCGGTAGTAGGCCCAGAGAGCAGGCCTACATTTGCACTACCATCCCGCAGATCAATGGAGTTCTCCTCCCCTGGTTGCGCTACTTGCTTCTTTCTTTGTATGAGGCAAAGAAGGTCGGGCTGACCGCGGTGGAAGTTGGCATGTGCGAAGTTCCAGAATTCGGTGTCGGTGTCGCTCTTGAGAACTCCTTGTTGAAGGTGTGGAATCTTATGGAATCCGTACATATTCAACTGTCGCACAAAGGAGCTGAAGTTCCGATGTTTGAACCATCTACCCAATACCTCATGGGCGAAACGCTCGTGGTCAAGAACTGAAACTTATATTGTTAGCCGAACTGGAAGTACTCCTTCAATTGCTTACCAAAGAAAGAGTCCCCGGCGTCTGACCATCGTATTAGTTCAGCGTTGTTTGGATCGTTTACCATTCTAAATGGTTAACAGTAGAGAAAGCCATAAGTTGCATGAGACTATTGGTCTGAGGAGCAACGCACTCGTATAGTTTTTGCAGAAACGCGGGGACAACCTGACGCGCGGCTTTCGAGATATGTGAAGACTGCGCAGGCATCCTGTTAGATCTTGTGAGAGCAACTTGCTGATCTGTAGCCATGTCGTGGCCTGGATGAAGGTTGTACGCGCAGCACAGCTTCGACCTGCTTGACGGTGACTAACTTGACGCTCCATCCTGAGATTACGAGCTGAAAGCCGTTGCCAACCACGCACAAATTGACTTCTCGGCCCGATGTTTGAGACTGCTGAATCGCAAGACCATGTCTTCACGTTACACCTTTTCAAGGTCTGATACCGCAAATGCGACTAAATCGCCTATATGTTGCTTGTAGAATACGAGCCTGACCAGTCCTCGTTCCGTATGTTGATTGAATCGACGAGTCTTCTCACTCCGGAGACGGCTCGTTGTCTGCCAAAGGCAGATGTCAGTTGAACGGGATTTCGAACATCTGCACTTCGTGATGGCAGATATCTCCTATCTGGCGCTCATGAAAGTAGTGCGGTAGATTGCATGATTCAAGTGGGGGTTTAAATATTTAAAGCGATGCCCTCATCTGAACAATAGCAGAGTAGCACAGCGCATATCACCAAAATATCCCATGCATTCCTCGTAGATTTAATCAAGAGCACATAACCTTTAGTAAAATAAACGAGTTATGAACACTCTGCTCAGAGTTCATCCGTAGAGGGTGGCAGGGGTGGCGGCTGGGTCAAAATCTTTCTCAATTTGCGAATAGCCTTCCGTTCGGTTTCTGACTTCGTCGTCCCCGAAGCAAGGAAACGGCCGTACGAGCGCATTCGCTCCCCGAAACTGCCTTCAATGGATTTCTATGTGACTTCAGTATAGAACTTAGATCTTCAAAGATGACAACGAACTTTGGGAACGAAGTATACTGCGCCTAAAGACTCGTCAGATATTACACTCCAGAGAGAGAATATACAATTCCACACCATTGCTCACGTTGACATCGTGATTTACGAAAATCCTGTGGAAGAGACTCAGAAATTCGTCAAGCACGAGGCTCCGCTGTTGTGAGAAATGAGCTTTATGCCAATGTTAAAGGCGAAATGCATACCCCAGTCATTAGAGGACACCAGATTGAATCGTCGAAAATAGCAACCTCGGCAGTCGGCTCCTACAAGGTGATTAGACTCATAGCCATCTTGATTTGGTATTGAACGCACCAGGTCGAGCAGCACTGGAAGCAGAGCCAATGCCGGCAAGAACATATGTTGCCACAGACCAGTCACATCATCACTTGGGGGTCTTCGGTATCTGCTGATATACCTCTCGAGATCAGCACGCCAGCCAATTACGGGCACTGATGGTATATAATAGAATGGGGTCACATCACGAGGGATCATGGCCATTCCATGTTCCCAAGAAGAAGTACTGAGGCCGAAGGATACCCCGCGTATGAAAACCGCACAAGGTTTCCCCCTTGAACTAATGTCTGTTGAACATAGTTTATCAATCCAGCTGATTTCGACCCAGCGTGGGGATTTCCCTGTTTGTTGCTCATGCCGAAAAACAGTAGGCCTGTCCGGTTGCGAGTTCGACGATGGAAATTGTGCCAAGCTCCATTCTTTTGCTCTATCGCTGCCAGTAACGAGGAACAGAGTACCGTTGAGGGTTGGTTCTGAAAGGGGGATGTCGCTATAAGCATTGAAGTATTGGTACCAATCGGAGGCATGTTCACGAAGATAGGGATATAGTTTGTCCGTATCAACGAGATCTTCACGATCAGCGCCTTCTGGAAGTATTAGAACGCCTCCTTCTCGAGCAAACGAGGTAAATTCAAGTATCCTATATTCATTATGAGATCAATTCAGATGGGTATATATGACTCACGCATCGTCGCCAGGAGGACGGGAAACGTTTATTCCGTCGCTCTTGAGAACGGTCCCTCGCTCGAAATATTTTGGTGTGGCAATGGTTTTCCATTCCGCCAGCATTGGTTCGATAGGCTTGAACTTTCGAGGAAGACTTGGACCGTGAACGGAGTCGTCTCGTGCATGGAAGATATTGAAGCGGTACTGGAAAGTACCAGAGCCATCTATGTATCCCACATCTCCAATACCCACACCACGCTCAAAATGTTTTGGAGGGCGAAAAGTGCTAGACATTCCATGAGGAGGGAAGCCGTGGCCTTTGGACATCAAAGAACGACAATATATTGAAGTCCCATTCAGACACCACGGAGTTGGGTAGTAGACAGGAAACTGAGTTTGTTGGGTGTATTGACCATATGGATCTAGAAACGAATAAATTTTGAGTCAGTGACCGTTGGAGAGTTGTACGTCGCAGCCTACTGTTACGGGGATCAGGTGCACCTGACGGCGTTAGGCTCTCATTGTTGCTTTCTTGGTCTTGGCGTGGAGGTGACGATTCCATGCTACAGAACTATCTGTTTCTAGAGTCCTCCACAAAATGAGGTGACTGTCCAAGACGAATCACAATGACCAAGTCCAACCGATGGATGCCAAACTTGAACAAAGGCCTGGACAGATTCAGAACCCGATTCAGAAGGCGCCGCTCGGCGTGGAACAGTACTTATCTCCTTCTAGGCAAATTTAACTGTTTTCCTGTCCCCAGAGTGAGCACGAACAGCTCCCATGCCACATAAAATGCCAGCAACGTTCTCTTGAGCAGATTTCGCGTGAAATTGAACGATTGGCTCCTTCACGACGTTTACTACTCAGCAACCCGTCTGGCATTGCGTATAACTATCACATAATATGTGTGGCGGGTCGCGTAAACGACATCACCAAAAACCCGAATAACAATAGTACGCAAACGATCCCTGCAATACATGTTTAACCCCGAGATATGCTCCTAAACGGTAGCGGAAATGTCGGGTCTCTAGTACGAGGACGTATGCGCCTCGGGAGATGCGGGGAGCAATCGATGAAAGGCACATAGGTTGACGACGGGTCAAACCTCACTGCATATATACGTAGATACAAAGCCGAGTTAGATGTTCATTTCTTAGAGGCTATAAAATAACACACGCACAAAAATTAAAATGTGTAGCGGAATTGATTTAAATTCTAGGACCCTATGTCCTAAGTTGAAGTGCTATGTGCGCGAGAACTTATCTACCACCTTCTTAGAAATATAATGACCTACGGCTTAAGCTTGGCAACAGCCAAAGTGATTATTTCATGTTCCTGATGGGAGAATATAATGAAAGCAGGCAAGAAGCGGATAGAGTTCAAAAACCATTGCCGAAGACGCTGATGACCGAAAGCGGCAACCTAAGGAAACACTCCTTGGATCCTGCGAACCTCGAACATCCAAACACCTCTCTTTTATTCTTTCAGACTGTCGTTCGTCACAACATGCCCCTGGCATCGTTCAAGTTCCCGTGGAGCAAGAGTGCGTTTTTACAATCTAACAAGCTATGTTTTTACTGACCTTCAACAACTCAGCGAAAGTAAATAGTCGCCTTAGCCTGTAAACATTCCCTCTGATCACCTGTGTCAAATCCGTTTTGATTTATTTAACCCCTTCAGCTTCAACAAACGCACTAATATCAGTGAAACTCCTCAAAATTCAAGTTCAACGGAACAGTTGCAAGAGCCGAGCACTCCAAGACCGATCATACAGCAGTCAAGATCAGAGTCGAGTTCACAAGATTGGACACCGGGACCTCAAGAATCGATCGTACAAGAATCTCGCATTTCAAGTTCCCTCTCTAACAATAGTGGAAGCTTCAACAGTTACGGACCTACGTACAATGGACCTGGTGAGCTCATATTCAGCCATGTAATTGTGTTTCACTTCATGCCCAAGCCTGTCTAGTGTTCATCCTCCCGCCAGTAGCTTCCTCAGACAAGGGGGCAATTGAATTCAGAGCAGCTCGGCAGGTGAGAATCGAATCGATCCCAGTGTTCAAAGATGTAACGATGAACTCGTTCCCAGGTTCTGAGCCTTGACGGTCATGGTGATCATGGTGCACAATCACAAGGTATCGTAGCATCTACACCTCTCGTGTGTCGTAGGAAGTGTTCTGAACGCCAATTCAGGCCCAACACTGGAAGAATTCCGGCCTCAACATATATTGGAGGATATCATAACCAACCGTAACGCATTCAGTAGTTCAACTACTTCCCCCGACGATGAGGAGGCCCCGGATTGCTACATGCCCCTTGAGACTCAGACAGTCATGGATTCCTGCGTGACCATACAAGGTTTGCGCAATGAACTTAACGGTGCTATGAAAACCTGACCTCCTTATGCTAGAGAAACTGGTCTCAAAGACGCTAACCGTTAAGGTGCTACAAGATTGCCTATCGTCCCTCAAGGGTGCTCATTAACGAGTATACAGAATATCAAGACACACCTCCCCCGCGCGATGCTGCCGCATATTAAGAAATATATGACACATATGGTCATTGGAGGACAGAACTACAAAGCTGCATTAATCGCCCTCTGGAATCCCAGTCCTGATAGACGAAACACCGACTCAGACCTTTTATTACTCCGAAAGAGGATATCACCTGGATGTGTTGGCTACTTCAATGCTACGGGAGGATTCCATGTTTTGTTCAACGTTCTCAGGACGGGGAAGCAAAACGAAGATCTGGGCTACAAGGTGCCCCTTGGTTACAAACAGTTTGCTAAGGTAATTAGGTTTATGCGTACATGAGAAGCTACTCAGTTCCGAAATGTATAGGATGACTGTACCCGGACGGAGACAATTTCCCCACAAGCACGTTATCAATATGGTTTCACCAACGAGTCAATAAAAGGGAAAGGCAGGTAAGAATTGATGGTATCATCACTTTCAAGGTATCTCATTCGATGTGTAGGTCAAATGAAAATCAACCCCTCATGTCGCTATCAGTGTTAGAGCAAGCCCCAAAACACGCCGTACTTTACCTACCGCACGGCGCTATCGAAGAGACTTTCAGCCCCGAGATGAAAGAGGGGATTGAGGCTTACATTACCAACCATGGTCGGAGTTGGTACATTCAATGCAATTCCGATCCAAAAGCCGACAAGCGTTATCCCATCCTGATCCATTCTGTATGGCTCGCAAAGAGTTTTGCTTGCGCCACTTACATGAGCCCAGGACACAAATCCAGGACAGGTCGTCATGCAGTGCTATCAGGACTCCCAGATCAAGATCGCATGATGTGGACCGTTGACGACGGCATCCACCATATGAAAGCACCTCTCGATACCGGGTACGACAAAGATGGTCGGCTTATATCACAGGACGAATCTCAATGCTTTGCCCTTTCCGCCTATCAAATCTGTCCCGAGAGTCTTATGGAGCGATCTGGAGCACTCCTCTCTCCTGGTGCGCGACGACGGTCGAACGTCACTTTCTAGAGGACATACCTCCTGACATGCTGACGGATAACACTAAATGTTGTACAAAGATATTAATTTGACCTGTACCTGGATTTATCCAGATTATGAGCCCTATCGCCCTCCCATAGCTTTTAGGCGCCTAGGCTCCTACCTTTCAGAGGTGAGAAAAGAGCCAGTAGCTCGTTGAATTGTGTTGAAGCGCTGATATCCAGGAGGGGGCCGTAAGTCTCCAGGTGTTTTCGGTTGGTGATGAACCTTAATTTATGCGTACATAAATTTTGGGCAAACAATTTCGCATCCTTCCTGAAGTCGCCTTGGCGTTGTGTGCGCCTCCGCCGCCCGCGTGGCCACGGGTATCCCGATATAGCAAGTATGCAGAGGCGCTTTGGCTATCCTGGTCCGGAGCCTTTAAAACAAAGCCCGATATGGAATTGAATAACATTGTACTTTGAGTCTTTGATCCGCGGTCTCCGTCGAAGGTTGAAGCTCAAGGCAACACACTGTATATCGGAAGGATTAGAGAGGACTCTGTATCCATGAATGCTACATCAGGTACGTTTTTGAAGGCGACAGTCGGGGAAAGCTACGCGGGCAGGGAACAGGTTTTGTGGGACCTGCAGTCCTTGTTCATTTGTTGGGTTTCCGACATGATGCGGTGCTTAGCATTGTCCAGCATAGCAGTATATACGCAAAGACATCAGGAATCTGGGACCTTTGTCTGCGTGGAGGCGTTCAAATGGTTTCACAAACTTGGTCATGGGGTTGGAACCCTGCATTGTCAATATTACTATAGACGCTCATGAATTAGGCAGATATAACATGCGCTCAAACTAAGCAAGGTCGTCACCGATGATTGGCTATTGAACTACGACTGCCACGAATTGATAAACTAGACATAGTCCGAATAAGTGATCGAAAAGCAGTATCCACCACTCTTTTGTTAATTTGTATTGAATGCACCTCCAAAGCAACGCACTGATTTTGGTCGACAGCTCGGTCATCCTCCATCTCCATAGTCGATGGACCGGTCTTCGCTGCGACTCCATGCGAACTTTCCCAGCGGTACAAGTCCCGATCCTCCTGGTCTTTGAACAATTTTGCGTAGATTTGTTTTTCCCGAACACTCTGCTTGTTGCTGTATGTTGCCAGTTCCCAAACTTTCGAGGTGTAGCAGGCTGTCACCATCTTCAACGAACCTTTAGGTATCATTTGCCCTGTTGATTGACTTGTGTAATATTTGCACCAGTCTTCGGCGTGCTGGTTGACATACTTCTTGAGCGAGGCCATTATATTTTCCATGATTTGTTCCTTCCACGTCCCGCTTGGGATAATAAGGAGACTGGCGTCTAGGGTACCTTTCTTTCGATTTGCTTCAAAGTGGTAGAGGTGGTCCCTAATATTAATCGGTAAGTCAATGATACATATTAATGAAGCGCAATTAGACACACCCGGCAGTGTTTTTCTCTCGCCCAAAGTCACCAGGTGAATGATCATGCTGATCTCCTGGAATATAATCCAGTTTCCTCATAACTAGACCACGAGGTATGATATAAGGCGTAAATTGGGGAGGTGGCTCAAATTGCTGATTGAGATTCTCTTCCGTATCAAGGAATATATTGAAAAGAATATCAAATCCTCCATCCTTGTTGAAGTAACCAACGTCGCCAAGCTGTATGTTCCTCTTGCGACGATTCTGTGGAAGGCTCAAGCTTGGGGATGGATTCCATAGTGCGATGGTACGTTCTGAATAAAAAAACTCAGTCCGCATGTATCCTTGTATCATGGGTGCAAGTTCCATTGGCAAGTTAAGCCTCTATGAGATAGAAAGCTATAGATCTTCGAGGTCTTGGAACAGAAATTCACACACACCTTGGTTGTCATACACTCGAATCTACAGTTTCCCTCTAGGCGGCTTATGTCAGGTTTTGTAGCCACTGCAATTGAAACTACTCACCGCTGGGAGAAAGTACTGTTTCCATCGAGTTTAGAGCCGAACGTGGAGGACCAGCGCATTGCTCGATCGTCTATGTGGTGAATCGTATTAGAGAAGCCACATTTAATAGTGGGCGTCCGGAATGACTCACATCTGGACGCATTGGCCCAGATTCTGGTCGCTGTGAGGTGAAACCCTTTCTTGCCCCACTAGCCGACAAGCCTAATCTACTAGATCCGCCAACATCTGTAGCAGAAAACATATCCTAGTAAGATGGCATGAATATACAAAGTTGAAAAGTTAAGGCTTCGTGTTTACCTGCATTGCGCTGACGCCTGCCATCCACTGCTCGCCATCCTCGTTGCCGCTTTCCACACATTGGTGCCCCTCTTCTAGGCCGTCTTCCTCCTGAATAGATGTAGCGTAAGCCTGCAGTATAGATAGTACAGTAATAGTGACCCCTGCCTCAGTGATTGTCTCTGGGTGACTGCTCATAGCAGACAGTCGAGGGGGTCCTTCTACTCATCCAGCTCGTTCAGCCTAGGTATGGGTGATCATCGAATGGGAAACTTACCAGAGTAGATGTAGTAGTTATAGGTAGTCTTGTAGCTATCATGTACTATATGGCTACTTGCAATGGCGCTCCCATTATAACTGCCAATAATCGGACCTGGTTGCTGATAATCCCCCATAAATCAAGAGCCCCCAAGTTCAAGACGTTGGGATACAGAGTAAACAAGCGTTTGCGACTTGGAGAGAGGCGAGTTATTCTGATGTTCAAAACGTGAGGACCAGCAGATGCGTCAGGCAAGAGTCTGTGAAAGGAAGATTTACACTGTTCAACACGATGCCAGCCAGTGTTCACCACAATAGTACACGAACGTAACTCCGACACTGCCATGCTTCCCAAGCACCGCCACAGATCTGACATCTTACCTCCAGGGAACCTAAATAGCAGCCCAACTTGTATAGCTTTGAGTCACGACGTTTCACAATTCCGGTAAACGAGAAGGACCAGTATCACTTCCCCTCAATTTCCCCTGAGGGCTATCTAGGCGCAACGCAAAACGATCTTCTAAGTGAGCTTGACGAAGCCGACTGTGACGTATTTACCCAAATATAGCAGGTGTTCAGAATCGCTTTGTCTATCGCCGGCCCATCGGATTTGGTCAAATGGAGATAACGCTTTATATGGAAATTTGAATGACATCTGTCATCCGAGTCCCTTTGCCCGTGGCGTTTTATTTGGTCTACCAATTGGTCTAACTTATTTTTTTGGCTTTTGAACCAAAGAGGTATTTAGAGAAACTTGGGGGTTTGATACTCCTACATCAGTAACTTTGCAAAAAGGTTTCCAGAGGTTGCGCAACCCTGAAAACAGCCGAAAACAGCCGAAAACTAACGAAACTCGGAATCCTGGAAACTTATGTCTCTTTTCCCGGAAACCACGTGATCATGGTTTATCTTTTGCCATGATTTGTAATTAAAAATGTAATGAAATCTTCGAGTTTCCGAGTTTCCAGGATTCCGGAAACCCCGAAACTGGCAAAAACTGGCAAAAACTGTGGGAAACCCGGAATCTAAATTGCAAAGTTACTGATGTAAGCGATTCAGTCTTCCGACGGAGCCATCCTGGCGACTCCTCCTTCTTCTCTTTGGGAGGAATGATAATGAACCCTGATACAGCCATACAGAACTCTTCAGGACTCCTCTCCTCAAGTGGACGTATCTGGTCTGTAAAGTACCCAGAGCGTGCCAATATACCAGGGTCATGGTTCCAGTCGAGCTTTCTACAACTCAAGTCGGGCTGCAGAAGCGATGCAGTTGGAGGACTGGGGAATTGATTGTCTGAAGAGATGGCGGCAGATGCGTAGAACGGAGCCCGGTACGAGTCGGTGATAACGACTAGTGATGTGCCGGCTCCGGCTTGGCCTGAAAGCCGCGGCTTTGGCCTGGCTTTTGGAGGCTCAGGCTTTGGGAGAAATTGAGCCGGGCCAACGATGACGGCTCTGGCCTGGCCCGGCCTGGCTT
>Ga0247742_10003039_pt1 | contig 10807 bp, 15 predicted proteins | sample UWRJL208509C2_FD_180944 | JGI IMG/M metagenome (GOLD analysis project Ga0247742, IMG submission 180944) | Plant litter microbial communities from Arlington Agricultural Research Station in Wisconsin, United States - UWRJ-L208-509C-2 | ecosystem: Environmental > Terrestrial > Plant litter >... | reverse complement strand
AACGACGTAAATTATCAGCAGTACGCACCCCAACCGCAAATGATGCCCCATCGATCCACAAGTCGTTCATCATCCCCTCCTCTGCCACCCGGTGCTGCTATGCCGTCGCATTTCCAGTCCTTCAACGGACAAACTTCAGCTGAAGGCTCCGTCCAGTCGCAAAATCAAATGCGTCCGCAATCCTCTACAACAAATCGTCAAGGACCAATAACCGCGGATTCACGTTCAGGGCAGGTCCATCTACGAAAGTCACCCAGCGTTCAAAGTGCTACCACTTCACCTATGAGAGGCAAACCACGAATATTTGCTGCCATGGAGGCTCAAGAAAACGAACCAGAGAAAACAAAACCCATCCCAACGAACATCGCGTCTCCCGAGTCCTATACAACTTCTCTACCGCCAGTGTATCAACCCCAACCTGTAGGACGGCGACCTGATCCTCCAACCCAATTGACCCAACGTGTACCCCAACGTTCTCTCCGACCGGAGGAATTCATGACGCCCAAATCTCAGCTAGAGCCTCTTCCAGACCCGCTAGACAGCAACATTCCACCAGCAGTGTTTCAACCTGTCTCTGTACCTGTTCTTCCACCTTCTCCTCGCAAACTTCCCATTCCTGAACAACAACCAATCCCCCAGGCGGCTTCTGCGCCTCGCACACCGCGCTCAAAGTCTCGTACTCTCCCAAGTCAAGATGGGCTCTCGCAACAGACTCCGCAACCCCAGACTCCCCCTCGAAAGAAGCTGAGCAAAAATCATTCTCATGACGCCTCGTCCATTCATAGTTTTACAAATGGGTCAACCACAACCTTGCCAGGCACTCCAGATGGCCAACACAAGGTCCGTCCACGTAGCAGCCATCGGACTCCCGTGAAGATTCGCCCGACCACACCTATCACATCGCCGCAGGCTCTTCCAACCGCCGAGGAGCCTCCAGTTCAACTTGATGAGGAAACTATCAAAAATGCTGGTATTCCACTCGATGATGACCCATTTGCGCGTGTCGAAGGCGTCAAGATGCTGAATCCGATTGCACCAGCTCTACCGACGCCGAAGGAGGCCATCAAAGGCCACAAGCGTTCCAAATCGTCGAAGGAGGCTACGAGAGAGAGCGTATACGAAGATGCTGTCGATACTCAGTTTGCTGACGCCCAGAAGGAGAATGGTGACTCAATATCTGTGCCACCCGTCTCAGAGGAGGAGCGACGAAAATCACGCAAAGAACGCCGCGCCAAGGAGAAGGAGAAGGAAAAGTCGCCTCCTCCAATGGAGAGTACCATTATCCAGGACGAAACTCCGGCCGAGCCAATTACTATGGTTCAACTATTATCAGAAGCGCCTATTCTTACTTGCCTGCTGGAATTCTTCTCATTCTATGACTGGTGCCTGCTTCTGGGCTTGTCGAAGGAGATGCGCACGACGTTGGTACGAACATCACCATTGAGAGAGGCCGTATTGGAGAGGTTCCTCAAAACTGTTGGATATTCGCGATGGATTTGGGACGACAAGGAACCACTTTCTTTGTCACTGCAGGTATGTATTATTCGAATCGTAAATCGCAGTGTTGATAACCATCAAAATAGGATTTAAGCGATTACATGAGAGGCGTCTCCACTCCTACCCACGAATACGCTCGCGTCGCAGCGATGCAGGTCCACTCTTTATCGATTCATCCCAACCACCGAGACCCATCACTTGCTGAGACCGTGAGCGCGTTGACAGCATCTACACGCGCATACACACGTGTTGTTTTACGACTACGGGCTCAAGCAGAAAAAGAAGCAGCTCTACAGACCTCTGGGAGTCAAACAACGCCTCCTACAGCCCATAAATCCTTCAACTTTTCTCCTGGCCGTGCAGGCACTTCATCCCGCGTCTCGAGTCGTGCACCTTCTCCAACAATGTCGAATTACTCGCAATCTCAACCTCCATCCAATACTCCAGGCGCGATGCAATCGGCAACCTCACAAGCCAGTGTGAGCTTCCGTTCTCCCTTGTTCAGTCTACGTCGTGCTCCACTCCTTCGTGCCTTCGTCCCGTCGCCCGAAGGTGATTGGCTCTCTGATAAGAGCGTGCTAGAGTGCGAAGCGGAATGTAAGCGCGCCGGAATTGCGCACCTGCTACGTTTAGGGGATGTTGTGTGGGACGTCGCGGTCGGAGATGAAGGCAACATCGGTAGGCTGATTTGGGATGGCAGCTATCTTATTGTGAGTTAACTGTCGATGGCAAAGTCTTCCATGCACCTGCCATATCACAGCGGAAATTGACTTCTGCCCACAGGATCTTGATTATACGTATTCGACTATCGGTGATCTTCCTAAGTATATTCCTGCCTTGGCATTTGCACCATCGTACTTCCATAGGGTTATACGTACTGGGGCTAACGCTAGCAACCCGATTGTCCACATTGACTTGAGCCCATGGGGCGAAGAAATCGCCATGAACCTGCAGCTTCTCCAAGACCGCGTGCGGACGGAAACGTAAGATCCAATGCTTTATTATAATGCTAGAACGAGACGCTGAGGCTTCGACAGACCTCAAGGAGCTTACCACAATGTTATGCGCTGGGTTCATCGATCATCCTTCTCCGTTCGCCCCCCTAGAGGCCCTCAACGGTACAATCACACAGGAAGAGGACCTCCTATCAATACTCGAATACCGATACCTAATTGTGACAACTTATTTGTCGATCCTGGTTGGTATGGTACGATTGTGGTTGAAACAGAAGGCACAAATGAAGCTCTCGCTGATTTGCAAGATCGTTGTGGCCCAGGTGCGTTTCCCCCTCGTCCAAGGGGAAACAGTGGGCATGTCAGTCAGGCACAGATCGAGAGTAGGAAGGTTTTCCGGATACTGCGAGAGAAGAGGTGCGTTTGAAATGCTTAGCGAGATGTTTCTCCATTGATCCTCCATTCATAGTCGGCCTGGCGAGATCTGGATCCGGGCTGTTGGAATGAAGGAACGGTTACTGTGATATAATGCGGTGTTATTGGCGTTCAGTCTGAGTTCTTATACATGGCAGACCGCCTATAATACTTCCCAACCTGCAATCGACAATGGACTGTATCAACCATACACTGCACTCAACATACTTAGTACTGCTTTCGAACTTGTATGTTATGTATTTCCTATATCGCCCCTGCTCTGCATCCATAGACGTCTCAGCTGTACCTGAATACACCACACCATACACCCACAGCATGAATATCCATTAGCTGCTCATCTTACCAGACGTAGATGGATTTCTTATTGTAACAATTGTAACAATGGCCTCTGAGGCTCTGGCATACTTAGCGGCAAGGAAATATTTATTTATTTTACGGCAAAAATTACTAATTACTATGTCGCAACACCTGGTTGAACTGGTTCTCACAGTCTGTTGCACACTCTCTAACACTACCGCCACCTATGTCAACGTCTAGAGGACGCGTTGAAGACGTTTACGAGTCGCAGAATGATCAACGTCTAGATGAGCTTCATTCCAAGATTCGGACATTACGAGGGGTGCGCAGCGGCGACGTGTTCTTGCGCTCGAAGCACTGAGTTTTTCCAGATAACTACAGACATTCATGACGACGTTGAATCCCAGAATCTTATGCTTGATGAAACTGTGGGCTTTTATATAGCGAAATAATAGCAAGGACTGAATCCTCTTCTCCCAGGGCGACCGATTCTCGTCTTTTGGTGCCTCCCTCATGCAAACGTCTCGACGGGCCGGACAGGCGTTCGGTATTGGATCGGGAAGTCTGAAGCCCTGGCGAATTGCAATGCTTATAGTTACGGTCTTCTTGGCTCTGTGGATTTCGTCGAAGATTCTCTCCTGGTGGTGGGGCTCTCCTCCGTAGTGAGGAGAAGTTGTTTTGTAATTATACTGTGCGTCCCTTTTATCATTGATGCCCATTCATTCGAGCTAACGATAGTCTGGGTTCCTTAAGCATTGATAATCTAATCCTCATGTTTTACTGCTGGAAAACCTGATACTATGCTAATTTAATGCCAATACTACGCTCTTGCTGGTCGTTTCCAAGCTCGACCTCAGAATTTAAGCGCCCTACGTTGCTTCTACCACACCTGCCGCGCCCTCAGCTGCCCTCGGCATTGCAGAAGAGCTTTATTATACGAGTTCACCATTTTATGGCTAGATTCCGTTCTCTAACCGGAACGCTTCTTCTGTACATCTCGACAACCACGAGAACAAATTCTTCAAATGCCGTAGCAACGTCACACCACCAGCACGCGATGGCCATCCACGGGTTTTCCTTCATAAGGGAACATGTATCAGTCATGTATGTAATCATTTCGCGGTTTACTTCGCTTAACAACCCATAGACTTCCGTAGGGCATCGACAGGGCAAATGGCAAAGCAAGACAAGTTGTACCATCCTGAAACAGTATTTATGTTTCCATAGAAGGCCCATGTTCATGATCAGTTGACGTTGGAACTTTCACGCGCGTTTGCACTGGGTGCCTCGTCTTGCCTCATTCATCAGGTCGAATGGGGTAACCTCCACCTTCAGTTCTACCCCACATGGCCCCTCCACATGATTGAGAAAAGCGGGGAACCGAGACGCTTACCCTCAAGTAGCTCCTGAACATTGGCAGTTCTGATGTTGTGATTGCCGTCAATTGTAGAATCCTGACGAGGCACTATAGGGTTGGACTACAACCACAGCTCTTCTTGTATAGACTTGGAATTCGTTGTGCAATGATCTTCAGCCGGATTTTGGTGAGTTATGGCTCTGATTCCCCTTTTGAACCTTCTGAAATCCCTAGCCAGATCATCGCGTACAACTTATACTATTGCCACTGGAAACAGGTGACCGCTTTCTAGGCGCTGTAAGATACCGCCGGTGTTGCTCATGCTCTCAATGCGTCACCGCTAGATATCGAGGATCTGTGCTTTTCATCAGTTTCGAGGACTAAGATGGACGACGACAAGAGATTTCACCGCGCGTCTCTCAATCACGGGCTTTCGTAATTTCAGAAAACCTCCGGAACTACCACTGGCGGTAGGTGTTGCTGATGCGGGCACGCAAGAGCCTCGTGTTCTATAAGACCTCGAGCAATAGACGTGGAGAAACCAACTGCCCCTTATGCTTTTCTCTCCCCTTCACCTGGCGAGCATCGTGCTCGGCCTGGCCGGCGCCGTCTCTGGGCTTGGTACGACATGCTCCACCCCGATGGGTGCTGGAACTTCTGGTGTGAATGATCCTTTTTGGATGCAAAGCATCAAACACCAGGGAACGTCAGCCTTCAATGGTGATAAATCCTACACCGTCTTCCGAAATGTCAAAGTTTGTCTTATTTTCGATTTTGGGTGCGAGCTCTGCGTTAATGTAGCACTTATAGGACTTCGGTGCCGTTGGTGATGGCGTGCACGATGATACCGACGCTATCAAGTAACGAACGCTCGACTTCAGACCATTTTGTATCGCTGACTTCGTACTAGTGCTGCCATCTCTTCCGGTAATCGCTGCGGTGCCGGATGCCACTCCACCACGTAAGTTTTTAAACTTGGATTCCATTCGATGATCTAATTCCCACTTCCGCAGCATTACGCCTGCCATTGTATTCGTCCCACAGGGGTTAGCTCGTCCATTTCTTTTGGATTCTGTTTACTGACCTTAATCAGAACCTACCTTGTCTCCAAGCCCATTGTCGCGTTTTACTACACTCAGCTCATTGGCGACGCTAAAGCTCCTCCCACTTTGCTTGCTGCCCCGACCTTCAGTGGGGCTGCCGTCATCGGTGAGTGCTACCAAGATCTACACAATCCGACTTTTCAACTGAGAAAATGTAGACGCTGACCCATATGGATTCTACACGAATCAGAACAACTTGTAAAACAATTTCCATTGGTGACCAGGCTATGATTCTAACTTTTTTCTTTCTCAAAGCCACCGCTCAGTAAGAAACTTCGTCATTGACGTTCGGCAGTAAGTCGTTGCAGCTGATCTGACAATAAACTCTGCTCTAATTTCCATCTATGCTAGAGTTCCAGCGACAAACAATCAAGGAACTGGCATTCACTGGCAAGTTGCACAAGCCACGTCCCTCATGAATATCGTGTTCTATGGCTCTACAGCCCCCAATACTGCTCATCAAGGTATCTGGATGGAAAATGGGAGGTACGCGAATCGTATGTTTTCACGAAATGGTTGTTAATTTTCGTGAAATAGTGGTGGCTTCATGGGTGACATGATTTTTAACGGAGGTAACTGGCGTCTACACCTCAGGCTGAGCTAGATCTGACATGTCTACGTGCAGGCAAATTCGGAATATGGGGTGGTAATCAACAGTACGTTTTATCATATGCTATTGAAAAAGCACATAACACAGAATTCGCCCAGATTTACTGTCAGGAATCTAACCATCAACAATGCGCAGACCGGTATCTATAGCTTGTGGAATTGGGGTAAGCAGCTCCTCTCTCTCAGTGTTTGATTTCAAACGAATTTTATGCAGGCTATACGTATCAGGGTATTACGTTCAACAACTGCGGCGTATGTGACCTTCCATTGTGTCCCTGGAAGATTGCTAACCCTCCTTAAGGTTGGTTTCGATGTGGCTGCCGGAGGAGTGGCTGCGAATGGTCAGGTACGACACCCAAGGTTGAGCAATCTACTACCATGTTAATTCTTGATTACAGGCTACAGGTTCATTGGCTATCATTGACGCTGTTGTTACAAATACACCCATCTTAATACGAAGCTCCATCCAGAGTACTGGTACCCTCGACGGCGCGCTAGTGCTCAACAACGCGAAACTCACCAACGTCCCTGTCGCGGTTGGCGTGGTTGGCGGCGCAGTCGTGTTGGCCGGAGGCACAACCACAGTTGCATCTTGGGGGCAAGGGAACGTCTTTACAGGAAGCAATCCTCTTGGAAAATACACTCAAGGCAATATAGCTGCCCCAGTCAAGGCATCAAGCCTCCTGGACGGCGCGGGAAGAATAGTCAGCAGAACACACCCCCAGTACGCCGAGTATGCTCCCAGCCAATTCGTTAGTGTGAAGGACTTAGGAGCAAAGGGCGATGGCGTGACAGACGACACCGCCGCTATCAAAGATATTTTTGCTAAAGTTCGTGATGGTTCCAATGTGCATGATGACCGCAAACTGATCATATCCACAGTACTCCGGGTGTAAGATCATCTTTTTCGATGCAGGCACCTACATTGTGACCGACACCGTTACCATCCCTGCTGGAACTCGAATGGTCGGCGAGGCATGGACGGTGCTTGCTGGCAAGGGGGCCAGATTCCAAGACAAAAACAACCCGCGGCCTGTGTTCCGAGTCGGCGAGATTGGTTCGCAGGGTATCATGGAGATTACCGACTTCATCTTCATGACCATTGGGCCTGGTGCGTAGCAAAAGATTATCCTTTGATCTTGCGGTGAAACTGAATGCACCATGTAGCTGCCGGCGCAATTGTTATGGAGTGGAACGTCAGAGAACCAGCGAACTTCCAGGCTGGAGCAGGAATGTGGGACTCTCATATCAGGTAATTATGGCCAATCTGAGGCATACATTGGATTGCGGTACTGATCAATTCATCACTCATTTGATAGAATTGCTGGTGCTGCTGGAACGCAGTTCGAAGGCGATAGGTGTCCTCAAAGTGGAGCTGGAGGTGTCGACGCCTGTAGTGCTGCATTCCTGAGCCTTCATCTGACTCCTGCGTCCTCAGCGTATATTGAGGTTAGGTTTATCGGCCAGCGCTAAAATGTTTACTGATATTGATTATATTCCTCAGGGAGCTTGGGTCTGGCTTGCTGACCATGATTTAGACCTTGCCGGCGAAAACAGAATCACGGTCTACTCTGGTCGAGGAATTCTTTCGGAGTCCAAAGGGCCAGTCTGGCTGATTGGCACAGCATGTATGTTTTTGGCAACTGATTTTGACCACCTTAACTGAAAAGGCTTTCAGCGGAACATCATGTCATATACCAGTATAACCTCGTTGACGCTGCCGACCATTACATGGGCTTGATCCAGACAGAATCGGTTCGTCCTGTCCTGTGCCCATCTCGATGTCGGGCTCACTGTTCACTTGCAGCCTTACTATCAACCGAATCCAGTGTCCCCATCGCCTTTTGGTCTCAACTCGGTATTTAAGGATCCTACTCCATATGCCGGCAATCCTTCTGCGTGGGCACTGAGCATCAAAAACTCGAAGAACATCCTCATCTTCGGGGCGGGTCTCTATAGCTTCTTCGATGTAAGATTTGCATCTTCGCTTGGTCGGATCTCCTCACAAAGATGTTTTACAGAACTATAGGCAACAGTGTCTGGACAGGTTCAACTGCCAGGCACAAATCACCAATATCGACGCTGCGTCCACCGGAATCAGTATTTACAGCCTCTCGACAGTCGGAGCAACATATCAATTGAGCATCAACGGACTTGGGGTGATAAACCGAAGCGGAAACCAAAATGGCTTTGCCGCCACCGTTACCAGCTGGACCCAATGAACAGTTTATAACTCCTGGTATGGAACACACACCCCTTTCCCATCTTACCGGCACATTTCTGCAACAGACATTCTTTTATGTAACCCGCCACAATCGTTTATTTTGTAAACATTCATTTATATCACATTCTTTGGTTAAACCACAATACACTCATTGATCTACGCTCATGTCGAAAGACCACTTTCTTGGTGTACACCTGTACACCTCCGTCTGGCAAAAACATATTGCAAAGCACTAGCCCTTCACAGAAAGGGGGAAAATTGTATGACACAGAACGAAGACAAACACATGGTTACATACATGGTACATTTTTCTAAGTACTAGTAATAGTTAGGGTAAAGTAGTAGGACGATACATAAAAACTACAGGAAGCAGGAAGCACCCCGCTATCTACATGAAGAGAAGGGTCGCGGCGAACAGCTAGACATCTCCTCTTCATCTCAATTGTTGGAGACTATGGCTTCCTGGCAACGATAAAAGAACTTCCGGATGACTGGGTCGTGTTCCGAGTACATTTTGAAGAAATAGAGGGTCGTCCATGAGACAACGATGAATACAAGAACCAAAGAACTTCCAATGAGCAAGTAGCTGATCGAAGGCCGATGATTTTGGAATGCGTAGAAAGCCACTGAGCAAGCGAAGGTCACAAGCGACCATGACAGCAAGATGAGGGGCATGCTAAGAGAAATGGCGAGAGGTAAAAGGTTCGTTCCGAATGCGGCGTTCCTAAGGTATATACTCTGGAAGGTATGTCAGTAATTTCTCGCGGGCGGCGGCAACCATCACTTACAGCCTGGTTTGCATTTAGATCCTGTTTGTCTCTGTGTCTCCAAACGTGGTGGAGACCAATGGCGATACTGCCAATGGCTAAGAAGGTCGACATCACGCTGAACACAAGGCATATCATGGTCACATCGTTCAGGGCCAGGAAAGCCATGTTGGCGGATAAGATTACAGTAGCCTATAATAAATTAGTCACGATGCGAGGAGCAAAACACGACAAGTGATTAAAACGCACCAGCAAATTCGAATCAGACCACTCTGCTAGCAAGGATTTGAGTAAGGTTTGCCAACCAGTGAACGAAACTATTCCACCGGCCCAAACATTCTCGAGTCGCTCTATGTAAGTCATATGTGCATAGAATAAGAATGACCCGAAGACCCATTGGAATATACTGGCATGGGTAGTTCGAACGTCGAGAAGACGGTCAATACGAGCGTCCATCCTGCCATGACGATGGATAGCCCGGCTATGGACTGGAAGTGCATTAGAAAAAACACATGTCATCTGTGCAGCGAACTCACGGATGATAGACAGTAAACGTGCGACAAACCACGTTCTATAGGACTCATCATAAACTACATTCCCCTTCTCTTTCTTATGCCTGTCTGAAGTAAACATTTGGTGAACAAGGCTGGTGGCGAAAACAACAGACGAACCTTCAAGGCTTTCTAATATTTCAAGAAAACCTTTAGCTTGCTCCGCAGTCCATGGTGTCGTCGCACTCTCCCGTGTTGTCATGTGGTCTGTTCTCGTTTGTAAGCTCAAAAGGCATCGCACAACGAACATGTTGCTGCAAACTCACCAACACATGTATACGCTAGCACTCCATGTAGAAACAGGGCAGCATCCGGAGGAAGTTCGTTGTGACGAGGAAAGTTCTCCAGATGGCGATAATAGTTTAGCATCATGAACAAGTCTATCACGCAATGAGTTCGTGCGGAAGATTCACAACCAGAGTACATACCGAGGTGCACGTCACTTGGTACACTTTCTATGGTCAGCCCATATGCCTCAAGATCCACATCGTCCAACCAGAAGATGTCCTTTGTATCATGATCAACGTAGTAGTAATAGAGGGAGTTCTTGCTGAGGTCAAGCGCAATGTACAACTCATAGTTGCCGCCAAGGTCAATAGGATCGGCGGCGTTTCGTTGCTTTTGAGAAAGGTGATCATACATCGTGGACACCCACGACAGGAGATATGGGTCGGCGACGTCTATTTCAGTGACAATCTTGCGTTCGGTATGGCGGAAGTAGGGTTTTCCGTCGAGGTGGTCATATTCAAACCACCCATCTGGTAAGGCCCGAGTGTTGTAAACGACCTCATGAAGAGTTCTTCCTTTGCCTTTGTCTCGATGCCTTCCTTTCGGGAGCTTGGATTGAGTGGCGATAGACACACTATACGGCCTTTGTCAGCTATCTAAATAGATACGAGGGACTAGAAAGCAAACCTATCCACTTTGTCATATCTCGAGGTCTTAGAAGGCACAGTTGGATAGAAGTTGACAGAAATTTGTGGTTGGATCGTGACCGAGGAACCGCAAGACGAC
>Ga0247742_10003038_pt1 | contig 10808 bp, 12 predicted proteins | sample UWRJL208509C2_FD_180944 | JGI IMG/M metagenome (GOLD analysis project Ga0247742, IMG submission 180944) | Plant litter microbial communities from Arlington Agricultural Research Station in Wisconsin, United States - UWRJ-L208-509C-2 | ecosystem: Environmental > Terrestrial > Plant litter >... | reverse complement strand
TACCAGCCACTGGCGGTAGAGAAGGGTTATGGCCGAGTTTATCTCAGGCGAGAAGAGGAACGGCACTGCTGCGTCCTCGTCATCGCTGAGAGCGTTGTCCTCAAAATCCGACCCTCCATCACGAGCGACCTGGTTAAGCTCGACACCTGCTTCTTCGAGGGCAAAAAGATTTTGGGTAGGTTGGTCTGGCGGAGGAATATAAGTTGTGGTTATCCTTTTCTTGTTTGTAGTCCTCGTGTGATTGGGGGGAAGAACGGCACCAGTCCGACAAAACTCGGCGAAGAGCCTCTCGCGGCTAACACCAAAGATGAACTTGATAGTCCTTTCACTAAGAGAGTGTTGGTTATATTCCTGTCGCGGTACTGGCACTGAAGGTCCACATCGGATTGTCGCCAGAAAATAGCATCCGTATTTGATTACAGGAACCGTCCGAGATTTTTGGGTTCGGTGTCGGGAGGGAATCTCGCCTTCATCATCCGAAGGAGTTATGTCCTCCTCATCTTCAAATTCGTCCTCGGCGAGGGACATTGAGAATGCGGTGATCTCAGGCGTGGCATTAGCGGTGAGGACATGAGGGAAAATGGCCACCATCAGTTCCCTCGATGAGGGACCATCGTCCGGAGTCGAGTGTAGACCATTCAGGAACCAAGGGGCTGCTGCGGTGAGAATGATCGCAGGTTCCACAGCTCGGAGATGGGAGGGCCCTGCCATCTGCCAATCGAGGACGTACTTGAACGCAAGAGCACGGAGAGCGCGAAACGACCTTCAAAATCAATTAGATTGTGAACTAGAAAGCACGAGACAAAAACAGACGTACCACCAAACTTCCCGATCGAAACCGAGCAGAGAGGATCTCAGAAGCTCTGCATCGAAGTCCAGGAGGACTTTGGTGGCATGTTTGATGGGGATCCGCACCTCAAATCTCGCATGGGATGTGTTGGTTCCAGCTGCGGTAGTATAGACATCGTATATTTTCTCGATGTAAGCATCGGCCTTCCCTTTGATGATATCGCTCCCAGTGACAAATTTCCCGTGATGATGGCCGTCGGGTCGAGTTGTAATGGACTTGTCCGTATGGTAGGCTTGCTTGGCAACCATATCATATTCCCCAGCAGAGTTAGGCCCGTCGGTCTGGGCAAAGCCACTCGCAGCTATGAGGTGGGAAGCTGGATGTCGGCGGTACTTGGAGCTCCCAAGTGTTGTGACTCGAATTGAATGTCTGGTGGAGATGTGAGAAGCACGTTTGACGAGAGCCGCATGTGAATCGGTTCTGAAGACCAAACATTGGCCAAGGGCAGAGGTGGTCTCGATGGCCACATCCACCCACCATTGGTCTTCCTCGAGCGCCATATCGTCAATATCCAAACTATTGTTCAGGAGGTACTCCTTCCAGGCTACTTCCGCAGCTACGGCATCTAGAGAGTGAAATGCCTGGTTCTTGGTCCCTCGGATTTCGTGGTAATAAAACATACCCTCCGCCCATTCCACGCCGTTTGCCTGAAGATTCCTGCGAATGGCTGTGCCAAAAGCTTCGACAAGCCAATAGGCCAGAGTGTTCGTAGAGAATGCTAATCGCCCGTTGTGCCCCTGGGCGATGAAGTACGCCGTCTTGTAATCCGGCTTGATGTCAGCGGCACGATCATAGAAGACCTCAACCATCGCAGGTCGTAGACCCTTCTCGAAGAAGATAGCGTGTTGCTCCTGGGTTAGCTTTGAATAGTGCGATCCTGGTGTATACAATTTAGGGAACATGGCGTTGACTTTGTTGGGACCTGCCCATTTGCCGACGCAAATGTTGGGAAGGAAATGATATGGAACCATTTGGCCGTCCTGAAACGTAATGTTAATGGTCGAAAAAGTAAAGACGAACGCAAAGACTTACAATGGAGTGGGATAGATGAATGTTATTTTGAAGCGAATCTTCGTGCTTCGCGATCGCATACACCCAAAGAGCTCCTTTGACGCGAATATTTGGCGATACACCTATAAGGGAATCGTAGTCGCGGAGGACACTTATTGGGTGGTCCTCATCGAGGCGGTTGAGAATTGGATCGAGAGTGACTTGGTACCGTCCAAAATTATGGGCCTCACCTTGTCCGCACAAAGCATGCGCAACAAAGGCGGGGAATTCTTCCTGATCGAGGTAATAGTTACAAGAAGTGTTGAACTGAGCAAGCGACTGCCCAAGGACGGCACGTTCTGCGGGTGGCATCTTAGGACGAGGTGGGGAGGTAGACAGACGTTTCAACACATTGTATATTATTTATAACCTAGCCTTAAACCTGAACCTAAACCTAAGACGACACAAAGGCGTGGAACCGACAATGAAACGCCGAAATCGCAGCAAAGTGAGGCACCTAGAGTGACTGAGAGTGATCATAGAAAGCCGAGTGTGCGAGGAAGGGCGAGGTACGCCGCTGAAAATCGAGTCAAAGCGAATAGGCCGATGACCTCTTGGTGATATGCTAACATCAAGAATTGAGAAACGATCAGGGAAAAGACAAACTAAATGACACTTACTGTGGTAAAACGAGGCGTCTACGAGGCCCCCGAACGCAACTGGTAACACAATGACGTGCACAATGATATTGGCTCGAGAGGGGTAAGCCATTGAAATGGCTTCGAAAAGGCCGATGTTGTCTCGGCGAATAAGCTAAGCGAGCCCTGATATTGGAGAGTGAGAGACGATTGGAAATGCACAGCAAACGACACTTACTGCGGTCAAACGAGGCGTCTACGAGGCCCACGAACGCCACCGATAACACATGATGGAGTGCACAATGATATTGGCTCGAGGGGGTAAGCCATTGAAATGGCGTCGAAAAGACCGATATTGTCTCGGCGAATAAGATAAGCGAGCCCTAGTATTGGGGAGTGAGAGATGATTGGAGATACACAGCAAATAATACTTACTGCGGCCAGCCGAGTGAAAACGAGGCGTCTGCGAGGCCCGCGAGCGCCACTACCCATGATGAGACATATAATCATATTGGACGAATATTCATCACTTACATGAGCTAGTCAAAGCAAAGAGAACAGTGGCGTGTGCATAATCACGTTCGAGATTGAGAGGGAATCGTTCCACCATTCCCGATACTCCATATGAGAGGCGTTTCCGATATTCGATGAGCCTATGCAGGAGTAAAACCCCATACAACGGCGCGATATGTCTGTCGAGGTCTGTACCGACGTTCCACACGAGAGCCCTAATGTAGAGCCACAAATGCAGGAGTAAAACCCCATACAAATGTGCGGTTGGGTGTCGATGTGATGTTCGCCAGGTAAGTTGAGATCAAAGCACGAGATTTGTCTTTGATGAGTTCGAGTTTGGGGCCGTTGCCAAACAGAGCCAAGTTGATGACTTGTTGATCATCACGCTTCATCGTTCTTCATCGACACTCACTAGCTCACATAGTATGGGGTTTTACTCCTGCTTCGTGAATCGGCCTTCAGGATTGTCTCCTACGGACATCCTCTCCAATATCGACTAAGGACGTACGCGCATTTGTATGGGGTCTTACTCCTGCATTTGTGCACCAACCAGCAGGCGTGCCGCAATTGGCCTATCCCCCGCATTGGCACGATTGCCTTTCGAATCTCTTCATGTGGACGGATTCTTCGAGTTCGGTTCCTGCCTGCCCGAGCTCCTGAGCTCTACTTAGCTGTCGTCAGTGATGTTGCTTTATCTCCTATGTATCTAACGATACCTCTGTCAGTATCCGGTGTTCCAGACTCAATGACACCGGTAGGCGTCTATTGTCCTGAAGTGAGTGTATCTTAATTGCCATCTTACAAACATCTCACTCTCATACGTCCTAGGGTTCGGTTATTCTTCATGCGGTGAATCGTCAGCGCCTTCCAAAAGGCGTAAGTAGTTTTTGTATTATCTCCTTCTATGAACCTTACTTTATCCACTCGCAGAGCTTGGCTTCACCCTTACAATAACCATTGGCATTCAAGATGTCTCGCTTTTGTCGCTGTGAGTGTCGTCACTCTAAATCTTTCCAATATCCTCACATTTTCTGCTAGAGTTCGCTTAATACTGATTACCGAGACATCGGGGGTCTCTTGGACGCCCTTGATTCGTTGCTGTAAGTCAAATCAAACCATATCCGCAGGCACCTTCTCAACGACACATTAACAGGCTTCTAGGACGCCTCGCCTCACACTGTAAATAGTTCACAGTCGTACACTATATATAATCACTTCCTTCCAGTCTCCTCCAATTACATCTTCACCTTGAACGCTCGCATTTCCGTCCGCAATTTTTCGCACTTTCCTACTCCTTTACAATGCCCAGCCCCACTCCGATGGGTGGTTTCATCAAATGGCATGAACATGATGGTCGGCCGTGGGGATGGCCTCGTTGGAAAGAGATAACAAACGTTCAACATGGTTTGTTTCCTGCTGACGATTCTCAACTGGCAGTAGGCTGGAACAGGCCAATGGCCTTGCACATATCTGCGTTCTTCGATCGATGTTATCATATCCCGAACGAGGACGCTCGTGCTAAATTTGTCGCACAACGCACAATGGGTCAGGAGATCCCTGGACGCGGAATGTTCAGCCACTGGATCAACGTCGGATGGAAGAAATGGGACATTCAGAATCGCATCATCAAGATCATTCGCGAGCTCGATCACCACCCAATCACCATAATGGTACAGACTAACAACCCCGACTGGCCCTGTGGCGAAACGTATGCTCCTTTGTTTGTAAATGGCGTTGCGCTCGAGCTCTTTGGAGTAGAAGCGTTTGGTCCGCACAACCGTCTCAGCCAAGTTGATCGTCAGGTCGTGCAGATTTTCATCCAGCGAGTATGGACGAATCTTCGAAAACAGGTGGCCCGATCCAGAACGCGTATCGTCAAACTAGAGGAGCTTGCCATGGCCGCATTCTCTGGTATGTCCAGAACTTGTACGCAGTTTCATGCAGTTACTCACTCTTCCTAAGCCCTTGACAGAGATAAGCCGACGAAGAAGAAAATCACCGCAGTTATTACTGCTGTCGCTCGATGGAGGAATTTGGCAGAAATGCTGAACACGACCGATAACCTCAACAAGATGCAATCGATGGACGAAGAGTTAACTGTTCTCATGCGTGCACTCGGAGCAGATGTTTCGAAGACACCGGCTACAACGAGTAAGCTTCTTATTATCCTTTAGTGATTGCGTCAACTCATAGCCTTACCGCTAGGGATTACCAAAGTCTCCGCGCAATCTTTGAAAGCACTAGCCACCGAGGAAAACGTTTCGGACGTCATTGCTATCTACATGGACTACTTTTCCAGTCCTACGATCGCCGATCCTATCGACATCTCGCCTTTACTTGACATCAAGTTCGGCGACAATGTTGCAGGAACCGACCCTGGCGTTGAAGTCGAAATTCGTCTGGATGCAACGACATTGTGCTACAATCTTGGATACGCCTACAAAGATCTCCTTCCAGTCGTCAGTGTCAACCGACTTTATAGTCTCACGGGAGTTACTGGCTGGTCACCAGAAACCTCCCCTCTTTTCATCGACAATGCCGAGAATCGCGCCAATCCTGACATGCGTCCTTTTCGTCTTCAGTATCATCAGCTAGCCGGGGCCCATTCCATACTACGGAATTCGTTTACTAATCAACCCGAGCCCGGTCGAACGCCCGGCATGCTGATTGCAGATGAAGTCGGCCTCGGCAAAACATTTCTTGCGGCTACGACTATGATTACACTAAGTGACATTAGAGTTCGCCAAACACAAGGCCATCCTCTGCCACCTCTCATCGGTAAGGCGCATGTTTACGATATTTGCCTATATTGATTTTTGATTTTGTAGAGAAGCTACCATTTCTAGGCGAACATAACCCACTCCCAAACCTTCCTCATCTCATTGTGGTTCCAGGAACACTCGTGGCGCAATGGGAGCATGAACTAAAAGTTCTCCTCGTCAACAAGCATTTCGACATCTTGATCTACGGTACAGGAAAGGTGCAACATGCCCAATTCTGGGGACCAGATGGCCCATACCAGTCCTCCAACCACGATCCTTCGCATAGGATCATTATTGCCACTCACTCGGTATGTATCTTATAATTTAACCGTCAGTCGTATGCTAAATTTAACACTGTAGGCCCTCCAACAAGATTTCAATACCATTTTTCAATCCGTCAAACATTCTAACAGCAAGTTACCGTGGGATGTCCCTCCTAGAATGCCAGGAGCGTCCAAGGTCATACACGAGACACTTTTTGGGTACAAATACCTAGTCATGGCTCTCGACGAGGCCCATATTTTCCGCAATAATGGCGCCAAGCACGCAGCGGCACTTGCTCTGCTGTTCCTGGCGGCTTTGCGCCTCATTCTCACTGCTACACCTCTGCAAACGTCCACGACGGTGAGATCACGCGCCCTATCATTTACTAACCTTCGCTAATTATGCTTCTATATTAAGGATATTGCCGCCATAGGACGCCTAACTGGAATTCCGCACTTCCTTGGAGAAGCTGCCTTTCAGGATGAAAAGTCCGACGCTAGTGACTTACGCAAAGCCAAAAAGGAGTTGGAAGAGACGAAAGAGCGCAAGAAAGCGATGGATATAGTGAAGAAGGAAATCGAAGAGGCGAACGAGAAGGAGAAGGCTAAGGAGATTGAGGAGGCAATGTCAGTCAAGAACGCTAAGGAAAGTGGGCAGCCGACAACAGTTGAAGAACCAATCATTGTCGACGATGCACCGACGGTTGAACAAATGTTGGACGTTGATGACGAGGTCAAACGAGACCCTCTCAAGCGATGCCAAATTCTGATTGCCAGTCGCATGCAAGTGCAGTTCGCGGGAAGGTTACTCCGGCGCACGATCGATAGTCTCGACAATAAAGGCCAACCGTTACTCAACCTCCCGGGCTGCAAGAAGTTCTACTGCCCGCTACGCTTGACCGATCGCGAACTTGAGATTATCACTGTTCTTGCTGAGACTGTGAAAGACAGGTATTTTCGATTATTCATTCGTCCATATTTTTAACTAATGACTCAATAGTATCTCGACTGCGAACGCAACTGGGAAGATTGTTTCTCGCAGCTTTTATTTGGAGTACCGCATGGCCGTCATCTTTGCACGCAGAATGATTGATGATATAATGGAGGATATCCCAGTCTTTTCAACCATCGCACAATGGGATCTGGTGAAGTCGACCAAGATTGATACCTGTGCACAGATTTGCCAGCATTTCCTGGCTCGAGATGACGCGCTTGAGCCAGTCTTCGACGACGGACAGGTTGTGTTTCCTTCTATGCCGGACACACCAACAAGCAATCGCACTCGCAAGCTTCTCATCTACCAGGAGTTCCCTTCTTTGGGGCCGCTGCTACGCAATGTGAGTTCTTTCATTTGGATATGCGATATCCTATTGAAGAACGGTTCAACAGGTTCTCGACCTCTACAACATCCAATACGTCTACATCGATGGCCACATGACGTTCGAGCAGCGAGCTAAGAATGTGGAAACATTCCGCACAAGTATACATATCCGCTGCCTAATATTCTCGACCGTTGGCGCTAATGGCCTGAACCTATCGTGTGCCGACGTCATTATCTTCCTGGTGAGACTGATACTCTCGTTCTGACGCTTTATTGATGCCAAGCTCACATAGGATCAACCTTGGAGTGCACAAGACGAACGACAGATACGCGGCCGTGCCCATCGCCAACCTCAGACCAAGGTTGTGAAATGCTATCACCTGCTGGCCGCTGATACAGCAGACATTATCCTGTCTGGAATGGCTCAAGGAAAGAAGGATATGATGGAGGCATTCTTGTCATCTGAAATAGCAAAAGGTTAGTGTTGAATCCAACAGAATTCGGACTTATTGACCATAATTGCTATTAGATTTACTCAGACTCTTATCCGGCGATACAGTTCAAAATCCCGAAGACGGCGATGAAGACGAAGAGAAACCAAAACTGAAGTCAAAACCGAGGGCGAAGAAGAGTAAGATGAAGAACAAAACCGTTGTAATCATTGACGATGATCCCATCGATGACACAAAGGGAGTCGACGAGACCCGTAATCCTGCAGGTACATCGAAAGCGCAACTCACCGACACCGACCATGATATGACCGACAGTTCTATGCGAAGTGAAACCCCAGGTGACGTATCGGAGTTTGAGCCACCTTCCGGTCGATCCTCAGCTCTGTCGATGCATAGTGGTAATATATTTGTCTGACTGCATTCCGTGAAATTACTGACATTAGTTGCTATCTAGAACCGGGGACACCACCACCAAGCTCGCGGCCGCCATCGCCGCCTGCTATTCTGAGTACAACTTTACCAGTCGACTTATCTTCTCCGACTCCTGAACAAACCAAACTTCGTGCGTCTGACCATGCTTTTATACTCATGCGCTTGGCTCACAATTTATTAGCACTCGTTTATAGAACACCGCAGCTGGCGCTGGCACCTATGGACGTACAAAAATGTGTGTAACATTGCACTCCATCCTAACGTCTCTCACCATGGTTATCTAGCGTCCTCGAAGGCTAGTGGGAAACGAAAGCACCAAAGCGCGTTGTCGCAGGAGATTGAGAATGATTTGATGAAAGACCACGGTACATCCTTTTTACGACTTTCTTATCATGCTCTCATTATTCGTTAGACATTGGCATGATTGATGTTTTTGGCTTTGTGGCTAATACCAAAGATTCCTCTACTTTATTGAAGAAACCGAGGGTCGAACCAACGTATGTTAGCCCTACAAGGCAACGTCCTTTCTTGGTTGAAAAGAAAGGTTAGTTCACTCATACATTCGGATTATCCTTTCTAACCTCCACATTAGCGGAGCATAACAACAAGGCATCCGTGGAACAAGTCTCTTCATCGCTGGTGGCGCAACCCAAGCCTCTCCGAGAGCTCCCAATCAAGTCAGACGCTTCAAAAGCTCGACTTTCACCTTCTCGTGACTTACCTAACGCGAGTTCAAGCTCACACAAGTCCCCGCAAGGTACGTCTTAGTGCATCCATGACTTTGAATACTCACTGATACGGATGTGTAGTATTGATTGATCACCGAAGCCCCACATTGTTTGGAAGCGGTGTCGGTGGCTCATGGTCTTCCTCTGCGCCAAAAATAATGCCTAAGGCGAAGAACCCATTTGGTACGGACACTGATTCTTCAGCGTTGAGCCGCGGTAAACAGAGTAAACGGGGTGGATAGAATATGTGTATGCTTGTTTCGAATATGACCACTGTATATACTTTCTCAATATGACAGACGCTCAACTGCACATTACTGGATTAGTTGGCTAAGACAGGCTCAACGTAAAATTTGACTATTGCAAATGCAGAAAGTGAGGCAGCGAGAGCCATGGAGAACGTATGTGAACCTAACGCCGTGAATCTGGGCTTCGTGGATGACCATGAGCGTAAGCTAGACTAGATAGATAATTCATTTGTATACTTACTGACCAAGACGTTGTGAGATCGATGCTTAAGAACTGGGCTTCGTGGAAGACCCAGTACTTGACAAGAGTAAACAGGTGTTTTTAGACTCAAATCGCTTGGGAAAGCAGATTTTACTGAATAAACACAGAAGAACTGGGCGTCGTAGACGGCCAATCATCAGCACCCATGCGAATTAAGTTGAAGAACCGTTTGATAAGGACATCTTGAATTACCCGTCACGTACTGGATATTAGCGCTGAAACTGATGCGGGAGAAGGGTTTCGTGGAAGACTACATATTTAGAGGTAATTCAGAAGTGTAACTTAAACAGGGAATCGATAGAGAATACTGATTATTGTATTCCCATACCGTAAGCGGGCTTCGAGGAAGCCCATGAACTCAGTAATATGATCAATGGTAAACGAGGTCAGCAGAGAGGTGTTGACGGAGCGAGGAACACGCGAGGGATGTCGTAGGGGCGCCATAGATAACGACTTTACAGCTTGATCTGGAATGCGAGCGCCGAATGATGAACCTTTACTTCAGGACGGGCGCTAAGAGAAGGTAATCACTGATTAGACCAACAGCAAACTTTTGCTTTGAAGCGTCACATTTCGATAAGTTCCTTTGGTGTTTGAGGTGGGTGGGATGGAGTTGATAATCCTGTTCGACATACATATATTCAGTGTCGTGAACTCGTTGAGTGTCGCGTGAATGTGCCCAAGAGAGGTCGAAGGCGTTTCATGCAAACAGTCAGTTCTTTAGGCAGAGACTATTTAGTCGGACAGTCGTCTTCCTATTGGATAGCTTTCAGCAAATTCCCTATTCGATGTACGGATGGCCGATAACAATAACTAGTTAATAATGGACCACCAATGTTCGAGAAGGTCCCGGCCGCATTCCTACGATGGCAAGGTTATGAGTGCCTTCGTTTGCAATACAACCTGAGTCGACGTTGTCGACGCCTAATCGAGACGTGAGAGTACGAGACCCATCTATTTATGAGACATATAGTAGGAGATGTAGAGGACGACTAATGTTCCGGTCGTCGTGTATTAATCAAGTACTGCTCATCTTCGCCCATCGACATCTTAGCGACTATTATTCGAGTCCGCCAGGCCTCATCCCCATCGATCTGCAGGTTTCTAGCACCTCCTGATCTAACAGATAAATAACCGCCGACGATGCAAAGGCGGTACTCCAGGCGCAAAGGACCACACTGATAATGTAGTGCACTGGTAGAGTTCCTTGCTATAGCCATGTCGCGAGGAGGACATCGATTGGAGCCTGCGCCGCCGCTTCACGCACTACGGAAGCAGCGGTTGGAACCTTAAACGGTGCACAAGACGACGAGACGACGAAGATAGTGCCCTAAATTGAGGACACCCCA
>Ga0247742_10003037_pt1 | contig 10809 bp, 9 predicted proteins | sample UWRJL208509C2_FD_180944 | JGI IMG/M metagenome (GOLD analysis project Ga0247742, IMG submission 180944) | Plant litter microbial communities from Arlington Agricultural Research Station in Wisconsin, United States - UWRJ-L208-509C-2 | ecosystem: Environmental > Terrestrial > Plant litter >... | reverse complement strand
CGTGCATCGCCGCTCGTTCAAGTTGCATGTGGTTCATCGGACAGGAAGCGGCATCAGGGCCTTGATGGAGATAAACTGGCTGCAAAACCACCGGAATGTATCACGTTTCGTCCAGAATCATTCCAAGAACGGATAGATTTATGTGGCAGAACGTGCTATTTTCCTGGAAATCCGCTTGGCAAATTGCATTGTTGTTGGTCGTCGGTGTTGCCCTCTTTGATACTCCTCACGACCCTCCCCCCATCACTGTCTCTTCTGCCAGGTTTCCGTGTCTGCTACCCTTCGCTCGTTTGAACCACCACTTGCGCACCGGCGCGCTCTGCTTATTGTCCTATCTATACACTTTCCTTAATCATGATGAACCGGCCAGGAAATGGCGCTGCGCCATCCGAACAAAAAGCCAGCCTACTTACCAAGAACAACTCACCCAGTCCCTCACCAGTAGCAGGCCCTTCAAGGTTGTCGGATGTGAAAAGTCTCGGCGCGCGCTCGTCAACAGGTCACCCAGTGCGTCTCGCATATCCCTTTTTCACCTTCCTTTACTGACGAAAAGCAGCCATCACTTTCTGACAAGGTTCGTTGCCAACACGGAACAAGCTGAAGCAAGTGCTGACTACTACTCCGCAGTACTCCCTGTCCCCCTCTCCTCAACAATGGGGCATGCCGCTCCTAATGAGCAACCCCGAACCCGACGACTTCCTCCACAACCCCGACCCCCGCCGCGACCGAAAGAATGATTCAGGAGGGTCAATATTCACCTTCCGCGGTCTTGCTAACCTCGGATGTCTAATCCTCCTCGCAATCGGCTGCTTGACACTCTTGTGCGTTTTCGAGCTCTTTAACGCCTCACCTGAATGTAGTGCTAACCTCCTCACTCAGTGCTGGTGGGTTTCGTCGTGAGCATTGGAGTCAACTAAAACTCACTCACGTATTTGCAGGCTACCCCCTGCTGACACATTTCACGGAAAAGAAACCCAATGCTCAGGGTGGATTCAATCTTGGCGGGATTAACGCGACAGGTCAGATAGCCGACTTCCCAGGCAACTATGGCCTCGTCGATAAGGACACACCAAAGGAGGCGTTGACCATGAAGTCCTACATGGACGAAGAAGATCTCGTTTTGGTCTTTTCGGACGAGTTTAACCAGGATGACAGGACATTCTATCCTGGGGATGATCCGTTTTGGGAAGCAGTGGATCTGCATTACTGGGGAACGGTGGGTTCTTGTATAGTATTTCACGAAGCCGCCTTGTTGACACATTATCAAAGGATGATTTGGAGTGGTATGATCCCATTCAAGGTACAGTGAAACGAACCTCCTCCTTGTTTCTTGTGATTGACCGCGGGCGACATTAAGCCACGACCAAGGACGGCAACTTAGTCCTAAAGATGGAGCAAGTGACCGATGTCCTCGACAACCACAATATGACCTACAGGTCTGGGATGGTGAGTTGCAAACGCATAAATGTCTTTTTTCGGCTGTTAAACTCCGCTACCAGATTCAAACATGGTGCATAACACTCAGTCTTGTCTTTGGTGGTAGGGATTCTGACATTTTCCAAGGAACAAATTCTGCTTCACAGGTGGACTGATTGTTGGTAAGTTTTTTGATAACGATATGTCTTGGATCATCGAGTGACACTTTGCCATAGCGAGCGTCCAGTTGCCTGGTTCGAGTACCGTCAGGTAAGCTCCTGTCGCTTTGCCTCGCACTAGAATTATTCTAATCTGTAAAACGCAGTGGCCTGTGGCCTGCCGTGTGAGTACCAGTCGCTATATTCACATCTTCGTCCAGACACTAATATATGTCCTTGACAAGTTGGACGATGGGTAACCTAGGTAAGGGTCCATCGTACTGATGGAAGTGTTTCATTCTGATTTATTTTATTCTCCAGGACGAGCCGGCTTTGGTGCTAGCACCGAAGGACTGGTACATATATTTCTGCCTATGAGCCGTGTATCCCCGTCCTGATATCACTTCTTCAGTGGCCATACAGCTACGACTCCTGTGATGTTGGCACTCTCCCCAATCAAACATACCCAGGGGAGGCACGCCCCGAGGCTGCGGTTACGACTGGTAATCAATATGACAACTACACATTGGTTAGTGTTAGACTCTTATCTGTCGCCCTGGTAGTTCTAACACAAGGTATCATCTTAGTCTTACTTGCCTGGTCAACGACTCTGTATGTTGTCGAAGTTTTTGTCTGTCACCGTATTGTTGACTCTTGTCCAGCCGCATGCACATGCCCTGGAGAATCGCATCCAGGTCCCATGAGGAAAGACGGCTCTTATGTTGGCCGCGCTGCCCCCGAAATCGATGTCATGGAGGCCATCGTTACTGATGGGGTTGGATACGTGAGTTCCTTGTTCTCTCCTCTCTACACACCTGAACATAACCCGTCTTTAGGTTTCCTTGTCAGCTCAAATCGCACCTTTCGATGTAAGCGCCGTCGATTCACTTATCGTGACAAGAAAATGACCTCGTTATTCAGGCAGGGTACAATTACACGTTCAACGATCAAACAACCGCATTCTACGACCCACTCAGGACTGAGAAGAATGCTTACTCGGGAGGTGCGTTACTCGTACCGGGTTCATATATTTCCACTTTGCTGATCTTGCTGGTTTCATGAATCCAGGTAAATACCAGGAGACCACCTCAGGCCTAGGCAAGACGAACATCAAATGTTATGAGAATCCCGGAGAATGCTTCGCCTTGTATGGGTTCGAATATAAGCCTGGCTTTGATGACGGCTACATCACCTGGATCAATGAAGTCAAAGCTTGGACGGTGTACTCTAGTGCTCTGGTTGCCGACACAAGAACAGAAATTGACAAACGGCCAATTCCTCAAGAGCCAATGGTGAGTCGACTCTTTGGGGGAAAAACTGATGCCAGAATCTAACCATGCTCCAATTGTCCAGTACATCATCACGAATCTGGGTATTTCGGAAAGTTTCGGCGATATCGTTCATGATGAGCTCCCCCTACCGGCGCACATGCTTGTGGATTATATCCGTGTGTACCAACGGAAGAACAGCATCAACGTTGGCTGTGATCCCAAGAACTTCCCCACTGCCACGTATATTGACACGTAAGTGGAAGCCAAGTTGGATGGGCGATTGAGGCTAACATAATTCGCGATTCTAGGTATAAGGAAGCGTACACGAACTATAATCTCACCACCTGGAAGCAGTATGAACAACCTTGGCCGAAAAACAGGATGAATGGGGGATGTTAAATTATTGGTCTCAGCACCTTGTATGACGAAGGGTTATTGGTTGGATGTTGTTGTTGAGTACTTTCACTGGTGTTGTTCTTTCGATTGTGTCGTTGGCGTCATTGCTGTTGTTGTTACCGTTGTCCTTCTGTCGAGGAAATCATCATTCTCTGAGTTTGTATGCATATCTAGACACATTTTCTATCTCCTTGTTTACGATTATTCGATATCAAGTAAGCACCTAACCTTCACTTGATTTTACCAAGCGTCCGTGTTACATAGTTCTTTCTCGTCTTTGTTTCGTCGCGCAGAGTTTTTGTTCGTGGTCTAATGACCGTCAATTACCGGAATAATTGAATTTTTTTTCATTTGGAATTATCATCTTTTCTTCCCCAGGCTCTATGCGGCGAAGTTCCTTTGTGTCCGCAAACCACCCATCAGACCCAACGCCTTCCAAAGACAAAATTTACGCATGTGTTCTTCGACGAGATCAAATTCAGGCCAATTGAGCTCGTACAATTCATCAATAAAGTTAAAATTCTACACATTCAATGTTCATGTCCTTGAAGCGTTGAATGCCGTTAAATATGGAGTGCTATCTACCGTGAGTGTCAAAAGAAGTCTGCGCAGTAACTGCCAGTAAGTCATAAAGTCGTGGAGTGTTCATCGGTAGCTATGGCTCTTCGTACAAATAAACCCAGGTCTACTGCCAGGCCCATCGGTAGGGGCGAGTGTGATCCTTGTAGTCTCATTGTTCTCAATGTTGTTCTCGTGGTAAGGAGGGAAGACATCCTTTAATCCACCTGCAGAGGAGGCCGCAATGATGTGGAGAATGTCACCGGGATCGAAAAAGTGAGTCGCTGGATTTTCATGGCTTCCAAACTTGTACGCCAGAGTCGCGACAATAATCAGGATTGAAACAATCGAGATAAATGTGGGCGCAAGCAGAACTGTCGCCGCCGTCTCCTGCGATTGATGCCACCCAATGGTTGTTGCTCGGTAAGTCCCATTGGTGGCGACACGCATGCTTTCAGGAATTGTACTGTTCCCGCCAGGAAAGAGACCATTGTTGTTTTGAGTGTAGATGGTTCGCAGAAGCTACCGAAGAGAGACATGGGTTAGTCGCGCTGACAGGCGAATGACTTGTGACCAACCGTAATACTGAGTTCGAGGACTCCTCGAACGTATTGCTCCAATATCTCCGTCAACGCATCCGGGTCGTCGGTGTGTGTGGATAGGAAAGTCATGACAGTGTCACCCATGGAATTCCCCGTGGTAGTTTGCCCCACTTTCAAACCTTGGAGGAAAACTGATAAGGCGAAGTTTCCGAGCCAGGGCGCTGGTGTGCCACCCCATGATTGGGAGCCGTTGATGAAATTCGGAAAGGAATTGGTTCTGTTGAGGACGAAGGTGTTGTCGCTGTAGTCAATGTTAACCGTGTTGATCTCTGGCCAGATGCTACAGACTGTCGTGTTAATAGATCTGTATGAAGGCCCTGAGCCGGTGAGGATAAGATCTGGAGGAGGTTTGAGTTTCAAATTTCTGAAGCAAAAATGAACAAGACATACCCCATCGCTGAGCGCCGTTGATTTGGTTGACGGGGCATGATATGCCGAACAATGCATCGACGTTGTCAGAAGTCAAAACAGGCTCCGAGTACGAAGGGACGCTAGCTGTCGGACAGATAACTTCGAGTTGTGCGAGAGTGACGGTAGCATTGAACAGAGTATCTTTCTGCGAGCGCAAATTCAGACTTGGTCTAGTTGAACCGCTCAATTGACGCTGCTCGCATTTGACGTGCGCCGAAAAACCCTGCTGCGTCATGGAGAATCGAACGGGGAAACCTGGTGGGGCATCATCAACTCTTGCGATTTCGACATTGACCGGAATAGTGTCTCCAGTGACCGACGAAATTTTGCTGTCCGTTTCTCGAGTAGCAACAGGCATAATTCCCACTAGCATAAAATCAGCATGTGCAATAGAATAAAGGATTCATGAGTACACACGAGTTGAATTGTTGAATGAAAAATGGTTCAGGTTCAAGATAGCCGGTAGGTTATAGAGAGTGCTGACAGCCGTGGCGCCACTTGCTTCCGTGATGGGTATAACGCGAGTGAAGCGGCCTGAAGAATACTGAGTAATATTTCAGTAATCTCGGAATATGAAACTCACCAGCGTTCACTACTGCCGCGTTATCCTCCATCAACTTTCTAAATCCAAAACTCTGCATGTCCAGCTCAAAGCCCCGCATGTCTGAGACGATCTCGATGCTCTTGGGTATCAGGAGTGTAGTCCACCTATTTATATCCAAAAGAAGTCTCCTTTTAGAAATCGACAGAAGCTGTTCAGTGATCCGAAACGCACCCAGCAGTCTGCGCGTTCACGGCAATCGCGAGAATCACAGATGCAATCGTCCAGGTTGGGCGCCTAAAATTCTTGATGGGTGACTTCTTTGCCAATTTAGTGACGGCCGTCACTACGTAAAGTGAGACGCTGCTTGACACAAATCTTGCGAGCGAATATCTGATTGCCCGGGTGTATAAGCTAATATGGGCAGAAAGTTTAGATCAGCACGCGATGAATTACAACTGACCAACTTACACGCCTGCTATCAGCGAAATGAAGGACGCCAGGAGGGTGACCATCATGGTCACTGATTGGATATGGTCGCGAGCCTTGACCGCCATACGAGGAGAGAGCGGAACGGGGTTGTTTATGGTGATCGAAAAAAATGTCCATGATAGAGTGAGAAGCAACGTGTGGATCACGATCACCGCGACGGGGTACAAGTAGTAGGGGTTCAGGTATCTGGTGGAAAAGGTCAAATAACAGATAAAAAGTGGCCAAAAAACGGACACACTTCGCCGTCCCAGTAACATTCTCATCGAAACGCCCTCCCAGTGCCGCACTCGCAGGAGGAGTTGACATGGGTGTTTTACCCATTCCAGGGGACGGAAGACCTAAGAGAGCATAAGACTCAGTCTTCGGCGAGTACTGCAATGAGCTCGAGTATGTTGAATCTCGTAGCGTCTGCTGGGAGGAGCTCGCCTCTGAGTGATGGCGAACATGTCGAGGGAGGCTAGTGTACGAGGCCATGACTTGGATGCACGCAGGCGACGAACGCTCAACGGCTGGGAAAGAAAAATCGACTGCTGAGACGAGATGAGGGTAAAAGAGAAAGTGGGCGGCCGTCTTGGTACGTGCAATTCCGTACGTCTAAGTATGAACCCATTCAATTCACTAGCCAAGAAATATTAACCCTGAATTTGAATCGATCTGGACAGACGTGGGGCAGTCACTTATCGGATGTGTGATGCTATACGGAAGTTGACTGAGCCCTGGGCATGCAGCTGCCAGGAGGTCCTCTGGCGGTGCCGACGATATCGGCGCCGTTGCGAAAGTAAAACCCGTGTCGCACTGCAATCTAAGCAAGTACTCTCTTAATGTTCTTCAATGACCAAATATCGTCTTGCTCTTCCCTTCGGAGCCGTGAATCACCATGGCTATCTCCGCTGACCACGATTTTCCCCGAGTGTATAGCCAACGTCCTGGCGTTCTCTGGGCATGACTTTCTCTTGGCAGATCGGCTATACTATTAATAGGGGACCCTGAACCGCGAATCAATGCTGCAGCGCTGAGGATTGATGCTATATACAGAGACCAGTGGGGGGAAGGCAACAGGTCCTGAAATCAATCGCCAAGATATATGGGCGCGTTTCTATGCGTTCTTCAGAGCGTAAGATATTCAGTAGTGGCCCTCGAAAATGCGTTTAAAGCTTATTTTCACCGATCATGGCGGTCAGCTCAAGTGTACATTGCAATCCTAGCATTCTTGAGTCTGATCCAACTTGATCGCTTTACTTGGAAAATAAATGACTCCTGGCAGAAACTGTATTGACCGTCATTCAGCGTCGAAAACTGTTATGCAGTTCCAGTGGACAGAACAGAGTGGAGCCAATATGCAAATGGGGAAATTTTGATCGAAGCTGAAACATCGGTTTGCCCGGAGATGTGCTGGTACTTTTGAAGTTCGGCGCTTACTACCAGTGACCGAACACTAGCGAGAAGGGCCCACTTTACAGCAGTATTTGTAATGAAGGCCAGTAACACAGAGAGATATACTATGGCTCAGTCATGCGGTGTCTAAAGGCGACCATGGGAGGTGTTTGGTTTGTCATGGAAGTGGTCGCTGGTCGAGTGTATTGCGTTTAGCGCCCATTCTCAGAACTGTTCTAAATTTGTCTCATCTACGTTACTCTTGCACTGATTGCTCAAGGTGCTTACAATGCTGACATTACGTGCCTCCGACACAGCTGCAATGCATCTTCACCGAAATTGCCCGATTTATCACTGGGAGTAGCTGGCGCGTGAGGCCGTGTGTACAAAGTAATCTTAACGAATATTCATGTGCCTACCACCACTTCCTAAAGTCACAGTGAGGCACCAAACCTATGTTAGCTTCAAGAGATCACCCAGCACACCCATAGCGGTCACTGCTGCGCCTGCGCCTGCGCCCTGCACGATGAGCGGTCGTGGACTATACCTCCCCGTGTGGAACATGATGATATTGTCCGATCCTCCCAGAGACGTGGCAAATGGGTGGTCCACAGGATACCTGGTAATTGTAAAACCGCCGACATCAACATTCCACGAAGGCAAGGGCAGATAGAACTGACGCACTTTTCGAGCCCAGCCCGAACTTGACCCTTCTCAACGTCCACAACCCCTACAAAGCGCAGAACCTTGCCTTCCTTGCTGGCTTCTACCCTCATTTTGTTGAAGTCTTCGTCGAACTCGGGAAGGCGGCTGATGAATTCATCGCCAGTGGGGATTCCTTCGAGTGGTGAAGGAATGAGTGAAGTGGTTTGGACAGAGCGGAAAGATTGTAGAGCTGGCAGCGTCGTTGGAGATGAAGACGAGGATGATATGAGCCGCGCGAGAATGGTCAGCTTGCGAGCGACGTCGAAACCGTTTAGATCATCTGCGGGGTGAGGTTCCTATGAAAGGGCCAGATCAGATCAACATCTGCACTCAGAATCGGGCTGAGAGTTTACAGTGTAACCCTTTTGGCGTGCATCAGCAACGACGGAGGAGAATGTGGGCCCGTCAGGCTGGCCCGTCGAAAAATTGTTGAAGATATAGCTCATTGTGCCTGAGAAAACACCCTCGATTCTGATAATCTATGTAACCTCCGATCAGAAACCAATAAGACCACAACAGAATCACTACGCACTTTATCTCCAGTAACCAGGAGCTCTTTCAGAGGAGCTATGACTGGCAAGCCGGCACCGACGGTCGCTTCATTCAAGAATTTTGCCCCGCTCTCTCGACTTGCTACTAGGATCTGATCAAATAGGTCTTTCTCCCCCGAGAATGCTTTTTTGTTGGGTGTAATGACGTGGATGCCCTCTTTTAGCCACACAGGGTAGAGAGCTGCTATGTCTTCAGAGGATGTGTTATCCACCACGGCGACGTGTTCGTTCCCGCTGCGCCATTCCGCTAGCTGCGCCGTAAGCTTCTTCAAGTCTGCTGGAGTAGATGACGAAGTGAGGCTCGACTTCCAGGTGGCCTTTGCCTCTGAAGTGATGGGGTTCTCCTTCCCAGCAAACAGGAGTCGCGATGAAGAGGATACGGAGACCAATTTGAATGGGGAAATGTTTGCAGGGATCGAGAGAAGCTGGTCGATCAAATCAGATCCCACTAGGCCAGCCCCGATAACAGCCACAAGGATCTTCGGAGGTTGGGCAGACATAGCCTTAAATGTGAGCGTTTTTCTCGTTGAGAGGGTAGGTGTTCGAGTGCAAAAACGTCTTAGAGAAGTGGTACTGAGGCCAAAAACTCGAGTTACGGCCGAAGAGGAGCGGATATGTCGGAAGATCATCGATGTCGGCAACATGCGAGACGGTGGTTATTCCTGTCAGACAGCTTACAGAGGTAAATAATGAGTTAGTATGAGTGCGTTCCTGGTGTCTGTACGCATCGCCAACGGTAGCGCCTCTTGACAATGCAACTGCCTGGTTACGAGCGTTCTGAGACGCGTTTTGGCCGGCCCTGAAGCTAGAATTGAAATCACGTGGATGAAACGCGAGAAATTCGCGGCATCTATATTAGGCAAGTAAGATTCAGCCACAAGCTATCAGGACGATAATCTAGGAACTGGAAGCAGTCCTAAACTAAATATTCAGAGCCTTTTAATCCGTCATCGCTTCTAATTTTCAAGCATCACACAGCCCCCAGACTTTCGGGGGATGGAGTCCGATCGCCTCTCTTAGCTCCGTACAGCCTTCTAGGAAATGACAAAGACAAAGTCTGGTGGTGAACAAATCTGAACGTCACTGGTTTAATTCGGTTTCTTAGATATCTGCAACAATTTTTCTGAGGGAGAACTATCAACAGAAAACGCTGTCATGTACAGAATACCAGTCCGGTGACGAGTCCACTCTTGAGCCATTTCAAGTTGGGGACCACAGGCGGACCTGGAACCCTAAAAGTCAGGTACAGATACAGCAAATCTATGAAAATATGTAAGCCGAACTCCCTTTGAAAGATTAGAATTATACGGCTACAACTTTCTCATCGCTAATTGTATGTGGAATCAAGACGAGAGAATAACTCTCTTGGATAACTGGTTATCAAGTTCTTATTGTTTTCAAAGACTATATTCAGTCAGCGTAAAATTACACGTCCATTAGGAGAGACTTCAGGGGTTCAGAGCCCTCGTAGCGAGTCCTCCATGGATGGAATCTTCATAACCGAGTACGTAGTCCAATGTCGAAGCTTATGGATCTTTATTCTCTTGAACCCATTGGGCAGAGTAACCTGATTTCTCAGGTCGCTCAGCCACTTTAGAAATTATCTGCAAGTTTCTACAATATACTCATTTTTCATGTTTCCATCTGTACTATGAATATGGTACATGTCATATTTGCGTAGACACCAGCATCTTAGAAAGGCAGCCTATGATAATTGCGCGTAGATGTCTGCAAGTCCAACTTTTCTGTGCTTAGACAAATTTGACTGAAATTTTCAGATCCCGAGGACATATAAAATACTTACTCTGCAAAATGGGTAATTACAACGGCAGCCGGCGCAAAAACGCAGCAACCAATGCAAAGATCCGTAAAAGGGCGAGTGCCAAACAGTGACAAAGAAATGACACCCGTCCGAGGTCCGATCTCGAGCTGGCAGAATCTCTTCGTCTTGAACATTTACAATGCTTTCACAACGCATCATTGCAGTTGCGCGGGGTCGCGGCCTGCTTCGTGCAAAGAATCTCCAAAATGCGTCAACTGTGCTGTAAGTCTACATAGTTCACGTACGGACATATCTCGACAGCTAAATTATACAACCAGGATGCGGGCTAGGATGGCCCAGTTCCATTCGTCCCGACTTTTGCAAGGTGTGCATAATCTTTGAAAATAAGTAGACTAAAGCTGACACTCTGTTTACCCAGAGGAAATCGTCAAGGTTCCTCAGATGGCAGAGTCTATCAGCGAAGGTACCCTGAAGTCATGGCTAAAGAAGGAAGGCGAGTCTGTTGCTGCAGACGAGGAAGTTGCGACCATTGAGACGGACAAGGTGAGGGT
>Ga0247742_10003034_pt1 | contig 10815 bp, 15 predicted proteins | sample UWRJL208509C2_FD_180944 | JGI IMG/M metagenome (GOLD analysis project Ga0247742, IMG submission 180944) | Plant litter microbial communities from Arlington Agricultural Research Station in Wisconsin, United States - UWRJ-L208-509C-2 | ecosystem: Environmental > Terrestrial > Plant litter >... | reverse complement strand
AACGAACTTGATTCCAAACGAGACGAAATGTACGACCTGCTCGCGAAGCTAGAACTATCGACCTGCCCATTACAATCCATCGACCTCGCAGACTCTAACTATACTGAACGTTTCTCTTCGGAGCTCTTGGTGGCTATCGTTAATACAAGACGATTGATGTCAGACCTACGTTACCTTGGTACGCTTGTCCTGCCAGTCCATGGTGGCGAGGTATGTGGTTTCTTCGCCTTTCTATCTCGTTCTGATCTTCTATGCTTCTTAGCGCCTCGAGTGTTATGGTCTACTAAGGCGCTTTCTCAAAATTCAATGCATCGAATTTGAAGTCTCCCAATGGTCGCCTTCTCCTTCCTCCCCTGCTGCCCTCAGAGCGCTCGCCAGCGAATTGCACATTTACGTCCCCTGGATTACGCGAGTCATTTTTATCCATGATTTTGAACGCAGCGTGGTCACCGCTGTTGACGGTATATTTCGGGTGGATTTAGAGGTAAACACCGATCTTTTATGGAGGGAGAAATAAAGATATGATCACGACGACGAGGACAACACATCACGAACGGCTTGTTTATCTTCTTCTCTCTTCTTCGACTTCTCCGCTTCGCTTTTTTTTGTTCATTCGACGCTGTCACTCATTCCCTACCCATGGATTCTCTCATCAAGGTTCAATTTCAGCACCTTATACCCCGTTTCCCTTCTGCTATGCATCAACACTAAATGCAATGACCCTCATCCCATGTAGCCTAAGTTAACCTATCTGTAACATATTTACTTTCTTGGTTTTTGTAGCATTCGGCTTCCTTTCTTCTGTATCTTACGTATCATTCTTTTTTTGGTGACTAGACTCAATCTTCCGTTTACACGGACTCTATATAAGTTTCCACTTCTCCAGGCCGTTCCCAAGCCCCCCATTTGGCGTACGTTATTGGCGCATGTTATCATGATACTTGCCACCGCTCTTTTAATAGCTTGCACATAATCATTCAGGGGCTGGTGGCTGATCCGCTTAGAACTGTAGGGTAATAGAGTTTGATCTTAGGACATCAATAAGAAAGAAACTGAAGCTGATGTCTTTAGCATCCTGTTTGTTCCTCTATGGATAAGGCTGTGGTGTCAGATTCTCCAACTTGTTCGTGGCAGAAGTAAAAGGCGACCCTGCTTGGTCAAATGGAGGCAGTAAAACTCTTCATAATAATCAGTGAACGGATCAGGTGGGTGCAGTTGCAGGGTAATTCCAAGGATAGGCTTAGGGCGCTTCTGCTAAGAGAGAGTATGGTAGAAATACGCAAGAAAATGTTAACTTGTTGCCGGCCGTAAAGTACTTGGAGATGGGAAGAAAACAGCCACGATTTTCAAATGCGTTTCATTGGCGTGAAAACGAGCTGAAAATGTATCTGAGAAAAGTACTTATTGTCCCAAGACTTTGCAGGGTAATGGAGATAGAAAATAGGACTTGGGAGAGTCATAACTTTCGCGATTGTGAAAATTTGTGAACAGTCATTACTATATGGGGGACCGCCGGTACTCCATATAGCAATCTCGGTACTCCATAGGATAATGACTTGCTCGACTTCAGAAAGTTGGATTTGCTTGACCAGCCCAAGTCCTATTGTTTCTGTTGCCTTTCACACCCGCAAAACAAAATATATTTAATTCCGATCCATTTTTAAAACTTACTGTCTCGCCAATGAAATTATTTTGACAATTGTGACTGTTTTCATTCCATTTCCGAGTATTTCGCGGCCAGCCTCAAGTTAACATTTCTATCATATTTTCCCTCAGCGGAAAGCCATTTCTGCTCCCAATGTTAATGCCCGCTCAAATAGGGTCTAAATATCTTAGCATACGGTGGTGACAATTGGTGAAAGAGATCGCATGGTCTAAGCGGAAGAGTGAATAAATTGAAAATAAGGCAATCGTGGATTCCAAAGACTGACCAGGTCTGAAGATCTGAACCCCCAATATTGCCGTTTCCCACGGCCACTTCATTTACTTTACTCAAGTGTATTGTGTAAGAACAGCGTTCTGGGCGATCTGGCGATAATCAAGGGATCGCAGAGTCGTGTAATGTGCGCATAAGTATTTGACTAGCCTTTGGCAACACAAGCGCCAAAAAAGTAGACTCGCTCATACCCGCGAGCTCTGTTCACAATCATCGCACATTAGATCTTCAACGATCACAGGGCTGGGAAACCCGGCTGGGACGAAACAAGCGCTTGATTTGATTTGGGCGCCTCAAGGAATTGATCACGTGATACGATTAATCTGAGGCCTAGATCAATCGATGACGCCAAAGCCAAGCCTTTTCCAACTTCTTGAACATTGTCATAATTCTGGTCAGCAATCAGAACAACAAGTGCTTAAGGGGTCTGAATCTACCTACTGTGCCCATGCTGGGACCTACTGAGTTGACCTGGTGATTCCGTGTCAATAGTGGGCTTGGACAGTGCAGTGTCCGTCGAAACAGGGCTTGGCTCTGCGGTCTGCCATTCTATGATAAAACACTGATCAGTACATATATGTACACACTGTTACACCCGATTTCTTCCGCAGGTTCTCCTGTGCAGTTGACGGTAACTTCTTTGCCCTGGAGAAATGACTCGAATGTAGGTGATACTGATAGTTATCCTGTTTTTTGAAGGTGACATCGGGAATTATCGCGCTGGCCCACCCAAGATGATCCTTTGTGTATATTCTTGGTCTGGGCACTGGCGTATATAAAAGGGCCCGATCGATGCGCCACTATAAAGCAAAACGCGCCCAAATCAGCTCCTCCAAGCTTGATCAGACGCGACAAGATGCTCGCTGAATCTGATCCCGAGAAAGCAGAACGGAATGCCATTTCGTTCGCTGAACACTCATCCTTGGCAGAGATCCTTCGTGACCTGGTACAACGGTAGGCCCTGCATTTCAATACGAAAATGATTTCCATTGATCTTATCGACAGTCGTGATAATGCTGGCATACAGTTGAGGAGCCTTGGTGTGGTATTTCAGGACTTAACGGTCGTTGGTTTAGGTGCAACTGCATCTCACCAAGAGACTCTAGGTTCTACCTTCAATCCTCTTACCATATTCAAGGACATCCAAGACGGTCGTCATCCTCCGACCCGTAATATATTATCCGGTTTTGAAGGTATCGTCTGCCCTGGAGAGATGCTCCGTTGAGTCCTATTTATTTTATTTGTTTTCCTAAGGAAGTGCTAAATATACGTGCAGTTGTTTTGGGTCGCCCTGGCTCTGGTTGCAGCACACTCCTCAAAGTTTTGAGCAACAGACGCGATGAATATCACGATGTTAGGGGCGATGTCTCCTATGATGGGTTGCTTCCAAATGCCATTGAAAAGCACCATCGCGGAGATGTCCAATATTGTCCTGAGGATGATATTCACTTTCCTACTCTCACTGTAGCCCAGACCATAAGGTTTGCAGCACGCATGCGTGCACCACGCGAACGTCTCGGATACTCTAGAGAGGCGTATGCAGATGCCCTGACGGAATTACTTCTTTCTACATTCGGCCTTCAACACGCCCGTAAGACGCCTATTGGTGACGCCATCATCCGGGGAATATCAGGAGGAGAGAAGAAGCGCGTCTCCATTTGCGAGACTCTGGCTGGTCGCGCGTGCATGACCGCATGGGATAAGTGAGTATCAACAGCGCCTGCATAGCAGTCCAACTGAAATTATTATAGCTCTACTCGTGGCCTCGATTCATCGACCGCTATGGAATTTGTTCAGACAATGCGGGTTGCCACTGACATCGGTCGCCTTACAACAGTCATGTCTCTATATCAAGCAAGCGAAACGATCTACGAGCTGTTCGATAAGGTGAGACATATTTCAGACAAATTGAATAATCTCATGAGAATGCTTAGGTCTGTGTGATCTACGAAGGTCGGATGGCTTACTTTGGTCCAGCCAAGAAAGCTCGCCAATACTTCATCAATTTGGGTTATGAACCTGCTCACAGGCAAACAACACCCGACTTTCTAGTAGCCGTCACAGACCCAAATGCCCGTATTCCTCGTCAAATCGGTACTCCTATTCCTCGAGTTGCTGCTGACTTTGCTGCGGCTTTCCTTACATCAACCATGGGTCATAACAACAAGGAACAAATATTGACTTATCGAGCAGAGTTTTTTGGTAACAAGCAGAAGCTGGAAGACTATGCTCACAGTGCGAGAGCTGAGCACGACAAGATGGCCAGATCGACATCACCGTACATCCAGTCTATGGCTACGCAAGCGAAGGAGGTTATGATCAGGCGAATCCAGATTTTCAGGGGCGCAATGCTCATCACGGCAATCAACACCTTGTAAGCTTCATTTGTTTACCACGCTTATATTGACCGTATCTCATGCTGTGAAACAGCGCTTTCGCCTTCCAGGGCATTATTATGGGAACTGTCTATTTGAAGGCGTCTAAGACCACTGCCGCCTTTTTCTCTCGTTCTGGTGTGCTTTATTTGTAAGAATTTACTAATACCGTTATTTCCGGCTGAAGAACCCCATATCTGTTCTCCCAGCGCTTTGTTGTTTGCTGCACTCATGGCCATGTCCGAAATACCATCCCTCTTTTCCCAGCGACCTATCGTTCTGCGGCAGCAGCAGTGGGGGATGTACCACCCGTTCATCGAAGCAGTGGCATTGACCCTAGTTGATGTTCCTGTCAGTTTTACGACATCCTTGGTCTTTGGAGGACTTATTTACCTGCTGGTGGGATTGCAAAAGTCGGCTGGGCAATTCTTGTGAGTAGCATCAGGTCAATTCCATTCTGAAATCCCAAGATGAATTTTTCTTCTTTGCAGCATTTACTTCCTCTTTATCTTCACGATGGCTGTGGTGATGAGAGCCTTCTTCCGAGCGTTGGCAGCTGGTTGCAAATCGGAAGGTCTGATATTATTCGTCATCCAGAGTCTCGAACCTGTTGATATTCTGACTCTATCTTTTACATAGCCGCTGCCCAAACTCTTGCTGGTATTTCGATTCTGGCTCTCGCTATGTACACTGGTCAGTTTTTCCATACTGGTCAAATAGCTGCATTGACAAACGTAATTTTAGGGTACTCCATTCCTCAGGATTCGATGATTTGGGCCTTGCGATGGCTAACTTACATCAATGTACCTCTTTCAAAATCTATTCTGGATTTTTTGGCAGCGTTGCTGACTCTGTTTTATAGCCTTTCAAGTATGGCTTTGACTCGCTGATGACGAATGAGTTCCATACCTTAAACGGAACTTGCACAAACCTTGTTCCTCAGGGCCCCGGGTACGAAGGCATTACTCTCGCTAACCAGGTCTGTACAACAGTGGGCTCTGTACCAGGTGAAATCCACGTACAGGGCAGCCGCTTTGTAGAGTTGTCCTTGGGTTACTACTATAAGGACATCTGGAGAGTATGTCTTATTATTTGGTGTTCTCTCAGATCTCAACTCATCACTTCGCGCAGAACTTCGGGGTTGTATGCGCCTTCGGCGTTTTGTTTTGTACCTCTCTATTTGTTTTCACCGAAGTGAACACGAAGACCACCGGATACTCGACGGTTGTACTCTACAAGCGCGGCACTGAGATTGATGACGCTGCAAGGACCACCGATGAGGAGAATATCAGCGAGAAGAAAGACTCGGACGAAAGTCCGGTAACAAAGGTCTCTCCAAGTGCCTCTACGCTAATGGCGAGCCACATCAGGACCGATGATATTTTCTCCTTCTCTCATGTGACATACACAATCCCCGTCTCTGGACACGAGACCAAACGGCTTTTAGATGACGTTTCCGGATACGTCGCTCCAGGCAAACTCACAGCACTGATGGGTGAATCAGGCGCCGGAAAGGTCAGTATCTCGTTAAGTTCCTCTCCTCAACGCTGTTGCTTACCTTACTCTAAAGACCACTTTGTTGAATGCATTGGCTCAGAGAGTAGACGTTGGAGTAATTACGGGTGATCGGTTCATCAATGGCCAGGCCTTACCTCAAGACTTCCAATCTCAAACGTATGTCACCGTAGATTTTTCGTGCGATGCAGGCCCATGGTGACGTTGCTTCAGAGGATACTGTCAGCAACTTGATACCCACCTACCAAGGTCTACCGTTCGGGAAGCCCTCCTCTTCTCTGCCAAGCTGCGACAACCGTCTTCTGTTCAACTCTCTGAAAAGGAAAAATAGTGCGTGATTCCTCTCCTCTCCGACCGAATTACCTCGAATTCGATGTGCCTCAGCGTCAATAAATGTCTCGAAATCTGCGGACTCTGGTCATACCGTAACGCTATGATAGGTTCACTCAACGTCGAGTTCCGAAAGAGGACGACAATTGGTGTCGAATTGGCTGCAAAGGTGGAATTGTGTTTCATGTCACCCTTCCCCGCTCTATTCTCATGAATCCACAGCCAAGACTTCTCCTTTTCCTCGATGAGCCAACTTCCGGACTGGATTCTCAGAGCGCCTGGAATATTGTTGCATTCCTGCGAAGTCTTGCTGACCAAGGTCAAGCAATTCTGTGCACGTATGTCTTCTACTTGGCCACTCAATTGAAACTGATTTGTTTTCTGATAGGATTCATCAAGTAAGCAAATGCGGGGCTTCAGACTTCATCCCTTACTCAACTACCTTATAGCCTTCTGCCGAACTTTTCCAGGTAAGATTGTGTCAATCAGCTGGCTTCGATCTTTGCCGAACATTTACGCAACGTTTATCCTAGATTTTTGATCGACTCCTATTGCTCAAGAAGGGTGGCCAAACGGTTTACTTTGGCGATCTTGGACACAACGCATCAGCTCTATTGAGCTATTTTGAGAGGAACGGGTCCAGAGAGTGCGGTCCCGGGGAGAATCCGTACGTTCATTCGCTCCGATAACAGCTGTCTTCAATTACCGTTTACATAGGGCGGAATTCATGCTCGATGTCATCGGAGCTGGTGCTACTGCCAATAGCAAGGACGATTGGCATGCTATATGGGCGAACTCACCGGAAAATGCAACATCTTTGAATGAGATCGAGCAAATTAACACGAATGGACGTAACCGACCAGCTGTAGAAACTGCTCTACGGACAGAATTCCCTACTTCATGGGGTACTCAATTGCTTGAGCTTATCAAACGTGGTTATGCAGACCACTACCGCAACTCGACGTATCTTGCATCGAAGTTGGTATTGAACATATTCGCAGGACTTTTCATCGGCTTCTCCTTTTGGAAACGGGAGGATAGCTTACAAGGCGCGCAGAACAAGCTTTTTGTATGTCGGTCAATGTCTTCTTTTGGCCCTTACTCATAATCATAACGCAGTCGATCTTCATGGGATTGATCTTGAGGTATGTGCAAAGCAACAATGATGGCGCCTTCAATTGAATTTTATTTCTAGTGTTCCTCTCGCCAATCAGCTCCAGATCCCATTCCTCTCGACACGCTCGGTATACGAGATCAGGGAACGACCCAGCCGAATGTACAGCTGGACTGCCCTCATCACCTCCCAGATCGTCGTGGAGGTACCATGGAACATCTTGGGGTCGTCTTTGTTCTTTGTCACCTGGTACTGGACCTGTCATTTGCCGACTGATAGAGCTGGATATGCCTATCTCGTACTTGGCGTCATTTTCCCTGTCTACTACACCACGATCAGTCAAGCCTTTGCGAGCATGGCTCCAAACGCTGAGACTGCAGCAATCATATTCGGATTCTTATTCTCGTTCGTGCTCACCTTGTGAGTCCATACCGTCAGTTGCCCTAGATGTTCATACTGACCGCTTTATTAGCAATGGAATTATGCAGCCATATCGCGAATTGGGTTGGTGGAAATGGATGTTCGTGATCTCTTTGACAGAAATCCAACATACTGACATGCATTCTAGGTACTGGCTGTCGCCATATACGTATCTCGTTGAAGGGGTTGTCGGCGAAGGTATAATCCTAATTTCCGACCTTTCAACGACTCAGACTAAGCTTGTTCCTGATAGTCGTTGGGCGGCAGCCGACACAATGCTCGGCCATTGAGATAGTTACCTTGACTCCTCCAGCTGGCTTGACTTGCGGAAAATACATGGCTAACTACATGTCTTTTGCTGGTGGATACCTCACCAACCCAGATGCACCCTCCGACTGCCACTTCTGCAGTACCCAAAACACGGACCAATTCCTTGGACTGGCTTTCAACATCTTCTACGATCATCGCTGGAGGAACTTCGGAGTTCTTGTCGCATTTTGCGCTCTTAACGTACGCATGCCAGTCCCGCACTTGACGGTTTACTAATAATTCGATGACTTCCACAGATTATCATGATCTATCTATTTACATACCTCTTCAGGATACGGTCATCTCGCAAGTCTGCGTGAGGCAATCGGCCTTTTAACTCGGAATCTTATTTTGTTCTTTCTCACATGGGACTCTGGATCATATCATAACCTCCACTCAAGCATAACCTCATTATTATACCCTAAAAATTATCATCGAATATCTCAGCAAAGGCGCTGCGGACGTAGAAGTAGTATATATTCAATCTAATGTTAACCCCTTATGACACGATAGTCTTCTTGAACCATTCCACGGTTTGCTCAAATGCCCCTTCGTAAGCCTCTTTAACTTCTGGTATGTTCTGGTTGGGTCGAGCAGCAAAGCCATGTACAGTTCCTGCAGGCAAATAAGCGCTGGTTTGAAATCTTAAGCATAGTCCAAATACCTTTGTAATCTTTGAACTCGTAGTCAACAGAGTTCTCCTTATCCTTTCGGGATGCGAGAGTCGCTTCGGCGTCCATGCGAACACTGCGAGCTAAGAAGATATCCTCTACATAGTAAAATTAGTCTCCTGTCAAGACGAAAGATATTATACTGGAGTTAACCTTCTGGGCATACCCAAGACGTAGGCACTCGGATTGCGTTCACTTCTTTCATCGTGAACGGCCCTGGGTGACAAATCACAGCGCTATGGATGAGTTCCGTCCCCGCAAAACGCACGGCAGACGAGCCTCCAAAGCAGTATCTGCACAGATATGAATGGATATTGTGAACACGCGGGTTTGACCTTCGACTTACCCTACAACCCCAAACTTCCCATACTTCTTCTTATCTTTGAGAAGATTGATGAACTGGATGGGAAGGGGTGAGCATCATATTAGTGAGGTCTTCGCCGAAGGCCTCCTACATCGGTAACCCTTTTGTCAGTCACGGAAGGGCGATTCGCAATGAATGTTGGAATCCCTGGAATCCCTGTGGTAAAGATGAACTTTATCCAATCCAAAATAGAGACTTTGTCCCCAGCACGTTCAGGCCCCCAGAGGTTGTCGACGGCTATCAAAGGACGTCCTAAAAATAGTCCAATTTTGAGCCGTGCCGAAAGCGAATGAGTTGGACATATTCCGATTCGTACCGTTAAAGTAGTCTGGGACCCATACATCACACTCGAGACGCTTGGATAGGTTATCTGCTAGGATTTTGCAGTTCTTCATAGGCAGTCCAAAGCCATCTGAGAGAAGAATGACCGTATGGTTCGTGGTCGTGCTACTAGCCGGGCCAGGGGAGTAGTAGGCTCCCATGAATTCAGCATCGATGCTCCCCTCGGGCTCTCCTGGTAGAAAGAAACCCTCCACACATTTCGGGCAAGACATCCTTGAGAGGTGAAGAACGTTCTGGTTAAAGGAAGTGAGTGACCAGTGACGACCAACGGCGCGTCCTATATTGAACGATCATAATCGTGGGAAAGGGAAAGTTACATAAAGATAATGACATGAACTATAACGGCAAGCCAGAAAATCACTTGGGTTCTCTAGGCAGGAGTACTGAGCATTGTAGCAAATTGTACATACCGCCTTTTGCTAGTATATGCCTAGATAGAAACATCCTCCTTGAAATGTGAATTATTGACCTATTAATATTGTTCATTGCTGAAGTGGTCAGGCGTGCAAACCTTGTTATACTTAATCCTCGTAGACAATCCTGATTCTTAGAGACGTCGACAGAGAGCACCCTGCAGTATGCTGTGTTCAGATAGATCCGGAACCTTCGGGAAAGTGATGGTATGTAACAGAACAATTGCGAGGTGGTGGCGCGGTGTGCTCGACGACTCCGGCAGTAGCTGGATAATTGACCATAACAACTCCAAACAAAGCATACCCTCCCTCCACCACGACCATGTCCGAAGAACAAGCACCAGAAATTCAGATCAACGTCAAAGGTGAGTATTTTGCGGTTTATGGGATACGTTGGGCGGTGCTCACTTGCATATTATGACAGGCCCGAGCGAGCTCAAGCTTCAGATATCAATAACCACCGACAAAACAGTGTTGGAGCTCAAGCAAGCGATTGCTGAGAAATCGGATGTAGAGGCTGAAAGACAAAGACTGATATATTCAGGTATGTTTCAACATCATAACATCTGGATTAAACTAACAACGGCTTAAAGGACGCGTTCTGAAGGTTTTATCTTTCCTTTGCATTTCAGGGACATCTCTGACACTCTTGCCTCCAGGATGATGATCTTCTATCGGTCTACAAGATCCAGTCATCACACACCATCCACATGGTGAAAGGCGTCTCGCGTCCAGCCGGCGGTGCATCGTCGTCGTCGACAACGGCACCTCAGCAGCTTCCAACCATGCAGACTGGTCAGAACGTTCATGACCCTCTGACTCAGCTGAACAGCCATCTCGGCTTCGGAGCTATGGCGGGATTGAACCCGTTCGGTGAAATGGGTTTGAACCACAACGATCCTAACATGGTGAGTCAACGTCCTCTGTTGCGAGTGTCACTACAAAGACGTCGAGGATTTCTGCTCTCTGCTCAGTTATGACGTGATGGAATGCTAATTCCAGATCCCTAGATGCAAAGCATGCTGG
>Ga0247742_10003033_pt1 | contig 10816 bp, 10 predicted proteins | sample UWRJL208509C2_FD_180944 | JGI IMG/M metagenome (GOLD analysis project Ga0247742, IMG submission 180944) | Plant litter microbial communities from Arlington Agricultural Research Station in Wisconsin, United States - UWRJ-L208-509C-2 | ecosystem: Environmental > Terrestrial > Plant litter >... | reverse complement strand
GGCGCACGGCGTTCGACACCCACGAGGATAACGTACCAGATATGGCCTCTTCTTATTCTGATTTACTTTACCGTTGGGCAATTGTCGCTGTGCACAATTTTCCCGACCTTGGCACTATTATCATTTTCTCTACAAGACTCGAATTCCTTAAGGTCTCTTTCACCGAAAAAGTTCCCCTAACTTATCTATTTTTGTGTAGTCGTTAATTCTAAGAAGGAGTCTGGAAGGGTGACCCTTATCACGAGATATGGGGCCAATAAAGTGAGTCCTTCTATCTGTGGGCTGCTCATAAATTTTATCTGCTTCGAACGATATTTCTACGACCGTGTGCTTGTAGAAATTCCATCTCACGTTTAATGCCCAAATTCCCTCTCTGGGCCACTTATCTTGTCAATTCTCCATGTATCTCACATGGCCCCACTGAAATCTTTCCTTCCAGATCGACCAGCACCTCCCAGGTCATATCCGCGCAGTAAAGGAATCTGGCCACCCTGTGGCGTGGATCTGTGATCCTATGCATGGAAAGTAGGTGTCGTGATTATGTCACCCTCTCGTATCGTTCGACTACGATTGCATCCTGAATTGGCTAGGGATCACTGAGCGGTCCATTGGTTCTTTTGCGTGGTCATCTGATCTGTGCGAATCCTGGCTGACTATTTCACGAACAGCACTCAAACATCGTCTTCTGGTCTGAAAACAAGGCACTTTAACAACATCATATCTGAACTGACATCCTCACTTCGCCTTCACGCTGAATGTGGCTCTCGTCTTGGAGGTGTCAGTCTTGAGTTTACTGGCGAGCTTAGTGAAGACGGCTTTAGTGTAACTGAATGCCTAGGAGGTAGTATGGAGCTCAGTGAGGAGGAGCTTGGTCTAAGATACCAGGTTCGTTTGAGACGGATATTCTAAAGATGAAAACTTTGACTAATAAACGCCTACCTTAGTCTTTCTGCGACCCGAGGTTAAACTTTGAACAGAGCCTCGGTATGTGCGGTACTTTTTACTGACGCCAGTCTCTCTAACTTTGCGACTCTCAACTGCAGATATCGCTTTCCTCATGTCCAACTACTTCAAGAAGGAGCGAAGAGGATTCTCTGATGACCGAACGACAGGCCCGACCGACATCCTTTATCAAGAATTTAAGAACGCAGGGTCCTCATAAGATAGGCTAAGTAGCGTCGTCTGGAATCACTGTACTCTGTATCTCCCAACTTAGCCTTTATCGATTCTAACGCAATGCAAAATTACCAATATCTCCTCAATATTACCCTCTTCATCTAAGTTATCTAGAGCGCTACGGAAACTTATGAACTTGTATGCGCCCGTCAACATCCTCGTTCAATTCGATCGCACACAGTAGCTTTGTGCGGTCAGTAGTTCAACATCAGATTACGGTACGAATCAACAACTTGAATAAAGAGGGAAATATATTACATTTTGGTAAGGTACGGTGGTTGGACGATTAAGCATGTACGAAGCAGATGATCGAATACGACGCAAGGAATAAATTCTAGACCATGAGTTCCCACTTGAGCAAATTCGCTATACTGGGTCTTCATCCTCCTATTCAACTAGAATCTGGATCATAAACAATGACATGCATCTTCACCAGGTTGTCATCTCCGGTGCAATGCCTGACAATACGCTTGTAAGCACCTTGATCAACCCAGACCTCTTGAGTATTCCCGTTCGTTTGGTATTCGATCTTGAGGCGCAGGAATTTGACACAGCTCTCGAGATCTTTCGGGACGTCAACAAATGTCTTGATGGATTTATAAAGCAGCCCTCTGGAAGTGTCCCATGCCTTCTTCAAACAGTCCTTAATGATTCATCAAATGAGTATCATCGAGCAAGAAATGGTGAGCTATTGTGTCCACTCACATCGTAAGTCTCGGGGACGGCTATGAAGGCCATATCGCCCCCGACTACAGACAGGAGCATAAGAGCCTCGCCGTCAAAGGATTTACTAACTCGTCCGCGAACTTGTACTTGATCACAGACAAGGCCTGTGTTGGGATAATACGCATCTTGTTGACCAGCATGTTCATTTATCGAGATATAGGGTGGGTTAAGCATTGCGCTCCTTCGGACCTGTATACCGACGGCGGAGAGTCCAGGCTCGAATGAATCCGCTCCGGGACACTTTTGATAGAAAACGCCAATCTCGCAATTGGTCTGTCCTGCGGTCAGGAATTCCCATGCTTGCTCGAGAGAGATGGCAGCAGCTACACCGGCCCAGATAGTACTCTGGTCAGTGCGTTTGACAGCACATTTGACGACCAGATCTTCTCGCCGAACCGGGTTTGGTAGCGCATGCCGAAAAAAGGCCATTGTGACATCGAGAGCTTGCTGAGGATGGAAGAGTTCTATCAATCTCGCTGGTATCTGAAAACTGGTCTCGGCCACTCACTTCGTACGAGCTCAGATGTGTGATAAGTTCGGCTGAAATTGTCTTCCCACTTTCGGGGTCACATAATCTGAGCAACATTGTCTTGAAGCATGGCTCGGGATCCTCTTCTTGGGTTGGTTCAGTTGGATTTACAACCATAGGGTAAATATTGATAGCTTGAAGTATGAGATTTGGATGCTGGGGTAATGGTTCTCAGAAAGAAAGCTCGCGACGTGGCAGTTGTCATTCAGATATTGGCGTAGGAGAGGCGAACAGGACCCTGAATGCTTCTCATCTAATCGAATCTGAGAAACGTGTTTGTGGGCGCGTACTTACATATACGTAATGATCCAGCACCGAAACAAGGCCACTACGAGTTGAGGTTGGGTTGGACTGAGTTCGGACGCGGAGTAGACTGAGCCGCCAAGTGTTCAACAAATTATTGCGTATTTTCATAAATAGTTTCCGACGAAAAAATGTGTTGAAGTCGGACTGAGGGCTGGCGAAATCGTCCAGCGAGAAGCCCGAGCAATATCGTCATTGCCAACGACGACGAATGTGTCGGTACCGAGGAAAGCGGAGTGCCTAGTTAAGAACTCCCGACGAAGGGGCCATTGCGTCATCGATTTGATCGGTGTGCTCATTGTTGGTGGTGTCGGGTGTCCCGGCCTTGATTTTTTATTGGAGATCATTTACAGTAAAATTGCTATAAATCTTACTTAGTGTCTGGCTGCAAATTTTGGCCTCTATGTAACATATAGATTACAAGGACGATGATAACGAGTTCTCTGTGTGATTCAACGGTACTGCAGAAAATTTGCACAAGACATGCTGTGGGTGCGTGGGTGCGTGGCGAAAAGCAAAATGAGTGAGAGGTGTGCGACGAAAGCAAGCGAGGACGACTGGTCGAGATGAGAGGAACAAGCAAAGGTGCTGTGAGAACCTACACCTGTTCGGTCCCTATTTGCCGCTCGGCTGAACGCTGGTGCCACTCCGCCTTTGCACCTGGCTAAGGGAATGACGGGGCTCCAGTACCGTCACAGTACTTTATCTCCCGACACATGGGCCTAATATGGCCTCTTGATAAACTTCTGGCACAAATTCAGTTACTTCAAAGTAATTTTAAACCGTGAGAGAGACATGAAGCTGTCTCAAGACCAGATGTCGGCATGATTGTTTGATGGAATAGTACCAATTTTTCAATTAAGCGCCGAACATCTACTCACGTCATCTGCCTAAGTCAGATATTAGGGATTTTTGTCAGCAACGAAGAATATCCAAGCGGTAGGATCGATGCGAATGGGAATGCTGTACTTCGCGTATTGAATACAGTGTGTATACCACGCGTGCTTGACCATTATCTACCTCTTCACCGTATCAATTCACCTCCCAGAAGTCATGGTCTCATTCTATTCTGCACCATAATACCATCGTAGTAACATGACGAAGAAATTTTGATAGTTTTACAGTTAGGGTGTGCGAAGGTTTTACTATCCAACCAATGGTTGACAACAGATGATTACAATTCTTAACGGGGTTTATCAGAATCAAGTATATTTACTTTCAGTATCTAGTATGTAGAACCAAAATCTACTGTGCCAGCTGCAATTTGACCGCTACAGCATCAACCTTTGGGCCTGTCTTGTTTTCCTGAGCAAACTTGAATGTGTATCTCTTTACCGCGCCCTTGTAGTCCGATGGCGGCAGTGCCACCCAGCTGGCCACCGGCTTTGGACTCCAAATCAACATTGTGTGCTTCCCTGACCTAGCGCTATCCGTAAGTCCGCGCTCGACCTCGCACGCTTGCTTGAGACAGCTCTGTAAATGCAGCTTCAGTTCCGCATTAAATTTGAATGGTCGACGGTACGATGTCTTGGTTAGGCCTACCTCGTATGTAGATGGCACACGGTCTTCAGAAAATGTCGAACTGACCGAGTTATAAAACCGCATTATACCTCGGGACGGATTTCCAATGAAGACTCCAATCTCAGGAACATTTATTCCCATAGAATCCATGATATGGTTCCAGTTTACGGCGGAGTCTTTTGTTGCTGTCAACCCAGCCCAGAAAAGAGTACCATCTAAGCGCTTGAAGTGGTACTTGATGAATAAATCGCTTGCATCGATCCCTTCGTCCAAAACTTCGTGAAAAATTATTTGCGCCATCTGAATGGCTTCCTGGATGCTTTATTGGTCAATGGCTGGGAGCACGGAGGTTTCCTCGAACCTGGTATGATTTTGCGAGCGGAACCAACTCCCACTGAGATGAACTTCCATCCGCTCCGATCAGTGTGAGGGCCATAGAGCGCCGGTTATCCGGACCTTTATCTGCAGGGTATTCTACGAATATGAAGTCAAGGCTTGATAAGCTCGTCGTTAGTAAGAAAAGTCAACGATACTGACCCAGTGCTGGCAGTGATGTGTCCTCGCCTTTTCCATCTTGATACATTTCGAGTGGAAGACTGAGAAGGAGGCTCCGAATTAAGATGGTGAATGCAACAATGATTGCTGATTCCAATCTTACGAGAGCATTAGCAAGCGATCAGATAAGCATGACATCGCCACCCTCTCGCAGACTCGCATGCGTTCGATTCCTCATCCTCATAGATAAACGCCCACCAAAACCGATGCTATATATCCCTTGTCCACTCTTGACAAATACGTCGAGGGTGGGACGACTATTTGTGTATTTGACTCTAGCTGCAGAGTATGTACAATGATGGGACGAATGCCTCGCTCACATCTCATTACAACAAATGTAGATTCCTCGGAAGGGAGTCAGAAATCATGACATTGTCGGAGTAGTAGCGAGGCACGAGAATACATCGTAAGGGCAAGAAAAACATTCGTGACCTTGCGAAGTCGTGAGTGCATTCGGGAGTTGGAAATTCCGGCGACCAATTCCGGCATCAATTCCGGCGGCGTTTCCCGCCCTAGCGCCAGCAACTCATTTACCTCTGGGAGGCATCTTTCGGCGTCTTATTTACTGCAATAAAAGTAACCAGACTATCTCGCCGCATAAAATATTTCTGTAGGTACCACTATATGTCACTTTAAGATTTCTAATCTGAAATCAAGCCTTACACGACCGAAGGCTTTCTCGTCATTTCTCTGAACAAACACCTAAGCAGCACCAGTATCCTCTAACTTGCATGAGGTTTTGAGAGCAGTCACATACGCTTTGTGGTTTATTTCACAGGACTTTCGTGGTCCCGCCAGGTGCAGAGGTGGTTGTTGTGCATCACCATGTCAGCCGCTGTACCGACTTGCTCACTACTTGGTTTCTAATCGTCGTATAGTAGATTGAACGCCATGATTAATAATATGCCACTCGCCATCTGTTTTGAAGAATAGAACAAACGTCTGGTAACTAGCCACTGAGACTCACTTGACGGCACCCTGATTTCTAACCCACCTCTCACAAGTCGCAAAGTAAACATACTGGCTTGTTTCTACCAAGCTTCTACGCTCAGCGTTGATTAATTTAACGTCGCCAGCACTTCTCAATGGCGTCCTCGATAGAGCGAAGGGCTTAGCGCCCAGCTGGAGATCACAGGGGCTTAGAGCACTTAGGGACAGGACGCCGGGGCGACTCTCCGCCGGAATTTCTTAGTCACGTGCGCCAGAATTGTGCGCCGGAATTTTCAATTCCCGAATTTACTGGAAGTCGTGGACCTTACCGTTTCTTCCTGGAATGACGGGAAGAATTGCCGTGCTTGGATAAATTCCGGGCCGTACAGCTTGCAAAATGACCAAATAATTCAATTGACTTTCACAAATAAGTACAGGAGGTACCGTAACAGACTCAGTACTAGCTGCTACGGAGATAATAGCCTTACATTGCTCAGCGAGTCGAGCTATGGTTCAACGGCCACTAAACACTGAATTCCTTGCCAACTTCTAGAATCCAGTGTCAGTAGGGAAAGAACGAGCAACATACATCAAGAACTCACTGCGGTACACTGACTGAGGGCCTGAAAGCTATAAGGAAGGTTAGCAGTTGTGATGTGAGTATATGCGCAGACAACCACTCACAAATTGGACCCTGACTCCAGCAGTAACGCGTAGATGAGAAATCGCAGCTTTCACCAGAATGGCGGCATGAACCTGAGCAGGACCATTGGGAAGCGGCTTGTTGAAGGGAGTCAATAAAGCGAGTCGGTCCGCAGTGGGCGGAACGATGGCGGTAAATGATGGTGATGGTTTAGGAAAGTGTTATATATACAGATCGAATGTAATTTGTTATCATTTGGTCGGTGCGTGAGGAGACTAGGAAAGAGTTGCGAAACGAGGAATCGCTGATACGATGTCATTTCACTTTGTCGGCTGTTTGAGGAGGACCACACAATCGGTGTTATCCAATTCTTTGGGTGTGCGTAGGACCCAGCAGCGGCGGTAAATTCGACCCAGAATTTAGGGTCACGTGTTTCCCATTTGAGTTGACGTGAAGCTGCGCGTTGCGGGTGCGCGACTGCAAATGGGAAATCGAGCCGCTGGAGGGCCTGAGCGCTTGAGGAGCCAGGAGGGCTGTCCAAGCCAGATGCCAAGTGGCAGTACCAAGCACTAAAGGGAGTAGGTGGGTGGGAGAGAAAAAAGCAAGTGCTCAGCCTACTGGAGGCTGCGCGACGAGACGGGAGACTTCGAGATGAGGAGTGACATATTAACATTGAGCAGCCTACTGCAGTGTTAAATGTTTAGGGAGTCTTTCTTTGTACATGTGTATTTCCCAGCCTGTTATCGTTGCATTACTTATCTTATCCTCAGATGAGATGGAAGATGCCGACTTCGCATGTGATAATGACATCACTTTCTCATGTTGTAAGTATTTGAATTCAATGGTCGTCAGCATTCGAGTGCAAGGCTGCACATAACACCTTCGATGGTATGTGTAGAATCATATAGACTCTAATAGCAACCTAGAATTTGATTCATGAGAAAAATGTAATAGCCAGCAATTGTGCAAGTGTTGTCTGAAATCCTGAAGTCATTCCGGTGCTCCGGTGCCCTCGCGAGAGGTCAAAATTCTTCTGCCCACCTTCTGATCAACCGCAAGTCTTTGACGGTTCATGCGGCCATGAATTTATTCCTTACGCTCACAAGTTCATCAGAATTATCATTCGGCATATAATACCATAAGAATTGCGTATAATATTTTCTACTATCAGAATTTATCGCGAGAAATTTGCATTTTTTTTCTGATGTCCCTCCACCGTTTCGTGTTCTCTCTCTCTGGCTGACTATCCTCACAGCGGTTTTACCCCTCCCGTACCAAAAATATACCATACGGTCCTTTGTGAACACGTCTTTCGCCTCTCATACATACCAGTCTCTCGTGCGCGAATCTATCTGCGAGGCGGACGTTCTCGTGGCAGCAAATAATTTGAAAATGCTTAGCTCTGATGTCGCTGCATTTACAAGCCTAGGCATTGAAATACTTGCAATGTCTGGAGGCAAAATGGGGCCGATGGTGTGTCGGTATAAAACTTCGCATTTCTTCAAGGAATTTGACGTGACGAATATGGGCTGGATATAGGGATGATGGGTTCGTGTCGTTGGTGTTAGATATAAATTTGATAGAGACAAGACTGGAGTGCGTTCGCCGAGCAGTAGAAGGGTGCGAGTTATAATTTGCGACTCGTATGAACTTGCATTTTTGAGAGCAATGATTGTTATACCGAGAGTACTGCTTCACTATTCTGCTTCGGTATCGACTTCAATGCACGTATTAATATCCTCACACTCTCTTGGGGTAACAGCTTTCCAACATCATATTGTTCATAAATTATCTGACCTCAATCTGATAAGGTGGATATGAAGATACCTAACCTCATACATCAACAAAATCTCGGAGGACGTTCTTGTTCATGATTTTATAAGTCTTACTTCCATCCACGGCGACAGCTAAAGATGGCGAGATAACAGTATGAGATATCCCAGCCTTTCTATGTGAGCCAACGCACTCACTAATATAACCAAGTAAACCATCGGTGAGTGAGCCGCCAAGACTTTCGATACTAAAAAGAGGCTCGAGGTCACCAGACAGTTACACGAGCAACGTGGAGGGTAGTCAAACCTAAGGAAGGCGCTGGCGCTAGAATTTTTGACGAGGTAATCCTGCGAGTTGAGCGTCCGCTTGTTTTTGTTCAATGTGTAAGGCGAACTAGCGAAAACAGCGTCATTCCACGACTCTGCGAAGAAAAATTGGCCGATGTGCGTTAATTTTCCCGACGCCGATATGATGGTTCTGTGCGGCAGCAGCAAGTAAGTAAAAATTTCAAAGGATGGCAGATTCAAGCTAACGCATTACTCACCCATTCTGCTGCCTCTGAGAGTCCCTATGGACCATTACATGTACGTGGGCTGTACGGCCCTGGTAAAATCCTGGGTAGAGAGTCGTGAGTTCGAGGATGCCTTGGTCGTTCGTAAATTCGCCTCCGCGGAGGAAGCTATCTTTGTGGACACCGCCTACAGATTGATATCCTCCATAGGCACCGGTAGAATTAGCCGACCAAATCTCAACGAAAGCATTGGTGAACGGCTTGCAGGTGGTGGTGTCGATGACGCCAACGTCGATTACGAGGGGTATGCCACTACATATGTAACAGATAATGTTGTGTTAAGTAATAAATTGTGGGTGAAGTATTCATAGGAGACGTCTCACGTTTGCGATTCACGAAGGTCTTGTCGAATAAATTCATTGCCAATATAGAAAGGTCCCTCCTCTATTTCTGCAGCAGTAATACAGGTAGACTGCTCAAAGTGATAAAAAATGCGAATCCATTCAGTGGGAGAAAAAGACTCACATTCTGAATGACACTATAGTGCGGAGCTATGGCGCTTGTGGTAGCTGTCTGGCGTTTCGCTAGAGGGGTCCTTAAATCACGACGCATCTGCTCATATTTTGATATGGCATCCGCGCAATTACGAGCCTGAATATGGGCTGTTTTCATCTCTCTCTGACATAGGACACAATCATAATCAGGACGTGAGGCAACATGATCAAATGCAGTACCGATTCGATAACTTCTTTGGAGGCATGGTGCTCCCCTGGATGAGCTACATACACGACATCAGTTACCATATCAAAAGAAAGGATAAAATAGATCACACACCCGACGCAGTGCATGCAATGGTCAACAGAAGGACAAAATAATCGAAACGCATTTGAACAGTTTTGAAATTTCTTGGAGATTATGAATGAAACCGCGACCTCTGAGCGCCTTTATATACTCGATTTGGCCACAAATACAACTGTATAAAGAAGTCAAACCCTAACCGCCATTACGAACGCGGTGAAATATCCGCCTTGTCATTGGCTGTAGCGCTGCATCGGTCTTTACAATTACTTGGCGTTGCTGCGGTGCAACGATGAAGCCAACTGGCAACCTTCAGAAGCCCTCGACACCTTCGGACACAAGAAATTCCTTAAACAGGTGTGCGTTGAATCGGCGTTCACGCAGTTATAATTAAAGTTAACATAAAGGCCGGAGTAATGCCAATTGCAACTAGCATATCGCAGAGGTCATAAATGACCAGTCCCTAACTCAAGTGCAAGATGCCTATTATAGTCAAGACATCAATTTAAAATTCAGTAGCGAATAGGGGGGCTGTATACATGTGTCGGCCCGCCTAGATCTCTATTACAAGTTAGCTGGCAGTTTGATAACTAGCGGCGGCTTTATGAGGACCTTTTCCGAAGAGATGCGTAATTCAGTGACATACGAACAACGATATTCATCCATCGAATGAAATGAACCCAGTGATGGTTCGGAAAATAGTTAAGCAATGTGGAGCTGTAGCTGCGGAATGCCGACCGCTCGCGATACCCAAACCCATTTGAATTAGAGATGATTAAATGGCTCCCAGGCGACGCTCGACGAAGTGCCTAGAAGTTGGAAGTCATGGCTTCGAACGGCATCGAAAGCGTCGCACTGTCATCAGGCGCGAGTTGTTGGACATAGCGTGCGTGTTGGTGCTTTCGTGGGTTAGTTGCCAACGCCTGATATCCATTTGAAGTCCATTATCTGAACTGCTTCGTATAAAATATTGAGCATTGAGCATATACACATATCTTCCCTTCTTGATCTACGCCAATGCCCAAGCAAAGCTCAATCGTACCAAATAGCATTAGCGCAACAGCCACCGTCGTTAATATCAACCTTGGCTACAGCCTTCAGCACCTTTCCACCGCTGTCCGACCCTCCTTCCCACCTCCAAATCTCAACATACCTGCTCGGCACATCCGCCAAAGCCGCAAACTCATCACTAAACTCCGCTGGCGCAATCGCATTCGCAATGCCTCCCTTAGTCGTTGTCTCAGCCATTGCTACCTTTTCAACGATGCGTCCGGTGGTTGGATCAAGAGAGTAAATATTGATGAAACCCGTTAAGTTGGTATTTGACTGTGCACGGGCTGTCGCCCAGAGG
>Ga0247742_10003032_pt1 | contig 10816 bp, 16 predicted proteins | sample UWRJL208509C2_FD_180944 | JGI IMG/M metagenome (GOLD analysis project Ga0247742, IMG submission 180944) | Plant litter microbial communities from Arlington Agricultural Research Station in Wisconsin, United States - UWRJ-L208-509C-2 | ecosystem: Environmental > Terrestrial > Plant litter >... | reverse complement strand
ACTCTTTTTCATTTCATTAAGTCCCTGTAGTATATCTTACTTAGTGAAATAATGTACATACGTGCCCATAGAATTCTAATGCTTTGATTATCCCTGGGTTGACTTGGGAACCCTGAGCCGGCTTGAGCCGGCTCCCGAGCCGAAGCCGCAGCTCAAGTCAAACTTGGTAAGCCGCTTCTCTATTTTATGTCGGCTCGGTCCGGCTCGGCTCTAAGCCGGCATCGGCTACGGCTATGAGCTGGCTCCGAGCCGGAGCCGCGGCAACACTACATGAGGTGGCAGTACACTCGAAGACATGCAGGCGACGGCCTTGAATATATTTGATTGCAGGGGTGGGCTTGAAGAATGCATAGATAGGGGAGTTCCAGTCTCGCATGAGGCATACTTGCAAAATGGTAAGCACTACTCAATTGCAAGATAAGTGGTTAACTTACAAAGTTCCTCTTCATCCGACTCCTCTACCTCCTCAACAATCTCAATATCATCATCCTCATCGTCATTTGGGTCAACTTCCATCAATCCTGGAGGGGGATCATCATCGTCTTCTTCATCACTGTCATCACTTCCATCAGCGGCCTTGAGAAGGTGAGACTTTTTCAAAGGCACCCCAGAGGGATAAGGTGGCTCGTCGTTGTCAACATCCTCAACTTCAGCAGACTGACGCTTTAGAACATATGGTTTGAAGTGAGTAGTAGAGCTATTGGATCTACATAAAGTTGACACTTACCTTTGATGACTTTTCAACAGGCCCCAAGGGAGGCTGCCCTTTTTTTGCTGCCTCACGAGCCCTCTTTGCTGCCAGAACTGGATCAGCATTTTCAGTGAGACGGTTACTGGCAGTTCGCTTTCGAGGCCCGACAGGAGCGGATTGATCAAGATTAGAAGCAGGCATTTTGGACGTAAAGGCTGGATGCGGAAACCTTGACGTGGATAACGTTAGGCAAAGAGAGGAAAATTCGGATGAAATATATTTTATAGAGTGTGCCTTGGTACTGTATAGAACCTCTTGTATTTGTACCGCTCACTGTGTCATGTCCATATATGGGGATACCCGCCATCACACCCACCCAACCCCTGCTGGAGGTAAGGGTTTTTGAAGGGTATCAATATCTGTACCCTGACCCCTACCCTTATATACCCTACCCGCAACCCCTGCAGGTTTGCAAACCCCTGCCATTCCCTAACTGTGCTGTTATCAGGAGTGACAAAGAACGTGTATAGGCAGTCTTGGACCTGGAAGTCCTCTCTGTGAGCGTGAAAGCTGGTGTACGCGGGATTGCCAGTAACTTCGAGGAACATCAAGAGATTGGATTGGCTCTCTCAATAGCCAATGCTAGCGAGGATAGCGGAATTAGTTGTGAAGGATGCAGAGAATTGAGGGTTGGGAGAGAGGTTGGTGTGGTGCTGAGCCGTTTCGGTGTGGTGGGCTATGAATTGGATAGATGCAATGGATTCAGTGTTATGGGACTCAAAGTTAGGTACATTGTCGTCATTCATGAGTTGGGGACTGATGATTTCTTCAGCAGATTCCTCATTGTCAGTTATATCTCCAGTGTTATCGATAGCACCATTGTCACACTCATGCATGGCTGCTATTCTCATGTGGCTTTCTGCTTTTGGTAAGTACTTGATTTACTATGTTTCGTCCTACAAACTCAATTAGCCCTACTTTTTCAGCTTCACGCTCTGTCTCCATATTCAATTTGCTTATCATTGCCTCCTTAGCTTGCTCTTTTGAGCCCATGCAGCTGAGTAAGTCATCTTTCTGTTACATTTCGTGCTGACTGATATCTTGCATCAATTCTATTCCCTTCAACCTATGTTGGAGCTTTCCTAGAGAATCTGGATCATCCTCTGGTACGTCGGATACTACTTTAAGTTGTTGGGCTAGGGCTAACGCATCCTCATTGCTGCGTAGCATTGAAAGAGGGTCCATGGTGTTCCAAATTCAATCAGTTTTGAACATTTTGCATGGAATACCTGAATCCTCACTGGAATACAAGAACTTTTTGAATTCAATCAAGTCATTCTCCTCCGTTTCATCGAACTGGCTTAGATACAGAGGCTGCAGTGACGAGCTGTATGGAGGGTCGGATGGATGTGAAAGTCCTAGGAGTCATGGAGTCGGGCATTACGAAGATTTCGGACTGGACCTTCAATGTCTTGTGGTTCTTGAATACCAGGAATGTTTCCAAGGCCTTCCGAGCAGGAAATTGAATGATACATTCTCTTCAACATGGATATCCGAGACTGTTTCATTCAGTCCACAGGTGAGTAATACATTTGCCATCATACCCTTTAGATAACCTTCTCCTCCATTAGCATCCTTCATACAAATAGATTTCGTCAAGTCAATAGGCTTTCAAATGGTTTCTAAAGCTAAGTCTTCACTTATCACATTCAATTGAGAACCTGTGTCGATAACCACTTGTATAGGTCTATCTTCACAGTACAACATCAATTGTATCAACAACTCTTCAAGATTAAGTTTAGGCTTTGGCTCAGTAGTGCTATTGTATACAGCATTTCGAACACTTCACATCGGCTCTTCCAGCGGCGCATGAGTTATTGCCTGGTGTGTAGGTTTTGCCATATTTTTGAACTTTATAATCTCCTGCATCAAAACTGACAATTCTTTAGATGATCCTAGGAGTTTTTGCAAAGGCAAAGTTACTGCCATATTCAAGATTTCCTGGCATATATCTCGAGGATCAACTTGTGAAGAAATTTCAGATTGTTGAGGACCGTGTCAAGCCTTCTCAATTCTCTCATTTTCTGAGGCAGCTGGATCTCATGTACTAGGGGGAATATTTGCAAGTGTAGGTGATTTCTCAACTGCTGGTAGTCTGTTCTGTGCTAGAGATTTGTTACTAATATCTCTCATAGGAAAATCTTCATTTAAACGGATCCTTCAAGCATCAAAAGGTGTTATTTCAGGCATTGGTGAGGTTTCGATGGGTGGAGCATTTATGATGGGGGCTGGTGTGGTTGTAGGAGCAGACGATGAATTAGATTTAGTTCGCCTATCTGTAGACGAGGGTGTAACATTCATATCATTTGGGTGTAATGGTCCAGATGAGCGTGTTCGCAGTCCTTCACAAGACTTAGGATCAGTATTTTGGCTTGCATTTCTTGAGGGTAATTTAGTTAAATCTTTTTGAGCCTGTGTTGAGTGTTTCTCGCTATGTTCAACAGGATATGCTTGATACTCCATCTGATCTGAGTCCGAGTCTGATTCTGTATCATAATATGAATCCCTCTGAGCATATGTAGGATAAGTGCCTGCAAGTGCTACTGTTTGACCGAATCGATAATATGGTCCATCATCCTGATCATCTGTATTAGACCAATATTCATCCATAGAAGGATTATTTTGGTAGATTTTTCCTGACTGATTTTCACTGCAAGTAATGAAGTTCATATTATTAGTATTCTCTTTGTTTATCATCTGCTTAATGCAGTCTACAAAAGATTCTCCATTTAGTCTGAACAATCTCCAGCCATCATGGAACATATATTTCTTGTTCCCATCAATGTATGCATTTCTATTCTTAACCATTTCTTCCAAATCTGGACAATCTCCCATCAAATGTCCCCAATCATTACATCCATAACAGTGAATCGGCTAAAATGACAATCTGGATGGAGGTACATTATTAGATCTCATATTTCTGAGAGATACTGAATTGGGATATGTAGACGGTGGAGGTCTCTGGGATGAGCTCTGATTAGGAAATGTAGAGGACTGAGGCATTGATGGATACTGTCTTGAAGGTGGAGAAGCAGTGGTAGCAAAAGCAGATGGTAGGAGTAGATACACTGAGCAATTAATCCAGTAGGGTCTGACTTAATAGCCTTGTAATACAATTGACCATACGTAGGATCTTGAATAGACATAGCATTGAGCTTAGAAATTATGCCTTCAATTTCTTCTTATGGAGCAGAGATGGTTCTGCTACAATTCTCTTCAATCTGCTGAGTTTCAACTTGCTTTTTCAATTTGCTTCTAATCTTCCGTGATCTTTGCTTTCTTTTCCTAGATGCTTTAGCTCTTCTATGGTAATCATAGTCTACATCAGAGTCTGAATCATACTGATCACTCTCACTATCTGAGTCACTATCATGATCTGAATCACCTGCTAGTGTAAAACAGATAGGGAACTGGAGTAATCTGTCTGAATATTTTCCTCTTTTGAAATGAGACTCTGCTATTGAACAAATCTGCTCAATTTCCCAAGGATTGGAAGTATCATGCAGAGGATATTGAGTAGTTAGACGATCTTCAATGATTTCTTTTAGATTATCTGATAATCCAAGCCAAAAGTATCCATGAACCTGCTGTTCATCTATATACTGATTAGTATTAAGATACCCAGCAAAAGACATATATTCACAATAATATTGCTTTCAACTTTCTAGATTAGTAATATAACTCTTGCTTTGAGTACTAAGAAATTTAAGAAAATTTCTAAGATTGTACTTCATTTCTTCTTTCTCAGCATCATAGTACTTTAGGATGTGAGCTTCTAGCTGATCCCAGTCTCCATTGATATAATGAAGGGAGGTTTCGATAAATTCTCTTACTGGCTTTGAACAGTATTCAAGAATTCCTTCACATCTGTCTATATCTGAAGTAACTTGATACTGATCTAGTAGCCTCTTATATTTCTTGATGAATTGTGCTACTTCATCATATTTTCCTGTGAATTTCTTGGGTGCTTTCCTGTCTCCTCTAAGAGGCATATCAAGAAGTGGGTTATGTGTGTGAGGATTGAGATTCATATTGGTATCTGTATTGGGATTTATGAATGTAGGGAATTGATAATAAGATGAGATAATATGGTCAGGAAGTGTAATAGAGATGTTTCGTGGAATTTCGTTATCCGAGATTATTGATGGAGGGTGAAGATGATATACTGGATAAATGTGAAATAGGTGATATAGAGCGAGATTCCAGATGAATAAATTTGTCTGAATGATGGCTGTGACTGTGATGACAATCTGAAGGTGTGTAGATGCTTTGTGAAGTGATATTCATATACTTAATGTAACTTTATTGGAACAAATTCCCCTTGCAGTGGGCTCCAATTATGTCAGCGCTAAGATTGTTTAGCTTGGGTTTACCAGAACTGTCAATAGTTTGGGATATTCCAATGAGTTGAGGTATTTGTAAGTTCCAATAAATCTAACAAAAAGTAGATGAACTGAAAGATAGACCGGTGTCTATAAGACTAGACTATGTAATACTAAATGCTGACTGGATACTGATATACTTGACTAAACTGACTGAGACTGACTGAACTAACTGAGACTGACTGAACTAACTGAGACTGACTAAACTAACTGAGACTGACTGATAACTAGCTGAGACTGACTGATAACTAACTGAGACTGATTGATAACTGATAACTGTAGAGGCAACTAAGGGCAACTGAGAATACTAAGTGATTGGGGGTTGGTCCAATGCAAACTAACTGGTTGCTCTCTTGTAAATTCGGTCAGCTATTTATACTACAAGATCAGCAGCTGTGCTAAAAGAAGACTGCATGCCATGTATCTAAAAATAACTCTTGCTTACTAAGTAATTTCCTATATTAGATGGTAGGCTGTGTACCAAGCCTATCCAGGCCATAACAGATTGATACGAAATAAGAACTACGACTATGTATATATAAGTCAAGAGACCAAAGTACAGGAAGCTGCACCAGATGACAAAGCGCATTACCAATCACATACCAATTTATAAGCAACTGTTCTAAAAATATCTCCAGCTTACCAAGCAAGCACCTAATGGCTGTGCTGCTAGATAATCACATGTCTTTGAGTGAGGGCCAATTGCTTGAACCAGAAGTGATTAGTAAGATAGGTAAAATAATGGGCAATTATCCAATTGAGGCTTTGTTACTTGATTGAATGTTTATACCAAACATTCTCAACGCCTGACAGCGCGAGCATGGGATAGCCTTTTTCCATCCTGAAGGACAAAAGTTGTGTCTTGTCAGCCCAAATAATGATGGAGAACGGCTTTCCTTCAATGGTTATGGTTGACTTGTTAATTATCGGGTGTATATTAGTAACATTTGAGGGGTATATCTATAAACTACTTATCTGGTACTCCCACCAGGCGTTCACTGTCCAAGGTTCGTCATAAAAGCAAATAAAGCTCTTCTTTGTGTTGCTGTACTTGTAAAGCCGTTGGGCATCCCATTCAAACTGGGAAACAGTAGGCATATCAAGAAGAAGTTCCTTGCACCAGTCCCAGAGTGGTCAATAGTGTATGTCGAATTCTAGCATCTCACCATCATAGTATTCAATGGAGATTGTCTTCTTTTGAAACTATAGAAGAAAAGGTGAATTCTTTGGTTTAAAATAGATGTAGTTACATACCTGTGATGCTCGCAAGCCTTGAGCAAATTCCCATGTGCTTGAAAAATGCTGCATAGTGACAATAGTGAGTTTCTCAGGCTGTGGTGCAATACTGTTTACAATCTTAAGTACTATGTTGCTCTGGTTCTCATTGAGGTGGGTGTCTAGCATGAGTTCGGCGAGTTCAAAATCGGTTCTTGTTGTGAAGGGGTGCCAAGGGGGTTGTCTAGTATTGGGCCGATTCTCTTCTTGAATCTGTACCACTGGATCACTGTGGCTCGCTAATCGAGTGAAGTCATCAAAAGGGAATATTTGGTTTGCTTTGCTGGAGTGAGGATGAAACTCTACTTTAATATCGTCAGCATTGAATCCCCTCTTGACATTCATCTGATCTCTTCCAGGTGGGTGATCAGATGGTTCTGTATGTATCACAATGTATTCAGAACATCTCCGGTTGTAAAAATATAATATACAGCAATTATAATAATGTACCGTCTACACCATCATCTGGATCTTGTAACTCCTGTGGATTGACGGCAGGTTGTGGGTATACAACATTGTGGTTTTCATTTGGTTTGCCTGATTCAGATGTTGTGCCCATCAAAGCGCAAATAACTATAAATTATTATGACATTTGGATTTGAACAGGGATTATCAATTTACCTGCTTCACAATCACCCTGAATTGCATTTGTTAATGTGGCTGTCACTGGAACTGGCACTGGTCGTTGTGGACAACACTGCTCATGAGCAGTAATTCCTCAAGCATAAAACATTTCAGAGCAGTACTGGCAAACACAGCACTCCAAAGCTTGTCGATGAGCCATATCCGATCAATCAAGGAGGAGTATGCAATTAATACCAGCTAGTTTGAGCCTGAGGGTATTTATCGTCTTCTTAGTAAATAACCTGGTTCCAATTTGGAATATAGGTGTTTCTCTTCCAGGATTTAGGGTGATAGACCACGTATAAATCTATGTCCCCCTATACCTTGGATGATTGGAGGAAGTTTGGATAAACTTACTCCATAATGGCACCTCTGAATCAACTCCCAACACTGTCATATTTGTCTTTTGATCCTCCAAGATTGTGTATGAATTTCACCCTGCATACAACAAAGTTCATGGAATAATCACTAAGTAGGTTCAGACTAATTCTATTAGTTCAAAGCTTGGGCAATAGCCGCAAGCAAACATGTTACAGTACAAATCTATTACCTTAGACTACTGAGAACGCTATTCTTAGATATTCTTAGATACACTGACATCTTCAGGGAACACTGGTCCTAATCTGGCTGGCTAAGCGAGGCTATCTGATGCGACCTGATCAGACACCTGTTTTGGACCTGATCAAGCGAGATCAGTGGCTTGGCTGATCAGGCATCCCATGGGTTTCCAACAAGGCAGGTGCCCTTGTTGTCCCTCTATGCGCTGGACTTCAAATTTCTGCCCTCTCAAGCTCGTTTCACCTATCCCTCAAGCTACACTCGACCTCTCAGGCTACGAACTTGATTTCTGGGATCCCTTAAACAGTTCTCTTCATTTGGCACCCCTCTCGCACCTCCAGATGCGCTTGTTGCTTCGTGATCCACCATGTCCTCCTCTTCCACAACTTTGACCTTCTGTCTTGTTGCATCGTTCCCTGAACTCCATTCGGTGCAATCTATACCTCTCCTGAAAGCTCTCAATAAGGGCTTTCCAACGAGCCCAGGATTAACCCAAGAGATGCACTTGTTGTCCCACTACGTGCTGTACCCTAGTGCTTTCCCCTCTCCAACTCGTTTTGCCTCTGGTTTGGGATCTACTTGACCTCTTGGGAGGTGAACCTCATTTATGGTATTTCCTTTAGAATCTACTTTGTTCGGCACCCTCTTGCACCTCCAAGTGCGCTCATTGTCTCTGAGTCCACCATGCCATCCTCCTCTCCCATTTCAACTTTTCCCTTTGTTACAACATGCCCTCTGCTCCGTTCTGCATGTTATCTACAGCATTCAAAAGCTCTAAATAATGCCTTTCCAATGAGCCCGCACCCAAGCCAAGTGACCTCCGCGTTGTTGTGCTAGACACCAACCTTCAGTTTTGGGTCCCCTGCAGTTTGTCTAGGTCCTACCTCAGGTTTTCTTGCTTCGATTGACCTGTAACTTTGTATTTGAAACCCTCTTATCTGCCTGCTTCTTTAAATTCCCTGAGCACGTCACCAGGAGCAACTGATGTTGTTTAAATGCACACCATCTCCTCCTCCCCCTTTTTCGACCTTTCCCTTCACTGCGAAGTCCCCAACAGTCAGTTTATTAAGTTAAATGGTGCATTTCAAAGCAATTGTTTACACTTTTTAGATGCACTTTTTAGCTCAACGATAGCCCTAACTAGGCCCGAGGAATTGCCCAATTCACTTTAAGTTCACCTCTGAGCATTATGTTCAGCCACGGAGTCATATCCCATTGGATCGCAACGTTCTTAATATTGATGGAATTGCTTTGAATATAGCTTTCAAATGAGCCCACTCTCGTTACGTTTGAATCAGCCACTCCTTTGGAACAGAGGAAACATTGTCCTAGTACACTGCTACTGCTACCACTAGCATGTCTGCTGGCTCAGATCCTGTTCTTTTGAGCTTATTGTTCCCTCCTGTAGTTATAAGAATTGTGATTATTTTCTCTGAAATATATCAAGCAGAAGGCCAACTAAATCTGAGGGATAAGAGGGCAGAAAAATATAGACTTACTACAAAAATGCAGGGCATTCTACAAAGCAATATAGGAGTAGACACATCTTCTACATGGTATTACATATCAACTCTCAGAGACTATGTTCTACTATGGCACTACACAACATTAGCAAAAGAATGAGTGGTTGCTACACAGCTGGCATCCCACACTAGGGACAGCCATGGTTCTCAAAAAACTGGTAAAAACCCGGGGTTTTGATATCCAGGCCATATATGGGTATACCCGTGGATATTATATAATAAACCACGGTTTTACAGGTATCCGTGCCATCTGTGCCTATTTTTGGCTGAGATTCAAACTCTGACTGACATCGCGTGAATTCGCAACAGATAGCTTATCGCGCGAGTGTGGGTGGCTGTAGCAAGTCCCTCTGCACTCAACAACAACAACACAGATGCCTCCCAGGGGCTCAGGCAAGAAGACGACTGCTGGCACCAAAATTCCACCCAAAACTAGCACCCAGAAGGCCACCAAAGCTAATGTGGCTCAGCCTGCAGCTATTGCTTCTGGTTCTGGCTCAGTTGATACCCAAAAATCCCCACCAATTACACCTCCAACAGCCTGGCGAGTTACTGTATTCCCTACAGGGGAGTATGTTCTTCCACGCTTGCAAAACGAGTCTCCCAGAGAGGATTTTGGTACAATGTCTGATGATGGCCCAATGACTCCTGTTCGTGTGGCCCCTATTCTTGTCTCTCCAATTCATGCTCGTGGGGTGGGATCACAAAGCATCAATAAACTCACAGATCTTCAAGTCTAGAAACTGGAGGACTCAGAAATTATTGGTATGATCTTGTCTCTATCATTACCACGTTTATTCTAACTGTATAATATAATTTGAAGATGCTGCCAAGGCCAGTTGGCGATCAGACGTATACAACCACTATGATGTCTCACTTTCTAGGAACTGTGATTCTACTGGTGACCCCATCTCTCTGGACTATGTCTTTACATGCAAACTCCATCCTGAAAATCACTCTGGCCCTCAGATCTGTGCATGCACCAAGACTGGTGATGGTACAACCAATCTTCAGAAGGGAGTTGATACATGCTTGAGCAAGCTTGGGATTGAACGGGAAAAGAAGTCTGATGAAACAACAATCCCATATTCACCAGATGCCCACCGTGCCCTTATTGCTATTTGCTGTGCAAGATCGTCCTGCCCAATTAACTCTGTTATTGATGAGGATTATCAGAGGGAGGTACAGATGTTGCGCCTAGAAACCAAACTTCCCTTGCCCCAAACTGTTCAATGTGATCTCATTCACATCTATATGCACATGTCTATTTTTGTTATAAATTATTTCATGGTATGTTTTATTTAACTTTTATGCCTCAAATAAAATCTTAACAAATCTATTAGAACTTGAAAAGTGCTATTCATCTAGTCTTGGATGGATGGACTGCCCCGATTGTTGCTTCATATCTTGGTCTGGTGGTTGTTTGGCATGATAAAGGGATTATTCACTGTGCGGTTCTTGAATTTATTCAGTGTCTATGTTAAAATATCAAATACTAGGTTTCTAATATTTGAATAGATTGACAAAAGCTCATGATGGTGCATATCTTGCTCAAGTTACTGCAGATTGTCTAAAGTGATTTGAACTGGATAAAATGGTACTTTATTAATTATTACCCTCTGCTTAGTTCTTACTAAAAGCCTGTAGATCCTGGGTCTCTGTATGGATAATGCAAGCAACTGCAATCATCTTGCTTCTATTCT
>Ga0247742_10003029_pt1 | contig 10823 bp, 3 predicted proteins | sample UWRJL208509C2_FD_180944 | JGI IMG/M metagenome (GOLD analysis project Ga0247742, IMG submission 180944) | Plant litter microbial communities from Arlington Agricultural Research Station in Wisconsin, United States - UWRJ-L208-509C-2 | ecosystem: Environmental > Terrestrial > Plant litter >... | reverse complement strand
AAGCCGTACCAAAGTCGTATCAAAGCCGTACTTGGCTATATTCAAAATTTGTAGGAATCAGGCCGAAGAAAACAGGCTGGAAAGCAGTCGTAATTGTAAATCAAAAAACATACAGTAGTTGCGGTAGATTAAAGTCTTATTTGAATATTTTCCATTCCAAAAAACTTTTCGAAAACTATCTCCTTAAAAGTTTCTGTTTTAAACCCAGTCTTACGACCTTTGCAAGTCGTAATAAAATCGATTCAAATGAACAAGTACAGCAAAAGAAGAGAAGCATTATTATATCACGCCAAACCAAAGCCCGGTAAAATCCAGGTAGTTCCCACAAAAAAGTACGCAACTCAAAGAGATCTCTCGCTGGCTTATTCGCCTGGTGTAGCAGAGCCCTGTCTTGAAATAGCAAAAGACGTCAATAACGTTTATAAATATACCGCCAAGGGTAATCTTGTTGCCGTAATTACTAACGGTACCGCTGTACTGGGTCTTGGTGATATAGGTCCCGAAGCATCCAAGCCGGTAATGGAAGGAAAAGCCTTGTTGTTTAAGATCTTCGCCGATATTGATGTATTCGATATTGAAGTAGGTACTAAAGATATAGACGCGTTTATTGAAACCGTCAAAAATATAGCCCCGACTTTCGGAGGAATCAATCTTGAAGATATCAAGGCTCCGGAATCTTTTGAAATAGAAAGAAGATTGGTAGAGGAATTGAATATTCCTGTTATGCATGATGATCAACACGGTACCGCGATCATTTCTTCTGCTGCTTTACTAAATGCATTGGAACTAGCAGACAAACTCATTGAGAATGTAAAAATAGTTGTGTCAGGTGCCGGATCTGCAGCTTTGGCCTGTGCTAATCTGTATGTATTGCTGGGTGTAAAACCTGAAAATATTACCATGTTTGACAAAGATGGTGTACTTTCTTCAGAAAGATCAGATCTTTCGGATTTACAGCTCAGGTATGCAGGTGCAAGACCGGATACAACCCTAAAAGAGGCCATGATTCATGCAGATGTATTTCTTGGACTTTCTGCGGGTAACATTCTCTCGCCGGATATGCTGATGGTAATGGCAGATAACCCAATCGTATTTGCAATGGCAAACCCGGTTCCGGAAATTGACTATGACCTTGCCATAGCTACAAGAAAAGATATCATTATGGCAACCGGACGTTCTGATCATCCTAATCAGGTAAATAACGTACTGGGTTTTCCTTATATTTTCCGTGGCGCACTCGATGTACGTGCGACCAAAATTAACGAAGCTATGAAAATGGCTGCGGTTAGGGCATTAGCTGCTTTGGCCAAAGAACATGTGCCGGAACAGGTAAATATTGCTTATGGCGAAACAAAACTGAATTTTGGACGTGATTATATTATCCCAAAACCATTCGATCCAAGATTGATTACCACAGTAGCCCCGGCGGTTGCCAAGGCTGCAATGGAATCGGGAGTAGCTTTACATCCGATAGTTGACTGGGAAAAATATGAGGAAGAACTCCTCGATCGTTTAGGTTCCGATAATAAGATGGTACGTCTGTTAATCAACAGGGCTAAAATGGATCCAAAAACAATAGTATTTGCAGAAGCAGATCACTTGGATGTACTGAAGGCGGCACAGATTGTAATGGAAGAAAAAATAGGGCATCCCATTTTACTGGGTAATAAAGAGGTAATACTGGAACTCAAGGAGGAATTGGGTTTTGATGCTGATGTGCCGATTTTTGATCCGAAAACTCCAGAAGAAGATGAAAGAAGGCTGCGATATGCAGATATCTACTGGCAATCAAGACAAAGAAGAGGTATTTCTCTGCTTGATGCACAGAAATGGATGCGTGAAAGAAACTATTTTGCTGCAATGATGGTCAACCAGGGTGATGCTGATGCATTGCTGACAGGCTATTCCAGAAGTTATCCTTCGGTGATTAAGCCAATGATGCAGTTGATAGATAAGGCTCCGGGGGTTTCTTTATTTGCGACAGCCAATATGATGATGACCAACCGTGGCCCGATGTTTTTGTCGGATACGGCCATCAATCCGGATCCTTCTGCAGATGATCTTGCAAAAATTGCATTGATGACAGCTAAGACCGTACGTATGTTTGGAATGGAACCGGTAATTGCAATGATATCCTATTCTAATTTTGGGTCTTCCGCCAATAAAAGCGCAGCCAAAGTGCGCGAGGCAGTTTCATACCTGCATAAATATTATCCAGACATGGTGGTTGATGGGGAGATTCAGGCTGATTTTGCACTGAATGCTGAAATGCTGCAAAAGAAATTCCCTTTTTCCAGATTAGCAGGTAAAAAAGTAAATACCCTTATATTTCCAAATCTTGAAGCGGCGAATATTACCTATAAATTGTTAAAAGAATTGTATAATGTCGATTCGGTAGGGCCAATTATCCTGGGAATGGACAAGCCTGTGCATATCTTTCAGTTGGGTGCAAGCGTAGAGGAAATGGTGAATATGGCAGCAGTGGCGGTAGTTGATGCACAGGAGAAAGAAAAGCGCCATAAATTGTCGGAGGTTAATTTATAAATCAATTTTAATTGATAGTCAATTAGATTCTGCTTAGTTAAAGTTTTTTGTTACTTTTGGGAATTACTTAACATACATGATTGCACACATACAAGGCAAATTGACAGAGAAGACACCAACCGAAGTAGTCATTGACTGCGGTGGGGTTGGCTATCATATAAATATATCATTACATACTTATTCTTTACTTCCCTTATCGGATAGCATCAAGCTGTTTACGTATCTCCAGGTTAAGGAGGATTCGCATACACTGTTTGGATTTGTAGAAAAATCTGAACGGGAAATATTCAAGATGCTGCTTACTGTTTCAGGAATTGGTGCGAGTATTGCCAGGACGATGCTTTCTTCGCTGGAGCCTAAGCAAATTATCAATGCTATTGCGACCGGAGATGTTGGAACAATACAGTCGATAAAGGGAATTGGCACCAAAACAGCACAGCGTGCGATCCTTGATTTAAAGGACAAGGTGTTAAAGTTGTATGATATAGATGAAGTTTCGATGTCTCAAAACAATACAAACAGAGATGAAGCGTTATCTGCTTTGGAAGTTTTAGGGTTTAACAAAAAATTGGCTGAAAAGGCGGTGGAGAAAATAGCCAAAGAGAACCCTGATGCAACAGTTGAAACAATTATAAAACAAGCCTTAAAAAATCTATAATACTTGAAAACAATTTACTTCAAAAGTTCTGAAGCAATTCTGAAAATTGGTATTTTTTTACTGGTAATCTTTTCTTCATTTGGCGTTCAGGGCCAGATTCTTAAAGAAGAGGATGAAGACGATAAGCCAACAGATACCATAGGTTATAACACAGGTAAGGTCGAACTTGGTAATCCGCCAAGTATAGTCGAAGCCTATACTTATGATGCTGCAACAGACCGTTATGTATATACTAACAGCGTTGGCGGTTTTAATATCAATTATCCTGTAATCCTTACTCCAAAAGAATATGAGGAGCTGGTGACCAGGGAGTCGATGCGTAAATATTTTAGACAGAAATCAGATGCCATAGATGGAAAAAAAGCGGGCAGTGAAGCTGATAAAAAGGATTTATTACCAAGATATTATGTCAACTCCAGTTTCTTTGAAACCATATTTGGGAGTAATACTATAGATGTAAAACCAACCGGTTCTGTCGAAATGGATTTGGGATTACGTTATACCAAGCAGGACAATCCTGCATTTTCACCGAGGAACAGGTCCACGATGACATTTGATTTTGACCAGCGAATCAGCCTTAGCCTTATGGGTAAGGTGGGTACAAGGTTAAATGTAAATATTAATTATGATACGGAATCTACTTTTGCATTCCAGAACCTGATTAAATTGGAATATTCACCTACTGAGGATGATATTCTTCAAAAGATTGAAGTAGGTAATGTGAGTATGCCTTTAAGCAGCACGCTGATAAAAGGTGCCCAGAGCTTATTTGGTGTGAAGGCCCAGTTCCAGTTTGGTAAAACAACTGTTACAGGGATTTTCTCCGAACAAAAATCACAGACAAAATCAGTGATTGCACAAGGTGGCGGAACCGTTCAGGACTTTGATATTTTCGCTTTAGATTATGATGCTGACAGGCACTTCTTCCTTTCGCAATATTTCAGGAACAGATATGACGCTTCATTACGTGCTTATCCGCCGATTGATAGCCGTGTACAGATTACCAGGATAGAGGTATGGGTGACCAATAAACAAAATAGGGTAAGTACAACCGATAATAATTTACGTAATATCGTAGCACTTCAGGATTTAGGTGAATCCCGTTTAACAGGTCTTGTTGATAATGAGGTTGTTAATATAAGTCCGGTCATCCCTAATGACTTTTTTACTTCCAATGAATCAGATTTACCATCAGATAACAGGAATAATAAATACAACCCTGCATTAATAGGGCTATCAGGAGGTTACCTGGCTCCCAGTGTACGTGAAATTAGTTCTGTTAACGAGTCTTCATTTGTCTTTCCAGGAGGTTCCAATGTTAAAGTAAATGAAGGCCAGGATTATTCAAAACTGGAGAATGCAAGGAAATTAAGTCCAAGTGAATATACATTCCATCCTCAATTAGGATATATCTCGCTTCAACAACGTCTATCAAACGACGAGGTATTAGCTGTAGCGTATCAGTATAGTGTTGGTGGAGAGGTTCACCAGGTTGGTGAATTTGGAAACGGTGGGGTAGAATCAACAATTGTAAACGGTACGACTCCGGCAGACCAGACAATTACGACCCAGAGCCTTGTGTTGAAAATGCTGAAAAGTAGCCTTATAAGTGTCAATCACGAAGTAGCAGGCGTAACGTATACCACTCCGCTCTGGAACCTGATGATGAAAAATATCTATCAGGTTGCTTCAGGAGGAGCATTGGAGCAGGAAGGTTTTAGATTTAATATCCTTTATACCGATCCCTCACCATTAAATTATATCACTGGTGTTGGTGGTACCCCGTTACCGGAGGGAGTCGAAAAGACACCACTTCTTAAAGTATTCAATGTAGACAGGCTTAATCCTTCAAACGATCCACAAGATGGAGGTGATGGTTTCTTTGATTATATTCCAGGCCTTACTGTTGATGCGCAAAACGGGCGAATTATATTTACGACTGTAGAGCCATTTGGTAAATCCCTGTTTAATAAATTACGTACGGGTGCTGAAAACTATAATGATCCGCTGACTTATAACCCTAATCAGGCAAAATATGTTTTCCGCAGTTTATATAGAAGTACTCCAGCCAGAGCACTTCAGGATAGTGATAAGAACAAATTTGAGCTTCGTGGTAAATACAAATCCTCGAGCGGTGACGGAATTGCAATTGGAGCCTATAATGTTCCGAGAGGTTCGGTTGTTGTAACTGCGGGCGGAAGGGTACTGACAGAGGGAATAGATTACTCTGTGAATTATCAGTTAGGTAAGGTGCAGATCCTCGATGCCTCTTTACAGGCTTCCAATACCCCTATACAAATTACACTGGAAAACAATTCTGTTTTTGGTCAGCAGACTAAAAGGTATATGGGACTTAATGTGGAGCATAAATTCTCTGATAAATTTCTGGTTGGCGCTACATTCTTAAAAATGACAGAAAAGCCATTTACCCAAAAATCAAGTTATGGACAGGAATCTGTAAATAATACTATTTTTGGTGTAAATACTAATTTTACTACTGAGGTTCCATTCCTTACCAGACTGGTTAATAAACTTCCGAATATTGATACAGATGTACCTTCTAATCTTTCGTTCAGGGGAGAAGTTGCTTTCCTGAAACCGGATACCCCAAAGGCAGATCAATTTGAAGGAGAATCTACTATTTATGTAGATGATTTTGAAGGTTCGCAAACTACAATCGATATGAAGTCGGCATTGTCCTGGAGCCTTGCTTCTGTTCCTGTTACGGATTTTTCTACTTTACATCCTACTACGAATCCTGATTTTGGAGGATCAAGCACTAGTCTTGATTACGGGTATAAGCGGGCTAAATTATCATGGTATACTGTCGATCCTGTTTTTTATACCAGCCAAAGACCATCGGGTATATCAGATGATGATATGTCGTTAAATACGACCAGAAGGGTTTATATCCGCGAACTTTTTCCGCAAACGGATATAGCGGATGGTCAGCAGACGGTTATTAATACACTGGATCTTACCTATTATCCTACTGAAAGGGGGCCATATAATTTTTCAACCGCAGCAAATGGTACGAATACATTACCTAACCCTACACAGAATTTTGGAGGAATAATGCGTTCCGTGACTTCTACAAACTTTGAACAAAGTAATGTAGAATATATACAGTTTTGGGTTATGGACCCGTATTGGCACCTCGATCCGAATAAACAAGACGGATCCAATACAGGAAAACTGTATTTTAACTTAGGAGAGATTTCAGAAGATGTTTTGGCGGATGGTAAAAAGCAATACGAGAATGGACTGCCGGAAGCCGGTTCAACCCAGAATACAGTTTCAACTATATGGGGTAAAATTCCTGCTTCACAATCGTTGATCTACGCTTTTGATACCAGTAATACGAACAGAGCTGTACAAGATGTTGGTCTCGACGGTTTGAGCGATATTGAAGAAGCACAAAAATATCAAAATTTTGCCGGTTTGGAAGATCCTGCACAGGATAACTATAAGTTCTACCTTAATGAGCAGGGTACTGTTATTGAGCGCTATAAAAATTATAATGGACTTCAGGGTAATTCACCTGTGAGTGTATCCGATAGCAGCAGAGGAAATTCCACCTTGCCGGATGTAGAGGATATTAACAGGGATAATACAATGAATACCATTAATGCGTATTATCAGTATAGTGTCGATATGCGACCTGATATGGTGGTAGGTGAAAACTTTATTACTGATGAGAGAGTAACAACTGGCGATATTCCAACTTCTGGAGGTCAGACTATTCCGGTACGTTGGTTACAGTTTAAAATTCCCCTGACAGATGCATCGCAAGAAATTGTGGGGGCTATAGAAGGATTTACCTCAATACGTTTTATGAGGATGTTTATGACGGGCTTTTCTGCGCCGCTTACGCTCCGTTTCGGTACCTTGGATTTAGTAAGAGGAGAATGGAGAAGATATACAAATTCTTTGCAGGTCAGTGATGTTGATCCGACAAATGACAAAACAGGTTTTGATATATTGTCTGTGAATATCCAGGAAAACAGCGACAAATTGCCTATTAATTATGTTCCGCCTCCCGGAGTTGTAAGAGAGCAATTATATAATAATAATACCGTTATCAATCAAAACGAGCAGGCATTGGCGTTAAGGGTGTCTGAAGAAGGTTTAGAACCTGGTGATTCAAGAGCAGTGTTTAAAAATATAAGTGTGGATATGCGTCAGTATAAAAGGCTGAAAATGTTCCTGCATGCAGAATCACTTCCTTTAGGAAGCGGGGCAGACTTACAGGATGGACAAATGTCTGCATTCATCCGTTTTGGAAATGACTTTACACAAAATTATTATCAGGTTGAGATACCGTTAAAGGTAACTGCCCCGGGTACAGCCGGTAGAATAAGTCCTGAACTGGTTTGGCCAGCAGATAATGAAATAGATCTGACTCTATCATTGCTTACTCAATTAAAAATTATGGCAATGCAAAACCCTGGTGATGCTTCTGTTGATGGAGTTTATACTAAGAGTGAAGATGAACTTAATCCGGCACTTGCAGGTAAAATCAATAAGCTGAAATTAAGTATTAAAGGAAATCCTAATTATGGACAGGTACGTACCTTAATGGTAGGTCTTAAAAATAATATTGCGGAAGGAACACCAAACGCAAAAATTAAAGGAGAGGTGTGGTTCAATGAACTTCGCCTTGCGGAGATGGATAATAAAGGAGGTATGGCTGCAATTGCGAGTCTGGATACCAACCTTGCCGATTTCATGACGCTTTCTGCTACCGGTAAAATAAGTACTATTGGATTTGGCGCGCTTGAAGATGGCGCCAATGACAGAAGCAGGGAAGACCTTAAGCAATATAATGTGGTTACGAACATGAATTTAGGTAAACTGCTACCTAAAAAATGGGGGGTTAACCTTCCATTTAATTATGCTGTTGGCGAAGAAGTCATAACTCCGCAATATGACCCTTTCAATCAGGATATCAAACTGGACCAGCTTATAAATGTAACTGAGGGTCAGGCTGAAAAAGATAATATTAAAAACAGGGCAATTGAATATACCAAAACGAAAAGCATCAATTTTATAGGTGTCAAAAAAGAACGATCTGCTGAGCAGAAACCACATGTTTATGATCCTGAAAATCTTACATTATCGTATTCGTTTAACCAAATGGAGAAACATGATTATGAGATTGAGGATTATCTTGACCAGTCGTTGCGTACATCTGTTGATTATACCTATAACTTCCAACCTAAAGCTGTTGAGCCGTTCAAGAAAACTAAGTTTTTAAAGAAAAGCAGTTACTGGAAATTATTAAGTGATTTTAATTTTAATTACCTGCCAACCAATGTTTCTTTCAGTACAACTATTTTAAGGCAGTACAATCGTCAGCAGTTCCGCCAGATTGACGTGCAGGGTCTTGGGCTTGATCCTTTATACAGAAGGAATTTCCTTTTCAATTACCAATATGGTTTTAACTATAATATTACTAAAGCACTAAAAGTAAATTATACAGGTTCGTCAAGTAATATTGTTAAAAACTATTTTGATGAGAATGGAGATTCGATTGATACCTTCACTATCTGGGATGATTACTGGAATGTAGGTGAGCCTAACCAGCATACACAACAATTGACAGTTAATTATGAGTTGCCTTTGAGTAAGCTGCCTTTCTTAAGCTTCCTGAAATCTACTTATACCTATACAGGTGATTATAGCTGGCAACGCGCTACTGATGCCCAGTCTCAATTTGAGACTGAAGATGGTACGATTGAAAACCTTGGAAATACCATACAAAATAATGGTTCGCATCGTTTAAATACAACTTTAAACATGGATCTTTTTTACAAATATATTGGTTTGACGAAAGGCCCTAAAAAACCAAAGGCGCAACCAAAACCTGCTACGACAGCTCCTCCTAAACCGGGGGAAAAGGTAAACAACCAAAGAGTAGCACCTGTAAATGAAACTAATGTCTTTATGGATGGGCTTATAGGTGTGGTAACAAGTGTAAAAAATATACAGGTAAATTATACAGAAACCGCAGGTACTGTTTTACCGGGTTATCTTCCAAGTGTAGGATTTTTTGGTTCTTCACGTCCTACTTTAGGATTCGTTTTTGGTAGCCAGGATGATATTCGTTATGAAGCAGCCAAAAAAGGCTGGTTGACCAGCTATGATGAATTCAACCAGAATTACACACAGGTTACTTCCAAGACGCTTGATATGACGGCCAATGTGGATCTTTTTCCTGATTTTAAAATTGACCTGATTGCTAACCGTACTTATATGGACAACTCTTCGGAGCAGTATGATGTCGATGATTCCGGAATGTACCACCCAAGATCCCCTTACAGTACCGGAAATTTCTCTATGTCGACTGTAATGCTCAGGACTTCGTTTGAGGCAAGTGATGAAAATGGGTCGAAAGCATTTGACGATTTCAGGAATAACAGGCTTATTATTGCCGATCGTTTGGCCATGCAGCGTTCAGGAGGAGCTCCTATTGAAAGATATGGTGATGCTGCCCATCCAATACCGGTACCAGGTGACGCAAATTATGAGAAAGACTATGCAAGATATGTTGCTAATGCTGGCTACCCTATTGGTTATGGAAAAAACAGCCAGGCTGTCCTGTTGCCGGCATTTCTGGCAGCATATACAGGAAGCCCGTTAGGTAAAAGTGGCGATGCATCGGCCAAAAATATTTCATTGGGAGCATTCAGGGATATTCCTATCCCGAACTGGAATATCAAATACAGCGGGCTAATGCGTTATAAGTTCTTTAAAGACAGGTTTAAAAGGTTCTCGCTTCAGCATGGATACCGTGCTTCGTATACGGTAAACTCTTTCCAATCCAATCTTGATTATACTCCAGCCGGAACAGATACAGGAGGGAATTTCAGCAACAAAATCCTTATTTCCAATGTGAATCTTGTGGAGCAGTTCAATCCGCTAATCAAATTTGACATGGAAATGAAAAACTCTGTAAAACTGGTAGCCGAATTGAAAAAGGACCGTGCATTGTCGATGAGTTTTGATAATAACCTGCTTACGGAAGTTAAAGGACTTGAATATGTATTAGGATTAGGATATAGGATTAAGGATGTAATTTTTAATTCCACATTAGCTGATAATCCAACGGGTGTGATCAAAAGTGATATTAATATCAAAGCAGATTTCTCTTTCCGGAATACGAAAACGATAGTCAGGTATCTTGATTATGACAACAACCAGCTTGCGGGCGGACAGAATTTATGGTCATTAAAACTTACTGCGGATTATTCCTTCAGTAAAAATCTGACGGCCATTTTCTATTATGATCATTCGTTCTCAAAAGCGGTTATATCGACTGCATTCCCGATAACGAACATCCGTGCCGGATTTACATTGCGTTATAATTTTGGAAATTAGTAGTAAAAAGATTTTAGAATTATAATACTAAACAATACATTTGCTTAACTATTATAAATAACAAACAACAAATAAGAAAATGAACATTCCAGCAAATTTAAGATACACAAAAGACCATGAGTGGGCTAGTATAGAAGGAGACATTGTTACAGTAGGAATCACAGATTTCGCACAGAAAGAATTAGGTGATATCGTATATGTGGAAGTGGAAACTTTAGACCAGACTCTTGAAAAAGACGAG
>Ga0247742_10003028_pt1 | contig 10823 bp, 12 predicted proteins | sample UWRJL208509C2_FD_180944 | JGI IMG/M metagenome (GOLD analysis project Ga0247742, IMG submission 180944) | Plant litter microbial communities from Arlington Agricultural Research Station in Wisconsin, United States - UWRJ-L208-509C-2 | ecosystem: Environmental > Terrestrial > Plant litter >... | reverse complement strand
CCCGGCATCCAGGAGAACCTGGTCGTGGCGCAAGGTGTGCTGGAGGTCAGTGTCAACGATGAGCGCTACCTGCTTTCCACCGGCGACTCGATCCTGTTCTATGCCGACCAGCCCCACCGCTACCGCAACCCGGCGGACAGCGAAGCCGTGGCGTTCCTGGTGATCACCTACCCCGAACGCCTGGATTAATCCCGGCAAAAAAAAACGCCCCGAATCATCGGGGCGTTTTTTATTGCGCTACCTGTCAGCAGGTGCAGCACATCATCGGCATGCCGTTGCAGCTCATCATCATCGGCATCGCGCAGTCGTTCATCATTTTGTTCATGAGCATGCAGCAGTTCTTCATCATGTCCATGCTCATGCCCGGCATCGGCATCATTTTGCACATCATGCCGTCAGCCTGCAGGGTGCACTCCATCACGCACTTCATCATCGGCATCATCATGCCCATCGACATCATCGGCATGTTCATCGGCATATTCATGCCCGACATCATCGCCATGGTTTCGGCGGACATGCACATCATCGACATGTTGCGCACTGCATCATCATCGGCATGCCGCAGTTCATCATCATCGCCATCATTTCGGCGTTGGTCTTGAACTGAGCCATGTCCATGCCTGCCGCCGGCTTCATGGTGCACATCATGGCGTCAGCGGCCATTTCGCATTTCATGGTGGCCATCATCATCGGCATGCCCATCATCGGCATCATTGGCATGGAAGTGTTCATCGGCATCTGCATTGCATTCATCATGTTCGAAACTCCGTAATCGACAGGAAATGAGTAAGTTCTGGGGCCGATTCTAGAGACGCCAGGCAGCGGCGCAAGACGGCGACAGAGCAGCAGGATCGGATGTTCGGAGGGAAGCTTAGTCGATCAAGACAGCTGTGCCGGCTGTGATGGTGGGCATTTCGTTGTTATCGCGTCGTGGATGTCCGTGACACGCGCCAATTCGACGCCATGGATATTCGATCCAGGCATGTCGTCCAATCTTATGGAAATAAACGGTCTAACGACGGCGTTCAATCGCTAGGCTGCGCCAGTAAGTCCAGCAATTCCTGCGCTTCTGATCCCGGCGCAAACCTGAACCCGTACATTTCTTCGGCGGCGAGGATTTCAACCAGGGCACCCAGCAGCTGCGCTTCGGTTGGCGAACCTTGCAGCAGTGCGTGCGCGGGCAGTAACAGCTCCGCTGAAACACCCTGGACACTCGCGGCATCGATCACGGCAAAGAGCATAAAGCGCAGGCGTATTTCGCGGTCTGTCGGCCAAACCGTTTTTCGCTTACCCAAGGGAGGGCCTCATTTTTTCGGAAAAGTCCGAGGCTATTGCGCACTGAGGGGTGATTCAAGCGGCGGGATGCAAGATAGGCCGTTTCCTACAGATAAAAGAGACATAACCCAGCAAACCACCTTGATGGGTTCAGGCTCTGCTGCGCTGCAATTCCAGTGTCGTGCCGATGAGCCGCGTGAAGATGCTCAGGATTTCGAGCATTTGGGTGTTTTCAAACTGCCTGGGCAACACGTCCAACGCGCACAAGGTGCCAAAAAAAGTGCCGTCGGAGAACACGATGGGCAACGAGATATAGCTCTCGAAGCCATGCTCCTTGGGCAACGGGTGCTCCCAGAATACCGGGTCGCGACTGGCATGCTCGATGACGATCGACTTGCGATTGGCGCGTAACTGGTTACACAACGTGGCCTCCACGAGCAACTCGTCGCCGGCCTCCAGCCCGAACTGCAACTCGTCATGAACCGAACACGCCACCCAGTGCGTGTCCGTCATCTTGGAAATGGCTGAAAAGCGCATCCCGGTCAAACGCGAAGTCAGTCGCAAGATATTTGAAGTGGTTTCGATCTCTGTGATCGCGTCCAGCTCTTCAATGGTTAGATGTTTGATAACACGCTCCTCACATGACAGGTCTCACCCCTGCATCGGCCATTGGCGATGAGGCTTAAATCCACGCCGACGAAATGCATCACTGCACCGGCAGGAAATTCATCAGCAACAGGCTCTGCGCGTAATTGAGCCCAATGCGCCGGTAGCGTTCATCCAGCATCTGGGTCAACAGGTCGAGGCGCGCGACGATCTTGCCGAACTCCACGGCGAAGCTGAGGTTGCTGCCCTCCTCCGAAATTTCGTTGGAAAACAGCAGCAGCACGCCATTCGCATCCTGGCGCTTGCCGAGCAGCCAGGTGGCCTTCTCGATATTGCGCGCGGCGTTGCTGACGAACTGCGGGTTGATCGAATCGGTGATGTAGAACTCGGTGCGGCCACCGTGGGCCGTCACAATCATGCTGCCGATGGCATAGATAAAGGCGCCGACCCGATCGCCTTTGAACTCCGGACTCAGCGAATAACTCAACGCGGCCAAATCGCGGCGGTCGCCAAGGGCCGGCAGTGAGCGACGCTGTTCAATGGCCTGGCGAATTTCCCGCGCGGCGCTCACCGCATCCGGGTAACCCGACTGGCGCCACTGGTTGGGGTTGCGCAGGTAGAGCTTGTTCATCAGCAAATACAGGCTCTGCAAGTTGTCGCGCATGCCCAGGGTGGCCATGCGATCGACACTCGTCTGGAAAAACTCATCGGGTTTACCATTGCTGAACTGCTTGGCGATATCTTGCCCTTGCTGCTGCGTACACCCGCCGACACAGAGCATTAACACTGCCGCCAGCCACAGTGGCTGGCGCCTCCATCGAATCTTGAATAACAGTAACGTGCGATCCATCGGCACCCGATCTGGTTCTCATGCCCCGCGCGGGGGATCGGCGGGGCTGCGACAAAGATAGATAGGAGAAATGCAAAAAAGTGCAATAGGGGCCGGCAGATAGTTGTAAACCGTACGCCTGGGGATCAAACGTGAAGAATTCGGCGCAGGCACTATACTCAGAGGAACAGTTGCGAGTGACTTTGGCGAGCCAAGGAAGATTGACAACACCCATCTCTCTCTTAACAGCAACTGTACTGGAGGGTCGCGGCGATGAAACACCCCATTAGAGCTCAAATCTTTGTTCAGGTAATTTGCTTGCTTTCGGTGGCTCAGCTTTTCTGCTGAGCAGTACGTCACTGCCTTTTAACTCTGCTGCTGGTGCGGCATGGAGGGCTGTTGCCGTTTACCTGGAATCGCGCGGATTACGCCCGCCAGGCAAACTGGCGCGTAGTGCGGTCCAAAGGATGTTAAGAACATGCACGCCAACCGCAGGCCCCGTTGAAGATTGCCCGGTGGCGCTGGACTCAAACCAGCCCCGGGAGAGCGCAGACACCACTTCAGCGTCGCGGGGCTCGGGAGCCTTGGTTTAGATAAATTGCCGGGGTTCCTCGGATGAAGCCGAAATCCTTTTCAGGCATCAAACTTCGAATGACTCCGTCACTGCGAAGAGAACTTCTCCGATTTGATAAGGTAATCACAGGAGCCTTCTTTAGATAGTGGCGTAATGATACTCCTGCAGCCATGCGTCGTGTACAACGTGAAAGGATTCACACTTATGGAACTTCAGCGTTGAAGGCCAATAACCGACCCAATAGTATTTTTCCCGCCCGGGCGCACCTCTTATACGGATATTGTTCTGCGCCAGCTCGGGACTTCTGCGTTGCGCAGGCAATAAAACATTGAGGTTTGCCATGCGTCTTTCCAAACTCGCACCCGCCGCCGCCCTGTTCAGCCTGTTCAGCCTGCCCGCCCATGCCGCCGACCTGAGTGCCCTCACGGGTGCGCTGTCGTCTGCCCTCGGTGGTGCCAACAACAGCACCGTCAACGCCAATAACAGCAACAGTGCCTCCTGCCAGCAACAGGTTCGCGACCTGCAGGCAAACATCAATGCCGCCAATGCCAAGGGCGACACCTTGCGCGCAACCGCTTACCAGGCGGCGCTCACGCAAACTAACAAAAGCTGCAGCAACTCTACCTACAACGCCCAGGCGCAGGTCGACACCAACCCGCAACGCCAGCAGAACGTCAACAAGGCGGCGGATGCTATCAACGCCATTGGCGGATTGTTCAAGTAGTCCGTAACACGCAGTGAAAAAGGCCCGCGAATGCGGGCTTTTTCATGGGCATCCGTCCACCCTGGACACCGCTGGAAGCGATAGATATGGCGCGCTGTGTGGTGCGATTTGGAAACTTCGTCTGCCGGCGGCCAGCGTTCTGAGGCTGCGTAGATGTCTTGGCCAAACGGATGTGATCGGCGCATTCGTCCCCCCTAGGCATCAACATGCCACTAGCACATCTGTTCTATGTTACTGCCCCCATCATGATGCTAGCTTCTTGACCCCTTAGATAGCCACTTCGCAAGTTCAAGGAGTTGAACAACCGATGTCTTTTTATTCTGGAATCAATCAACGTCGTCTCCTATTGGTTGCGCTCCTATCAGTGTTTACTTGCGCATGGGCCAATGACTCAAGTCCCACCGGAGATTGGTGGATCATCTACGGGGATGGCGCGCCCGGCAAGAATGTGACCTATGTCGCAGATCGAACTTCCGTGACGCCCTCTAAAAAAACCAAGGGAGCCCAGTTAGTCGCCGTCACTTTAGTTTATGAAGAACTGGGCAAGCCCATGATTGATGTCTACAACATGGAGGTCCAGTGCCCAACGCATAAGTTTCGATTTATCAATGGTCAATCTGTCTCGCGCATGGGTAGCCTACGGCACTTGAAAGTATCGGAAAAATGGCAGGACGTGAAAGATCCCTGGGTCCAGCGCAGTGCTGAGTTCGTCTGCTCGCCGAAGAGCAAAGATATGATTGCGATGGGCAAGATGGAATATATGCAGATGATTAATATTACCCAGCAGATGTTCTTTAAGCTGGCGCCCATCCGTGAGAAAAGTCAGATGATGGAGGACCTGGACTCCATACTTGGCAACAAATAGCAAATCGATCCACACGCTGAGGGCTATGTTGCGAGCGCGTCAACTTGAACGGGCATCGCGATGGGTAAGTATCCGCTAAACCCCAATACAGACATCAGATGTAGTTTTTTACTTTTAGCGAGACAGAGGGCGTCGGGATGGAAAAGTTGGCTAAAGCAGTGTTGCTGGGGATGGTCATTTCATCAGTACTGCTTTTGAATGGTTGTAGCACCATTGCCCAGTCCCGCTGGGAAGGGCGAGACCTCCAGGAGGCACTGGATTTATTTGGCAAGCCCGATTCAATGAAAAAGCAAACAGGCCCGAACGGCGAGGCACTAGCGGTACTGACTTGGTATAAGTCCTCAAGTTGGACGAATACTGAAGCAGCAGGAACCTCGATGAACCACACGGGCAATGGCATGGTGTACACGGAACATTATCAAACGGTCGGACACAGCTCTTCCTGCAAACTTGAGGCGACGGTCAACAAAGCCAAAAAAATCGTACTTTTTAGAATCGAGGATGGGCGCATCCTCCATGGCAAGTGCACGAACGTCCCCTATGTACCTGGGTATATCCCCCCAGGCTTTTAAAACTGAGCCATCCAATGATAGATGGCTCACCGCGGGTTTCTGAACGCCTTACCCATTTTATAGAGTGTGAGTCTGTCGATCTGAATGAAGCCTTACAAGCTTCTGTGGAGAAGATAACTGCAACAGCGTTTGGGGTTTTGCCTCAAACAGCTTCCGAGCATCCAAGCCAAAAACTCACCCCATCCTTCTCAACGCGCGATGGCCCTGACATACGCCTGAGACGGCCGTAGGGCGATCAATCCTTGGCCCCCCGTCATCGGTGATGGCGACAGCTCGTTGCGCATGTGCTGGGGCAAGCCTGCATCCAACAGATGGGTATAGGCTTCTTTGTGAATGCTGCCGGTGCTGACAAGGTTTTTGGGCTGAAGTCAAGCGCATACGACAGTCGGAACGTTCAGACAACTCCCGCAGTGATGCCGGCGGCACTAGCTGGTTTAGGCGTCCTCATTGCCGTTGTGAAGGAAAGGTCATCGGCCTCGCCAAAGGCCGTGGCAAGCGCAAGCCAATACCAGCCGATCAGCTCCTATCGAAGTCATCCACGAACTGCCGGGAATGAACTGACAGGCTTCTGCAGCCGCCGCAAACACGTCATCGGCGAGGGAATCAGCAAGCAGCTTGAGTGGTGTCGATGCAGATACGGATGATCAGGCACGTCCGTAAAGTCTACGGTTAACGCAACTGCGAAACGATGCCGGTAACGACGGACAATCCAGCTCAACGAATTAGCCGACCGCAAACATACCGCATAAATAATAGAACTTGATTCTTGTAAATGAACCCACTCAACAGCCCCACCCCCCCCCAAAAGATTACCGTAAGGAGTGCGTTAAAAACACCGACAGCTGTAGCTATCGCGAGCGCCATACAGAGAAATGTGAAGCAGTACAGTTTTAATCGAGGGATACGTTCCCAAAGTAGACAGGAGAGCTCGGTGCGACATACAAAGAAAATCCAAAACGAAAATGCCGTTGAGCCTGCCGCACCAGCAGCACCATAGGCAGGTATCAAGCAATAACAAAGTATAAGATTTGTTAGCATCGATGCCACACTCGCATAAATAGAATACGATGTTTTACGTATAATAGTTACACCGATGCCGGTGACCTCAGACAAGGTATAAAACAACGGCCCTGAAACACAAGCAACTACCAAATACTTCACAGACGAGTACTTCTGTGGAAGGATGAACTCAAGCAGTCCAGAGAACATTCCAACCGACACAAAAGCAAAAATGACAACCACTGTAATACTATCAAGAAATTTTGATATTTTTGCCACATCCTCCCCAGCAGCGGACCATTTATAAACGACAGGGGCCCAGACAGTAGAAAATATACTTTGAAATATTATTGCCACTCCAGCGAAACTTGCCGCAACGGAATAAACCCCCAATTGATCCAAGGTTGAAAAAAAACGAAGAAAAATTCTATCTACTGCTTGCATCCCCCAATACGCGACACCGCTAGCCACCAATGGCATACCAAATTTTAAAGCACTTGCATAATTCAAAAATTCAACTTTTTTTGAAAAAACCCCTAACCACTCCCCCCTTGTGCGCCATGTAAAAAAAATGAAAACACTTAATGCTGATAAAGAGTAAAAAGTTAGAAGCTCGAGGAAATCTCTTACACCAGTGAAAACACTGACTAAACACAGCATGACAAACATGAGGAATTTCGGAATCACTTGACTAAGCGAATACTCAAAGGCACGCTCCTGCATACGCAACACAAGCGACAAAAATGAGGAACAGAAACCAACAACCAAACATAAAACAATCAACAATGTAAATATTCCACCACTGATATCAAATAGAATACTTGAGATAGACCACGGCCCCAACAACATAACCAAAACAACTAGCCCAAAGAACCCTAACCCTGGAAACAAGCATACACGAAGGAGCTGAACTTTATCTAATGACTGGTGATACTCTCGAACGTAAGTCTGATCCAGACCCAGACCAAATAAAAGTATACAAAAGCTGTTAGTAACTTGCAGCATTGATATTCGACCAATATCTTCTGCTGAATAAATCCACGTCATGAGTGGCAACGTGACAAGAGCAAGCAACGCCCCACCCACTGGCCCAAGAGAAAACTCCACTATTTTTCTTGGCCCCATTAATAGAATTCTTTTATAGAATTTACTACGTGATCCACTTGGGCCTCTTTCATTCCATACCAAATGGGCAGTCTAATAAGACGTTCACTCTCGGCAGTGGTGTAGTTATCTACACCATGAAATCTACTGTGGAGCTTCCCCGCCAATGATGAGTGTAAAGGAACATAATGAAAAACCGCCATCACTCCACACGTTTTCAAATGATCAAGCATCTGAGTTCGCTGGTTTATATCCTTAAGCTTGAGATAAAACATATGCGCATTGTGCGTTCGATCTTTATGCACTTCAGAAGTCACCAGGATATTCCGGCCCACCAAGGCACTCAAGCCCGAAAAGTACCTATCCCAGATCGCCAGCCTCGACGCATTTATTTCATTTACCTTTTCAAGTTGCCCCCATAAAAAGGCAGCCTGCAAATCGCTCATCAAATAGCTACTACCTATATCCACCCAGCTATACTTATCTACTAATCCTCGAAAAAACTTGCTTCGATCAGTACCTTTTTCTCTAATAATTTCCGAACGCTCTACGAACTGAGCATCGTTAACAATTAGTAACCCACCTTCACCTCCGCTCGTGTAGTTTTTAGTCTCATGAAAACTAAACGCCCCAATATGCCCAATGGTCCCCAAAGCACGACCTTTGTAAGTAGACATCATTCCTTGCGCAGCGTCTTCGACCACGTATATACCGTATCGGTCAGCAATTGACATAATGACGTCCATATCACATGCCACACCCGCATAGTGGACCGGGACGATTACCTTTGTTTGAGCAGTAATTGCAGACTCAATCAACTGCTCATTTATATTCATCGTATCAGGCCGAATATCAACGAATACTATTTTTGCTCCGCGAAGGGCAAAAGCGTTCGCCGTACTAACAAAAGTAAAACTAGGCATAATTACTTCATCACCTGGCCCCACCCCAATAAGAATAGCCGCCATTTCTAATGCATGAGTGCACGAGGGGACAAGTAGTGCTTTGGAGCACTTCAATTCACCCTCAAACCACGCTTGACATTTCTTACTATAAGGACCGTCTCCCGAAATCTTAGAACTTCTCATCGCAGACAGCACATGCTCATCTTCTGAACCCGTATAAGGCGGCACATTAAAATTTATCATACTTAACGAAACCTTGTTCTAAATGGAATATTTTGCAACTCGAGAGACGACCCCGGTAACTCAGCAGAAGTTATTTTCAACAACCCCTCGCCACATATCACAATCGGCAAGCCCTCATCCTTAAAAATAATTTTTCCAACATGACTCTTACGGTCTTCTATATTTACATCTGCGACAGGGCAAGCTTTGAGAATTCGGATAACGCCATTATTGAAATTAGACTTCGCGCCTCGATAGGGCGCTCCAACCGCATCACAGAAGCGCGCAATAAATTCGGCACTTCTCTGCCAATCTATACTATAATCTTCCTCGTCTCGCCACAGGCTATAACTTGCTTCAGACTCTTCCTGAACGATAAAATTTTCGTTACCCGAATGAAGCCCTCTGTAAACGTTCAACACCAACTCACTATAAAGAGGAATAATTTTCTCAATCGCCTCAAAAATAGTTATAGGGTAACTAACATCAACTGACGCCGATGCTAATATATCACCAGCATCGTATTTTTCCGACGCTTTAAGCGCCGTTAAGCCAATCTTGGGCTCTCCATTTATTAACATATTCGGCAGAGGCGAGAAACCTCTATACTTAGGCAGTAAAGAGTCGTGAAAAACTACGACTTGTGCCGTTACTGACAATATCCAACGCCACCCTATGCAAAAAATCCAGTCTCCAGAGGGAATATCGCTTGCTTGTCGATCAAAGAATCTAACCCCTGCAGTTAAACATAGATGTTTAATCTCGACATAGAAATCTTTGTCTACATTCTTATCTATAGCTGCGACTACAAAGGCTACTGAGGTGCCACCTTCCACAGCAATGAAATCCTCAAGGACCTTATACCCTTTTTTTCCGAGCAGATAAAAACCCAGACTTTTATCGGCCATCAAAGACACCCTTCCATTGCGAGTAAAGCCTATCAAAGCTGTAAGTTTCCCTGATGATATCAGAGTTATATCTTGCTTCGTCTGGGGTTAGCAAACTCAAGTCAAAATTTTCAACATCGCCAATTATCAGACCCTGGCTTACAAACAAACGCCACGGAGTAACATCACTTCTAATGAATACTTTTTTACCCATACCCAAAAGACTTATCGTATTACCCATCGCTTGCTGCCGACGATGATTAAATATCGCAATATCTACTTTTGATAAGTAACTCATATACTCTTCGAAAGACATTAGCTTTGTCAACGCATGAAAATTCCCACCGAACACTTCAGCACCATAATCTATGACTTGGCGAGCACTTTCTTCATCACCATAGGAAAGTGGCACAAAAACCTCAACTGCACCCTTGTATGCCGAGAGCTTATCTAAAATCTCGAAATGATAGTTACCTGGATCTGCAGAGTTTCCAGCTTGAACACATATAACTTCAGATCCTTTTTCGCTAACCACATCTCCTACAAATACGTTACTTGGATACATTACACATTCATGATAAGCGGCTTTTGCACCATACCACTTCACTGCAAGCTCATAATCACCAGGAATATAAGTGACAATATGAGCTAACGACCTAATCACTGGACGCCGGAAAAACTCCATAACAGTCCATTTTCTATTTCTAGGCTCGTTGTATTGATATAGATCTCCCCCCCAGATCACCCAATAGGTTTTTTTACATAACCCTCGAAAAAAGAAAAGCATAATAGCAATCCTAATGTCCGACATTCCGTGAAGAACGATCTTTTCGGCAATCAATCCTTTGAAGAGAAAATTAAAGAACCACGCCAGACCGCCAACGGTTGAACTCTTTAAATTCACACCTAAATTGCCAGGACGCCCTACATCCCTAATCAGTATTTCATGCTCACTCACATCAAACTTTTCTTGGATAAACTTAAAATACCTTTCCGTAATTAAGTCAGGCTGAGTAATGTGCAAAACTTTAATATGCTTGGCGAGCAGCATTTGACCTCATCCTTACCACGTTTTTCTTCCAAACGCAGGAACACTATAAAAAATTTTCAATCAAAAATACGATGGCGCTCTATTTTATAGCAATTGATTCAAAAAAACAGCCAAAAACCAGCAAAGTGCCATCACTAAAAACCGCCAGATAGACCGCTTTGTGTGAATTTTCTGTCAGCCCCCCCCCCCCCCCCCTTTTATACGTTTTTC
>Ga0247742_10003027_pt1 | contig 10824 bp, 15 predicted proteins | sample UWRJL208509C2_FD_180944 | JGI IMG/M metagenome (GOLD analysis project Ga0247742, IMG submission 180944) | Plant litter microbial communities from Arlington Agricultural Research Station in Wisconsin, United States - UWRJ-L208-509C-2 | ecosystem: Environmental > Terrestrial > Plant litter >... | reverse complement strand
AGGACGACATCCGGAGGCAGTTCTTCACAGACCATCCCTTCGAGGCCTTCAGACCGGTAACTCTCGCGGAAGGTGAACATATTGAAGACCCAAATCCTGTCACCGGCGCTGAGTGGATTAGATTGCGCCAAAGAGGACGCAATCCCACACCAGAAGAGTGAGTATCATTCTGGGAATTCATGAGCGACTTTAGCTTAACGTCTATGAATAGCGCCGTCAAATTCTGCCTTAACCTCTACCAACATCATGGCCTTTCTGTTAGCGACGCATACAGCCGTGCAATTGCACAATTCCGCGCCCTACGCTCTGAGCACCACGTCGCCACTACTTTTGCCGTCATGGAAGCCGAACACTATGGCTCTACGTTTGGTCGGAGTGAAATTAGCAAAGTCTTCGAGCAAGACAAGAAGAGTATCGAAACCTGGTCCAGGAAGGAGGAATTGGATGAGGGTGCACTTGCTGCTCGCAAGAGGTGGAAAGCAATCATCGAGAAGACTCATGGAGTGGATCAATGGACGAAAGGAGAACAATATGTCCGGCTGTGGCAAGAGGGTATTAAACCAAACTACAATCCTGCCTTGACTCAGCCAGTACAGACGGTGGCTGCTCAATGATACTCCTACATAATGTTATCTTCTATGGTTTCATCTTAGTATTAATGCTATATATCTTGCTTCAACCCCAGCTGAGTATTGGGCGGAGTGCAGATGAGGTGTAATGCGAAATATGATACAAACAACATACGAAGATATTATGATTTTACACGCGACTGAGCAGCCTGAGCAGCGTTCATTCCCATCCAAGCCTTCTCGACTAACCCCAGAAGCTTCTGCATGTCAGAACTCCAGTCGTTCATAACATCCTCTGCACTTCGTTTGCTCCTGAAGTTGACGATGCCCGCAGGTCGATCAATCTTTGCCCATACTGTTCCTGATACGACTAGCTTGGCCAGTGTTTGCTCGGTCTGTTTTGGTGTCAGGTCCAGCAGTGATGTTAGGCGGGGGATGGTAATTCTTGAATAGTATTCAGCGACGACGCGGATATTCTATGTGAATGACTACATTAGTATAGCATTTAGATGATGAGAGAATCTGGACTTGCATGTTCGATTACTCGCGTATGCAGATCTTCCCATCGTTTCTCTGTATTGAAAACAGGTGTCTTCCGTAGGAAGGGCCCATAGAGGGCCTCAATACCAGGCCATCGCATGAGCTCACGCGTGACGAAGCATTTCACAAGGTTGCTGCGTCTGATCAGTATAGTTCTATTCTGGAGTGTGAAAATACTTACTAGTGCAGTTCTAGCTTTGCCAATGCTGGATCAGCGTAGATATGATGCAGCATGTCTGACTGCTCATTTGTGTGCGTTGCGAGAACGATGTAGTACACGATGTGTTCGAGTGCCTGGGGATTTCATCAGAGCCTTTCCAGGCACTATCGTGAACTTAGAACGTACCGCCTTTCCTTTGTCGGTGGTATCCTCCTTGATTGAGGATGTTTCCCAGACTTTCTCGTAATACTTCGCGACATCAAGGTAAGAGTCGTGTCGAAGAGCATGTTGGATCATGAGGTCGTAGTATTTGAGTTTAAGATCCTGTTCACAAGGTCATTCCTCCGGCCTTTCGGGTCGAGCATATAATAACACACCTCGTTCTCTTTCTCCTTCAAGAACTCTTCGTTGACTTTCCGACCGCCTACTCGAACTTTCACCCATTCAGCCTCACCCCCACCAAGAGATTCCTTGCCCTCCTTCTTTTCCACTGCCGCGTCTTTCTGGCGCGCAACAGCAATGAGCAACCTCATTTGCTCTAGGATAAATTCCGTCTTCTCTCTTCGTTCCATAGACGAATACGTTTCCACCTGAAGGTCGGACAGTAAATCCGACGCAGTAACGAGAGACTCTTTGGGGTCTTTAGACTTTCCCGACTTCGATAGGCCTTCGTGGTAGTGGGCCAGTAACAGAGTAACTCGCGCCCGCGGTGTTTCCAAGAATATCTGCAGAGAACTGGGTAAATAAGTTTATGCCGAGAGGTGTATTGCGCGTACCTTGCCCTCTGTGACACCTCGCAATGTCTCTAGAAGCTCAAGCCATTTTTCCAGACCATCACGTTCCTTGATCTCTGGTAGCCATGAGATAGCGAGTTCGACAATAGCCTGTACGGCGGCCTTGAGTTGGCCATGCTTCTTGCTGAGAACGTTAATAGTAGTGTTCAGGAGAGTATAGTCTCTAGCATCATATGAGTGCTGCACTGCGGCTTTCACCAATCGAGTCGTTGAGGCCAGATCGGCAGCCTTGTGCAATTGTCAATGGTGTATAAAATAGCAGTCGGGTATTCCCTCACATTTCTTGTTTGTTTCTCTAGAGTGAATATTTTGTCCAGACCCTCTTGCAGTTTACCGGACTATATTCCCAACCGTTAGGTCGAGCAAACCCAATAGGGAGCAAAATCGCACCTTGATTGTTGCATCTGCATCTGGAAGAAGAGCGTCGACTTCCTTGGTAAAATCCTTCTCCTGCTTTTTGTTATCGGCCATATTATAGTTCTTGGGAGATGGGTTGGACGGATTCGCAAGCCAATCGCGGTGACGCGTCGCGAGGTTGTTGTGCCTTGTTTGCAATAAATCAGCCCACGTGCCGACACTCACTTCGGGCATATCCCCTGAGTCGTGCAGATTGCGTTGGAAAGGTGGCTTATAGATGGTCGTCGATGGTTTGGAAAAGAAGTGGGTGGCATATATTTCGGCATGTGCATAGTCATAGGTTGCATAGGTAGTTGCATGTGCATAAGTGGGTATCTAGTTTCAATGCCAGCACAGGTATGTAGAGTAAGCGAAAGCGATTGCAATAGTAGAATAATTATTGACGGACTGGAAGGTCTTCCAGAGCGATGGAGTCTGCTGGCTCAGAGCTCAATGAATCTAAGCTATCGGAACGAGCTGGGTTTGGCTTAGAAGACTCGACCGAGCCTTCTGAGCGCCAGTTTTGGGTTGGGAAGCGCTCAAGGATGAGGTGGAGGATGCGGGATGGGAGAGTGAAGGGAAGGGTAGAGCACTTGTAGGCAAAGGAGAGGAGGCCGAGGATAGATGAAAGGAGGTAGACGGTCGGTTGGAAGCGAGGTGCAGGTGAGCGTTCGGCTTTGTAGGTAGCAGAGAATGGGCTGCCGTTCTGCATAGCAGCGGCCACCGCAGTGGAGACGGACAATGACGAAGTATCTACTGCAATTTCTTGAACGGGAGGGGTAGCGTCGATGGCCATTTCGCAAGTTTGAATGATGGCTTCCACTTCGCGGCTCACCAAGACTGGAGAGAACTGGACACCTGCGTCCTCCGTCTGCACCTGCGCAAAAACGCCACGACTGGTGGTTCGGACAGTAGCATCGACACCTTTGTTCACAGTTTCGACTTTTGGTGGAAGAGGAATGATGGGCTCGGTGAACTTCTTCTCAGTCGCTCGCATGAGTTGAAGATGGGGCAGCATCTCGGAGACTGTCTGCCAGTTCCTGGCATGAGTTTCAATGAAGCCTGCCCTGTTCTTCTCTTGGAACCACTTGAGAAGCTCGAGATGAGGTGCAAGATGGCTGAGGAGAATGGAAATCTGAAGGGGGTCGTTCGCCCACGAATGGCCCGCGTGGAGTCGGAGGAGAGATGGAGAGGAGGCATGCTGCGACCTCAAGAGCTGCTCGCTTCCTCCACCTGCATTGAAAACGACCGCAAGAGTATGCAGACGTCTGCAGCTGGAGATTAATGGGCCCAGGGACTCCAGAGTGATCTTGGGGTTGTGGGGGATGGGGAAGCGTGCTAAGGGACACAGCCTCAGGATTTCGAGGTTCGGGCATGCCTTTGCTACAGCGTTGATATCGGCTGGGGTGAAAACAACCGATTCCGGGAGATCGATATCGAGTCGAACGAGTCTCGTAAGTCCTGTGAGCTTTTCCAACGAGATTCGACCGGTAGGAGGTTCCGCCCTTGAAGTCGAACGAACCAAGTCGGCGAACTTGGAGGAGGGCGTGGCAATTATACGAATGGACTGGAGGGTTTCGGAGAAGCGCTCGCAGATCAATTCGGAGAGGTCTTGCCAATCTGCGTTGTCGGGTGGGTCCTCGATGACAAGCTCGAGGTTGACGAGGTCGCTCTCGAGGTGTCTGAGGAATACGGCGATGTTGGCCACTTCTCCAGTTAGCTGAAGCTTCTTCAGTTTGTTGAAGGAGCCTTTAGGTGGTAGATCCCCTGTGAGTCGAAGTGCGGATTTGCGAATCTCGGTGAAATCAAGTTCCTCACCAGAGAAGACACCGCTGTCTCTGGACCCGATTGAGCTGGGGGTAGAGTCTCCGGAGCGGGCACGAATTTCATCGAAAAATCCTTCGACTGCGATTGGTGACCTTCCAGTGAGGTCGAGTTGCAGTTGCGTCATTTCAGGCAAGGCCGCGACCCAGCGTCCGATTCCTGGAGCCAAAGCACCAGGAGCGACGAGGACTACTTTCTCAAGAGCGTCTTGACGAAGGAGAAGTTCAGTGAATGCATCAGGCAGGTTGGTAGGAGAGATGAAGGAGAATCCTTTCAATTTTGTCCTGCTTGACATATCGGCTAGGAAGTCGTTCAACTTCTGGAATTTGGTCCCGACTTCGAGGTTTATAACTTGAAGGTCAGGATTGAGGAAGAGGCTGCACCTCTCGAGCGCTGCTGGGGTTTCAACCTTCCAGGTCAGCTCCTGGAGACGAGGGAGAATGTAGGTGGTAGGTCGGCTTTCGTCAAGGACCGAAAAGATGGAGGGTGCGACATTGTTTGCGCTCTCGTCGTAAGCAATCTTGCGAATGCGTTCGCTATACCTGATGATAGTCTTCCAGTCATCTTCACGCGGCAAGCGGCTCTGCGAATAAAATTAAGTCAGAAACCGGACTTCGAGTGTAAGCAACGACTCTCACCAAACCCATGCCAGGCTTGCGAGTCTTCTTCAGCAGGTGGCCCGGGAAGAGGCCAATAATGGGAATGATGGAGTCCAACTCTCTCCAGAGGATATCAAGGGCGGGCTCGGCGAAGGCCTTGCATGTGCGGGCGAGTCGTGAGAGCGAGCGCTTTCCGCCGGGTGTATCGAGGATAGCTTCCAGAAGCTTGTTGGTGGCCTCGGCGTCACGAAGAATAATTGGAGCCATAATTTGGTCGTAAACGGCGTAGGCGTAATAAGAAGAAGACCGGTTCTTGCCCGACTTGTTAGATTTAATGCTGCCTTTAGAAGAGGTACGGAAGAGGCGTAGACTGTCGCGAATACTAGTTCTGCGTCGAAGACTGTTCAGTGCGTTGTCGATGAGTGAGGTTTGGGACATGGCTGGTACAGTTGGGTTTTAAGATACTTAGCCAGAGGACGGCGCGGATACCACGCCGTCTCTTGTCACGACCGGGCGTTAACTGACACACTGGAAGCTGCCCTCTTGTGTGATATGTGATCGGTGTCATGTACATGAGTATGTCCTGATTAGGCGAAGTAAGTGGTGAGACTCGCTAAACATGCCCCGAGAACGAGGCTGCGGTGGATGGGAAATGGATTCATTAACGGCAATATGCCGCATTGCAGTGTCCGTTCGCAGCTCCTGTGGCCGAGTCTGTTAGTAGATGCAACGACTGAGCAGCAATCAGGAATCCCAGGTTTGAAGATAACAGTTGGTATCATAATCAAGCAGCTCATCGGATTCAGATGCAGAGACAACAGTTCAAGCGCATCCCTTAACATAAGAGATAAAACACTTATCACAAAATCGTGGAGATGGCATCAGATTCAAAATGAAAAGCACAGGGCGAATTACATGCCTAAAGTTTCCACATACATTCTTAGAGTGTCAAAGTTCTCCAACCTCCCAAGGCACAGGCTCGCCCTCCCAGTCGTCCTCTCCCTCAGTGAATCTATTTGCGTCTTCATCAGAGCCAATATTGTGATCTTCTCCTACATCCCATATTTCTCCCCCCTTATTAGGGTCGTAGTGGGTCGTACGTCGACCGTAGAGCAAACCTTTGACCAATCGGTCTTCTTCAGACAGCTGAAGTTTGGGTGCCGCGGATTGTATCGCAAGCACGCGTTGAAGCTCGTCCGGGAGGTTGATCTCAACACGATTATCTTCGGTTTGCTGCGGGGTGTTGGGCGAGGATACACGAGGCCCTGCGAAACGTGCATAGCCCAGAACGGGGTCAGAGTCAAATTCAACGTCATCCTCCTCTGACCCTGCTGCTGTGCGTCGAACACGCGTAGAGTTGCGGGCCACTATCTTCAATTTTGTTTTCTCTTCGAGGCCATCACTATCGTCGGTGGTACGTTCATCAACCTTCGCCTTCTTCCTACTACTTTGAGTGGCAGTTTTGGCTTTCGCAAGATGCTTCCCATGTCGATTAAACGATGAGACAGTCCCAGATGGCGGAGGTGACGGAGGTATGAACGGTGACTTGGACCGAGGCTGTCGATCATCCACTTCATCGTCCGAAACAGGGCGCTTCGTTGATGAACGGCTCGAGCTTTCCGACGTTGCTCTAGAGCTGTTTGTCCTACTGATGGCTGATAATTTCGTGACATCACGATGCTTTGTCGGTCCGGCATCCACGTCCGCTGAGGCGCTGGTCGTCTTTGTGCTTTTGCGGGTTGGAACACGTGTAGTTTGAGTAACCTTTCTACACGGTTTCATAGGTTCTTCTTCGTCCACATCCATAGACACCAAATTAGGTTTCACCCCAAATAGATCTGCAGAAGGAAGCGCCTCCTCGAAGAGTTGAGGGAAGAGCCTCCCACTTGCTGGTGCCTTCACTGGTGAGTTGTCCACGAAGGATATATCTGCGTCCTGGGCCTCAAAGTCGTCCTCGCTGTCGGGTGGGTCTAAGACCAGACGAGTGAAAGGAATAATTGTTTGCGAAGTGGTGCGTCTTCTCTTCTCCTTGTTGGGGGAGGGTGACACAGGTTCTCCCCTCAACCGCTTTCGGGCTCTCGAAACAGCACTTGTGGGCACAGGCCCTAAAGATTGAGCAAATTCTGAAGAAGAGGACGTAGAAGAGGACCCTCGGACTGGAATGATGAGGGGAAAGGGATCAGGTGATGAACTTCTGTAGGTTCGCGGGGTCGACTGGGATTTGCCAAACAGATTGGCGCGAGGTTCGTCAAAGGTACGTGATCCGTTTCCATCTCTTTCCTTTCCCTTCTTCTGAGGAGAGAAAGGGTTAAATGCAGCTAATGGAGCTGTGGACTGAACGACGCGCGATTTCAAGATGAGGACAGATGTCGGCTCCTTCGGACGCGCTGTTCTCGGTGGAGTTGAAGGTCTTGGGACTAGCTTCTCTTTATTAGAAGAATTGGATGGGACTGCAGCTTTAGAAAGCCTCTTGTATAGCTTGTATTTCTCCGCTGCAGAACAGTCAAGCATTTGCAGTATCGGGACGTGACGAGACCTACCCATATGATTATTTTGCCTAATATCGTCGACCGTCGGTACGCGGCCATTTGACTCTTTGAATGTCCTCTCCCATGTCTTGATCTCTGTGCGAACTGTGGCCAGTTCAGCCATGGGGTAGGTGATTGTTGAAGTCACGGTATAATGATGGCAGTGGATGATCAAACGCGGTCATGACCCTCGCTTGTCACGTACACAAGAGCAAATAAGTGTTCAACTCGCCCCACTTCGCACAAACTCGTCCGACAATCCATTTCTCACCCTGCAATGGATGTGCGCGCACCAAGACCTAGCGTTCTCTCGCTTTTTGATCCCCTCTCAGAACGGTCCCAGTCGCCTGACTCAGATAAGGAGAACAACGTTGGCGAGATATCGTTCTTCCACCTTCGAAGTAACGAGAAGCTGGCACAAACCCCCGTGCGTCAGTTACGTCGCCGTCTAATCGATGTTGGCGACATGACAGTGGAGGATCACGACATTCATGACTTCCTTGCCGCTGAAGAAGACGAGCTCGAGGCCGAAATCAACCATAGCGTCACAGAGGAAGAAGACAACGATACCTTGACCTTTCGGGATATGGCGAAGGCAGCTACCCCGAAATGGTCCGGACGGAAGGCCGCAACTATCTCAACTCCAATGTCACCACCTACACCACGTACACCGCTAGCAGAAATTGTCCTAGCTGAGGACATGACACCTCTGGGCCACAAGAAAGCTTTCAAACATCCGGTCATGCCTACTCCTTCCAAGTTATCTGAGGTTGCAACTGCTCCAGTAGTTCAAGAGGTGTCTCCGTCCTCTATTGTAGACGCTATCACTGCTCCAGGAATTTCGCCCTTGCTAGCTACGTCAGCAGCGAGTCCAGACGACTCATTCGAAACGATTACAACAGTCAACGCATCCGAGTCCTCGGGAATCACTCAAAGCTCCTTGGGCTCTTCGGTGTGCACGTTGGAACTGTCAACACCATCCGGGACTCTGTTGAACGACACCGCCATACCAGTCTTCGTATCCCCTTCTTCTCCCGAGCCCTTTCGTGAGGCGCCTATCATCCACTCTCCGTCAGAAGGATCAAGATTGCGGCCCAGCCTCCTAAATTCGAACAATGCCAACCGCTATTCGATAGACCTCCACACCTCCTTCCAACTCCAACTCAATTCTTCAGACAGCACCTTTGATCTGCTGAATGACAAGATCTCATTTTTCAACGCTAGTGCCGGAAATAATACCTTGGATGTCCTGGAGGAAGGACCTAGCTTCGGGGATGATGCATCATTTGGGATCGACCTTAAGGTGGTTCAGGAATCCATGGCGAGCTTGAGAGCGCAGCCGCAGCAAAAGCCGGTGTCCGAAGTTGAAGCTGTTCACATCGTGGCTGAAGTCGTGCCAGATGACATGGTTACTATGTCCCCAATTCGTGATGAAGGTATGAAATGAGCTTTTCATATGCGCATACTTTTTTTTTGATTTTCGATCGTCAGGGAATTTGACTTTAGATAAATCGCCGAAGTCCCCTCGCACAGAACATGGAACCGGTATTCCATCGCTCCGCCGCCTGTCATCTTCACCTCGTATGTATCTTGTTTTTAACAGCACAGCAACGTGTTGACAGAATTGTGTAGGGTTTTCCGTGGAGAAACGCAGTCCAACCACTCTTTCTCTCAAACGTGCCCAAGTCATACCTGGAACGCCCGAGTCGTTGAAAAAAATTGACGGCGACATTGTCTCAACGCCTAGTCCCTTGAGCCCAGTTGTACCTCAAGCACCTCCGCCCGTCCCAGCTTTGAAAATCGTGAAGCGCTCGAAAACCTTGCTGCAACCAAAATCCATACTTGCTCGAGCCACATCTGGGCCGAGTGGATCTAAAAGGACATCCATTGTAACTGCCGAGCAGAACCCTACATCGCGTGTACCACCACGTTCTTCCCCTGATAGCACCTCGCCGATCAACTTAAACGATGATCTTCCTCGGCAGAGCTCAATGACAAGAAGGGTCGCTCCTGTGCCGACCTTCTCATCTACTTCGCAGACAGGAGATGGACCAAGAAGAGTACTCGCCTCGGAAGGTCCTAAACTCAATCCTACTCAGAGAAATCAAGTAAAAGCAGATCAGGGGAAGTCGACCACGGCGAGTGCCAGTGGACCGCGCCGCGTCGCATTGGCACCGGAAGACACATCGAAGTCGGGAAGGTCAGCGTTACCGGCAAGCAGCGGGCTGAGGCAACCTGTCAAGTACGCGACCGTCGGTCCTGCATCTGCATCTGCTATCCCAAAGCCCGTCAGTCGTAATACAGGCTCGAGGCTGCCAGCACCATCGACAAGTGGCATACAACGATTTGGGGTACTTTCAGGCTTGGTCGCACCGAGCAAAGGCAAAGGGTTGTTGAGTCGGCGCGCCTAGTGTTGAAAGAGACATAGACATTTTTGGGACAATCGGCAGCCATGGATAGGCAATTTAGCACTTCATTACACCTCTCATTGGTAAATGGCATTAATAGATTCGCAATTCTCGACATAAATCTTGTGGAAGAAAGAGAAGGAGGTTTATATCTGTCGCAGAAAACAAGGCTGCTTCCAACATCATCCTGTTCTCAGTATCCTCGAGTTCGCGGAGTTGTATGGCTTACGCCAACACCCACTTGTTCAAAATTGAATCGAAGCCTCTATGCTATGAAGGGGAACCATTTTATAATGCTGATGAGTTGATGAAATAAGTGCATGGAAAGAAGGCGGAAAAATATACATAAGGTTCAAACTTTGTAACGGTACAGATCATTCAATCGCATGGAGGATTGTAACAGAACTACTCTGACTCAGTTGTCTAGCAAGCGGCCTTCATTGCAGCTTGGACGAACTCTTGGTTTTGAGCACGTTGATGCTTGTGAGATGATAAATTCGTCGTGAGATATCACAACGTAATTCTCATCCTTAGCATCCGGATGCCGATAGGCGCTGGGCGAAGCATGTTCGTCCAGTTCGACTAGTTCAGTGGCAAGACACAGCCGTATTTCAACTTGATCTGTCCTTCATTCCATCTGGGACTCCAGGCAGCCATTTCTCAGCCAGCTCCACCTCGGTGTACCGCCAACCTTGTCCGTACAAGGTTGATATTGTCATGGAGGCCAAAGTGGCACGCAACGATCTGGGGCACTTTCAGGATTTGTCGCACCGAACAAAGGGTTGCTGAGTTGGCGCGCTTATAGTATTATGTAGGGTCCGTTGACAGAAAGGGTCGTAGTCATTTTTGGGACAATCGATAATCTAGCACGTCATGACATCTATCAATGGTCAACAAATTCGACGTAAAGCGAAAAAAATAGAGGCTTATGTATGTTGCCTAGTGTCGTACTAGTACGAGGTCCATTATGTAGCGATGCACGTTGTAAGGCGGTGTCGGTGAATCG
>Ga0247742_10003025_pt1 | contig 10831 bp, 8 predicted proteins | sample UWRJL208509C2_FD_180944 | JGI IMG/M metagenome (GOLD analysis project Ga0247742, IMG submission 180944) | Plant litter microbial communities from Arlington Agricultural Research Station in Wisconsin, United States - UWRJ-L208-509C-2 | ecosystem: Environmental > Terrestrial > Plant litter >... | reverse complement strand
CTTTTGCTTCTCTCCTTTTTCTGTCAGCACATCAATAACAGGTTCCACTTTATAACCTTTATCCCTAAGCAATTGTATGATCCCTTTTTTACCGCCAAGATGTGCGGCTCCTACAGCCGCAAAGAGGCTTCCTTGTCTGGCGAGTGAATCGATGCTTTTTGTCATGATGTAATTGCGCCCGGTAATCAGCAGTTCATGTGCCCGTTTGGAAACCGACATCCGGTAAAGAGAGTCGATCATCACTACGTCTTTTTCCCGATAATAGGTATTCAGTGCCTCATTAAAGCTTTTTCCCTTCAATAATTTCACAAGCAACTGTATGTTCTTGTCAGTAGGTCTTGCATCTTCGTCCCCAATCTTGAGTACTGTGAGCATAGATTGTTTGGCATCCTCAAGTCCTACAATTTTCTTTTTATATTTCCTGCCAGTCTGGTAAATGAACATATCAAGGATGGTATTTTCCTGATAATCTGCCTGTTCTTCATTTACTCCTGACAACATATTGGTGAAATAGTTGTTGCGGTTTACAAATGTGGCCTGGATATTCTCCTTTTTAGTGGGCGTAAGGTAGAATTCGGAATAAAATTTATAAGCAGGCTCTGTATTTTTATCTGTAAATACATCAATATCCGACCATGTTTCCGGGTCACTTTCATTGCTTACAATATCGGATTCGAGCAGATGTCGGAAAAAAGAGTCTGAAAGATGGTATGAAATCTTATCGCTAACGTGCATACTGCCGTATACGTAGGACTTTTTTGCTAAGCCATTGCCTGAAATCTCCCATAAAAGGCTGTTGTTATTTTGAGCCTGTAATAAGATAGTGCTTAGTATCGCGAATAGGAGTAAGGTTCTTTTCAATGGATTTGGTTTATGTATTAAACAAATATACTGAAAAGAGTAATGGGTATAAGAGATAATAATGGCTTGGTTATAATGATACAAAAATATCAAAAAAAAAAGAGATGGCTGAATAAACAACCATCTCTTTTTATAAAGTGAATTATATAATTATCCCAGAGCAACTCTCTTGAAACCTGTTACGGTCAAGTTAGCATCTACAGACTTAACGTAGTTTGCAACACTTACCGAGTTGTCTTTGATGTAATCCTGATTAACTAAAGTGTTATCTTTAAAGAAACGGCCCAGTTTACCTTTAGCGATGTTATCGATCATTGCTTCAGCTTTGCCTTCCTGACGTAAGATATCTTTTGCGATTTCAATTTCTTTCGCAATAGTATCAGCGTCAACACCTTCTTCGTTTAATGCAATCGGAGACATTGCAGCTGCCTGCATTGCTACGTTTCTTGCAGCTTCTTCAGCACCTTCTACATTAGCAGAAAGAGAAACCAAAGTAGCGATTTTGTTACCTGCGTGGATATATGATCCAACGAAAGCACCGTTTAATTTTTCGAATGAAGCGATTTCGATTTTCTCACCGATAACACCTGTTTGTTCGATTAATTTATCTGCAACTGTGATTCCGTTGAAATCAGCAGCCAAAAATTCTTCTTTTGTGTTGAATTGGATAGCAAGATTAGCAAGTTCAGTAGCTAATTTTACGAAACCTTCATTTTTACCTACGAAGTCAGTCTCACAGTTTAGAGTGATAACCACACCTTCAGTTTTGTCAGCATTAACTACTGCGATAGCAGCACCTTCAGTAGATTCTCTATCAGATCTGTTAGCAGCTACTTTTTGTCCTTTTTTACGTAGGTTTTCGATAGCTAAATCAAAATCTCCGTCAGCTTCAACAAGAGCTTTTTTGCAGTCCATCATACCTGCACCAGTGATCGTTCTTAATTTATTTACGTCTGCAGCAGTAATTGTTGCCATTTTGTATGTTTTTTTAAGTTAAAAAAATGAAAGCCGTTGTATTGAATGTGATTACAAAAGTAAGCACGCTTCAGCACAACGACTTTATCATAATGTTATTTTTTATTCTTCAGTCGCAGTTGCAGGAGCTTCTGTTGCAGGAGCCTCAGCAGCTTCAACTGGTGCAGCTTCAACAGCAGCAGGAGTTTCAGCAGCAACAGGAGTTTCAGTTGCGTCACCTTCGGTTTCTTTATCAGAAGTTCTGTTAGAAAGACCGTCAATAACTGCAGCAGTTACTAAAGATAAAATTTTATCGATTGATTTAGAAGCATCATCATTTGCAGGGATAACATAATCCACCTCTCTTGGGTCAGAGTTAGTATCAACCATTGCGAAAACCGGAATGTTTAATTTTTGAGCTTCTTTAATTGCGATGTGTTCAGCTTTAATATCTACAACGAACAATGCAGCAGGAAGTCTTGACATATCAGCGATAGAACCTAAGTTTTTCTCTAATTTTGCACGAAGACGATCAACCTGTAAACGTTCTTTTTTAGAAAGGGTCATGAAAGTACCGTCTTTCTTCATTCTGTCGATAGTAGCCATTTTTTTAACAGCTTTACGGATAGTTACGAAGTTAGTCAGCATTCCACCAGGCCATCTTTCAGTGATATAAGGCATATTAGCAGCCTTTGCTTTTTCAGCAACGATGTCTTTAGCCTGTTTTTTGGTAGCTACGAAAAGTATTTTTCTACCTGATGCAGCGATTTTTTTCAAAGCTTCATTAGCTTCTTCAATTTTAGCTGCAGTTTTATATAGGTTGATAATGTGAATTCCATTACGCTCCATATAAATGTAAGGGGCCATATTTGGATCCCATTTTCTGGTCATGTGTCCGAAATGAACACCAGCTTCCAGTAAGTCTTTTACTTCTATTTTGTTTGCCATTTGTGTAATAGTTTACGTTCTGTTGAATTAGCAATGCGATAATGGCGGCTAAACCGGCTTAAGGCATTTAGATGCTAAACTAATTTCCCGACTCATCGGGAAGAGCAACAACAACTTTGTTTTTAAATTCAATAATAAATGAATAATGATGTCCTGTACAGTCTGTTCAGGACAGGTAATATTAACGTTTCGAGAACTGGAATCTCTTACGGGCTTTTTTCTGACCGAATTTCTTACGCTCAACCATCCTTGGATCCCTTGTTAATAAACCTTCTGGTTTTAAGATAGCTCTGTTTCCTTCGCCAACCTCACACATTACTCTAGCCAAAGCCATTCTCACAGCTTCTGCCTGACCAGTTGAACCACCTCCGTAAACGTTTACTTTTACGTCATAGTTGTTTACATTTTCTGTCATAGACATAGGTTGTAAAACTTTGTACTGTAAAGTAGCAGTTGGAAAGTAAGTTGTAAATTCTTTTTTGTTTACAGTGATTTTTCCTGTTCCTTCCGAAACATAAACACGTGCAACAGCGGTTTTTCTTCTACCGATTTTGTGAATAACTCCCATTACTTAAGATCGTTTAGGTTAACAGTTTTAGGTTTTTGAGCTCCGTATTTGTGCTCAGCGCCTACTACTACATTTAAATTTCTGAAAAGCTCAGCCCCTAATTTGTTTTTAGGTAACATCCCTTTTACAGCTTTCTCAACTAGAGTCGCAGGGTTTTTCGCCTGTAATACCTTAGCAGTTAAAGTTCTTTGTCCTCCTGGGTAACCTGTGTGACGCATGTAAATTTTTTCGTCAAGTTTGTTACCTGTAAGGTTGATTTTTTCTGAGTTGATAACGATTACGTTATCTCCACAGTCCACGTGCGGTGTATAACTTGGTTTGTATTTACCTCTAAGGATCATAGCGACCTTTGAAGCAAGACGTCCTAAGTTATGACCTTCAGCGTCTACCACAATCCACTCTTTAGTTACAGTGGCTTTGTTAGCTGAAATTGTCTTGTAGCTTAATGTGTTCACAATAATTTATTTTAATTAAACATTCCGTCCCCTTCCCGAAGGTTCGGGATAGGGGTTGCAAAAGTACAATTATTTATTTTAAATACAAACACCTATAAAAGATTATTTTAAGTGTTGGTATTCAGTGCTAAATGATGAGGTATCTGTAATAAAAAAGGCCTTCCATAAAGAAGGCCTCCTGTCAAATAATAAATACTAACTCATACTATAAACAGACTTGCAATAGCTACAGCCTGGTCTCCTGTTATTGGTTCATCAAAAGCCTCACTACCTGCTCCTGCCGGAATTGCCGGTCCTGCAGAGCCATTAGACACAGATGCGGTGTTAAACCCTGCCTGCGTTGTGTTTTGTTCTCCGTCATATATTGCCTGTGCTGCTTCGGGAAGTCCCCCACGGTCATTCCCCACGATCCAGCCTTTCTGGCCTCTTAGTCTTCTTACTTCAGATGCGTGTCTCGCTTCTACAGAGTGGATTTGTAATGCAGCAGTTAGTAATTCAGGTTGTGTAATAAGATTTCCGGCCTGTCCTTTATAAGCACGAACACCGGTATCTTCAAATGCCTGCGCCAATGCCAGGAATGTAGGATAATCATGAAATGGATCAAACGCACCGCCTACAGTGAAGTCAAAAGTAGGTTTTGGTACAAAGTTGGCACTTCCCGAACCTCCTAATCCTGCGATAAGAAAGGCCACGTGATCGGATTCGTGTGCCGAAATCTGTTCAAAAACTTTACGGTCACGGCCGCCATTCTCGCTTGCCGGCACTACTCCTGATTCCAATGCCATTGCATAAAATTCGTTTTCAAGGTATTCCAGTGTCAGTGCCAGCTGCAATGCCCCTATAGGTGTGTTTGTAGCAGCTGCCGCAGTACCGTTTGCTGCAAATGCTTTATTTGTTAAAGCCGAAAGCCCGAAAGGAACTGATGCTAATGCCAGTCCTTTTCCCAATTGACCCAATTGACCAAAACTATCTCTTCTGGAGCCTTTACTTAACATTAAATTGTCGTTTGCAAAAGACTCTATAAATTTTAAAATATTCATAATCGCTGATTTTTAGGTTAGATAAGGTATTTTGCAGTAAAGGGTGTAGTGATAAAACCGAGTCGGCCTACCTCTCCTAAAATAACGGAAGGATTTCTGGCAGCATCAAGGCCTGTAGAACTGTTGATGATATCATCGCCTGCAAAATCTTTAGAGTTAGGGTTGATCAGACTTCGTATCGCAGAAGCATGTCTGGCTTCAACAGAAACTATTTTTCCTGCTAATACCAGGTAATCCGGATTAGTAATGATTTTTCCCGCTCCATTATAAGCAGCAACACCTGTGTCTTCAAGTGCTTTGGCTGTGGCCAATACCTGGGTGCGGTTACTAAAGTTTAAAGTTCCATAATTAAATGCTAAAGTTGGTAATAGCTGGGTACTTGCATTTGGTAAAGCGCTGGTAAGTGCAGCTTTAAAAAATTCGCGGTGAATTACTTCGTGATTGTATAGGTCGGTTAGCACTGCGCGTTCTTCTATACTGAAATTTGTATTGAAACCTGATGAGTTGACTACTTTGGTATAAAAATCGGCTTCCAGCTGTTCCAGTGCGTAAGCATAGGTAAGTACGCCAAAATCTCCTCCTCCTAAATCAAATTTTCCATTTTTTACACCCGGCAACTGGTTTTCATTGGGGGCTGGCCCGTCATCATCATTGCTACAGCCGGCTATCAATAAGCCTGTTCCCACCATTGTGAGTCCACTGATTTTTAAAAAACTCCTTCTGTCAGTGAATGAAGGATTCACTTCCTGAATCTTTACTTCGTTTTTCATAACATAACATTTTTAGGTTAATAATAAATAGTACTATTGGTTGGTAATTAATAGTTACGAGATAGTATCAGGTTTGGTTTCGATTAATTTAAAATGTGGAAATGTTATAAAGCTGGAAGCAAATAGTGAAAAATATAAAATGAAGCTGGAAAGTAAAAGCTTTGGTTTATAAGGAAGTAGTACTAATTTTACACATTAATTTAAATGAGTAATCTCAAATTAACAATCATAAATCTTAATTCTTATATTTGTTAAGGATTAGGTAATTCAAGGTAGTCGGGACTCGATAATAATCGCGTTTTGATATAGTTTGCACATTACATGATCCCTATCTCTTTAATTTTTATAAAAATATCCTGACTAATGAAAGAAAAAGCCACACTAAAACAAATTGCCAAGGAACTTCATGTTTCTGTTTCTACTGTTTCTAAAGCGTTGAATGACAGTCCTGAGATTAGTGAGCCTACAAAACTGAAGATACAGGAGTTTGCAAAGCTTAAAAACTATAAGCCGAATATTATTGGGCTTAACCTTAAAAACAGGAAAACCAAAACCATTGGTGTGATTATTCCTAACATCATGAATGCTTTTTTTGCCAAGGTATTTAGCGGTATAGAGAAGGTCGCTGAGGAAAAAGGATATAATGTACTTACGTGTATTTCGAATGAGTCATTGGAAAAAGAAATCCATACACTGGATATGCTGAGTAATGGTACTATTGATGGGTTTATACTTTCGGTATCTGAAGGCGCACAGAAGCAAAACGAATACCAGCATTTTATAGATATTATCAATGATGGTACGCCCATAGTGATGTTTGACAGGATTGCAGAAGAGGTAGATTGCGACAAGGTAATTGTGGATGATTATGATTCTGCTTTTTCGGCCACTGAACACCTTATAAAAATAGGATGTAAACATATTGCGATTTTTTCTTCGCTGGATAACCTAAGTGTGGGTAAGCTCAGGGCAAAAGGATATTATGAGGCTTTAAGGAAAAATAATATTGCTGTAGATGAGGCAATTGTAGTGCTTACGGATTCTGAGGACCAACTCAATGCAGGAATCCAGAAAGCTTTTGATAACAACACTATCGATGGTGTTTTTGCGCTGGACGAGCCAGCGTCTACAATGGCTATGAAAGTGGCTATTAAAAAAGGGATTAAGATTCCTGAAGAGCTTTGTGTAATTGGTTTTGCAGATGGGATCTGGTCAAGAAGAATGACGCCAAGCCTCACAACAATCAGCCAGCATGGTCCGGAAATTGGAGCTGCTGCTGCGACATTGTTGATCAATAATCTGGAAAGCAAGGAAGAATTGAAATCGAAGACTACTGTGATCAAAACAGAATTAAGACAGAGAGATTCTACCCGGAAATTGTAATCAACCTTATTCGGATTTTAAGATTTTGAATGATTGTAAGCTAAAAAAATAGATGTAATGCATCAGAATAATATAAAAGCCTTTGGGAAACCGAAGGCTTTTTCTTTTTGAGCAAATTAATCACTATTAAAGGTATATAATCCGTAATTTGCTCGGGTTTTGTTGCACCTTTGTTCGGGTCTTGTTCGGATCAAGCCCTCTTTTTCCGAACGCGATCCGAACACGATCCGAACAAAACCCGAACAAAACCCCTTAAAAATGCATTCAATGTTTCAAATTGGGTCAAACTGCGTCAGATTGAGTCAAACTGCGTCAAATTGAGTCAAACTGTGTCAAATTGAGTCAAACTGTGTCAGATTGGATCACGTCGATTGGTGATTGAATATTCGGTTATACTTTAGCCAGACTATCAGCACGGTCTTCTGTTTCAACCCATAAGACTTGTATTTTAAAATAAGGAAACTATGATAACAACAACGAAAGATCAATACAGCGAGTTAGCAATCACAGGATACGTAAATCAAGTGATAGGAAAAGAGGACTGCAATGCAGTAACTACTATTTACACCTGCTTGAAATCCAACTCTTCCTTAGACGGTACCCAACTACTTACTATATAAAAAGCCAGTGTATCACTACACCGGCTTTTAACATTGAACTCTAAAATAATTAAATTCTTTTTATTGTTTGATTATTTTTGAAGTAGCAGTTTTACCATCTTCAAAATCTATGCGGATAATGTAGATGCCGGAAGGCTGTGATGATAGATCAATCTGTTTGCTAGCAGTATTACCTAATAGCTGGCCTAGCTCATTGTAGATACTTACAGAGGTGATTTCTGATTGGGTATCGACTGTCACCTTTCCTGTGGTAGGATTCGGATATACGGCAAACGTTGTTTTATTAAAATCTCCTGTTCCCAAACCTGCTTCAACCACAGTTACTGTATAATCTTCGGCCTGTCCGAAACCTGAAGTGTTACATGCCGGGATCGAAAGGGTGGCAGTGGCGGAATATTTCTTAAGGACACGCATTCTGATGTCGCCTACATATGCAGTTAATGGTACAGCTATATTTGCTGTAAGTTCAAGAGCATCTATACCTGTTGATCCGGTAATCTTGCCAAGATCTGTTTTCTCGCTGTCTTCAAAAATCCTGTTATTATTCCAATCAAAATATACAGTATAGAAATTACTGAAATTACCACCATTGGTGTTTCCTTTTACACGAATAGCTGCGGTTTCGCCCTGTTCGACTGTTCCGGTAATATTGGTGAAATTCTCATATTCTATCTCACTGGATGGTGATGAAACATTACTGAAGCCTCCAAACTCTACTAAAGTTATTGCTTCAACCGAATCTTCACCAAATGTAGGAGTACAAATTGGTATAAGCTGATTTGTAATTGTAATTGTGAGCAAACCAGAAATGGATGGGTTTGATATTGAAACAGCCTTTACAATAATCTCACCATTTAAAATAGCCGTTACTAGACCTGTAGCAGAAATAGTTGCCTGCCCTGTGCCATTTATAACAGACCATGTAACGGCCTGGTTTGAGCCTGAAGGTAAAGCAACGGCTTGTAATTGAAGAGTTCCGGCGTTCTCTGTAACCGTTGGCGGTACATTATTTATTGTAGATACCACAACGTTTTCAACAGGAAATTGATTTGAAAAGGTGACAGCAAGTTCACTACTTATCGTGCCGCTTTCAACAGATACCGCTTTAACGATTACAATTCCATCTGTGATTGCTTTTAATAATCCGGAAGTTGAGATAGTAGCGGTTCCTGTATTATTAGTAACAGACCAGATTACATTCTGGTTTGCAGTAGCCGGGGTTACAGCTGCCTGCAATTGTAAGGTTCCTTCGTTTATGTCGATTGTAGATTCGATATTGTTCAGTGTAGTTATCTCTACTGAGGTAGGAAGGCTGTCAACCGGTGCTTCTTCCAGTGTGAAATCGTCGAAGCCTATTCCAAATGAAGAACCGCCGCCTGCTGTAACTCCTTGTGCGATTATATAAAATGGTTCGGCAGTATAGGAAGAAGGCAATATAGCGGTGTACTGATACCATCCACTTGTAGCTACAACGGGAGCCAGTGTAGCTTTTAGGCTTATGGATAGAAGTTCTGTCGCATCCGTCAGTGTGGTGGTTTTGCTTATGTGGAATTTCACTACATCTGTGGCGTGCCCTTTGGTGGCGCTCCTGTAGATCCATACTTTAATCCTTAGATCTGCTGCTTGGGCAGTCATGTCAAATTCCGGGCTTATTAATAATGCATTGGAATTATTATAAAGTTTTGAAGCAAAGTAGGTGCCTGAATGAGCGGAAGGTACTCCGTCATTCGAAGTAGCTGTAGACCAGTTAGTGGTTCCGGTAACTAATATCGTAGACCAACATGAAGGAAGTGAAGCTTCGTTAAAATTCTCTGTATAAGGTAGATTTGTAAATGCGACACAGCTTGTACTGATAGAACCTGTGTTTGAATAGGCTCCGGAACAGGTGTTAATACCATTTATTCTATAGTAGTATTTGGTAGTATTTTCCAACCCGCTAACATAAAAATTAGTTTCGCCCGAATTTACCGTAAAAGGAGAGCCGGTTATTTGGGTATTGAAATCAGCAGTAATTGCGATTTCGACTGAATAATGAAATTCAGCAGTATCGCCATTTGTTGGTGCTGCCCAGTTCAGTTCGAACGTGTCCAGTGTAGGATTATCTGCAATCACAGCAATAGGAGGTGAAGGGCAAGAGATAATGTTGGTTATCAAAGGATTTACAATATTATACAATGGTCCGCCTGTACAGCTACGATTGAATGCAAATATGGTATATGTATAAGCCGTATTACCGATTATAGAATTAGTAAAGGATGATGAATTTGTTATAGCGATAATACTTCCGTTTAGTCCTGTTCCTGTTGTATAAACAATACCATCTTGGGGTGCATCTGCAATTGCACCATTTTGGGTACGAACTACAAGATAACTGTCGGCAGTTGCAGGGGTAAATGCCCCACTTGCAGTAGATCCACTATAGGTGAAATTTAATGCAGATGGTTGTGTTGTTGGGGCTGTACAGGCTGCAGGAGGTGTCCATACATAGGTAAGGCCAGAGGCGGGTAATGAAGTACTGTTCATGGTCATACTGCTATACACGCTGTTTCCTGCTGAACTGTTTGTCCAGTTGCTTGAATTTGTACCGCCTGACATACGATTGTTGTAATCGCTGTCTGAAGCACCTTTTAAACCTACTTCTACTGTTGTCGATGTAGGTGTTCCGGTAACATGCAGGTCATACACTATAGCAATTGTATTGTTTTCTTTTAGATGGATTTGAAAATTCCAGTCAGAATAGGACTGTATCGAAGATGATGACAGATATGATCTGAAGTGTGACCACTGGATTACAAATTCTCTGTTCGGAGAAGCCCCGGTAGTTTTGTAAGATATATCCCCAGTCAGGTCATTTAACTGGTATAATGCCTGCAGATCATCTCCCATTGCGGCAATTACAGGATACGAGGAGTCTGAAATAGGACCTGTGGTACTGCCGCTGGATGTTCCAAATGAGATGAAACCGTTAGCATGTATTTTTAAACCTGTGTAATCAATATTGTTGAATTTGAATGTAAAAGGAATAGATGCCTCCGGTAAAATATAAACCTGGTCATCAATTGCACCAGTTCCTGTAAGGGCAGTAGGTGTTGCCACTATGGTAGCTTCGCTCAGGGGAGTGTATGTTTCCTGATTTTGGGAGAAGCCATAATTAATAACCTGAGAAAATAATGTTGAGGTTGTTAATACTAATAATAATGAAAGGAGCGCTGATTTGAATCGTACCTTTGAG
>Ga0247742_10003023_pt1 | contig 10835 bp, 19 predicted proteins | sample UWRJL208509C2_FD_180944 | JGI IMG/M metagenome (GOLD analysis project Ga0247742, IMG submission 180944) | Plant litter microbial communities from Arlington Agricultural Research Station in Wisconsin, United States - UWRJ-L208-509C-2 | ecosystem: Environmental > Terrestrial > Plant litter >... | reverse complement strand
ATTTAAACGTCTAGCATACCAAAACATAGTCTACGTCTTTTTCAAGCTGCGTGAAACAAGTTTAAATGGCATTTAAATTATGTAGCCACTGATGTGTCACTTGCGGCCCAGCTGCTTTCTCACGCCTTCTCTCCTTCTCTCTAACCACCACCATCGTTCGTGAACTTACCACACACACTCTCTCCTCTGTTAGATTATATATTAGATAGTAAAGTATCATATTATAAGTAAAATTGTATGATTATAAGCTCCAAAAGCGAAGTAAGGTCCACATAATGTAGACACTCAAGGCATGAGGATACCTGGGGCTATTCTGGTAAGTTCATGACCGTTTCTTACGTTCTAAATGGCTAATAATATCTATTAGAGATTCTATTTGACGATTCCAAAAGACGAGAGGCGTGCGTGCTTGTGTTCTGACGCTATCTAATGTTTTCAGTCCAGGGAGGGCAGGAGGACAGCATGCCCTGTTCCGGTGAGTTCTGTACCGTTTCTCGCCTTGTAAAGGGCTAATAATATTTACTTTAGATGCTATTCAACGAATCCAAAAGACGAGAGGCGTGCGCGCTCGCGTTCCGACGATATTTAGTGTTTTTGTTTCAGGAGGGGTAGGAGGACAGTACACCACATTCTGGTGAGTTCTGGACCGTTCTTTGCATTCTAAGTGGCTAATACTATTTAATATAGATGCTATTTTGCGAATCCGAGAAGACGAGAGGCGTGAGCACTCACGTCTCGAAGCTATTTAGTGTTTTTGGTCCAGGGGGTAGGAGGGCAGTACACCGCATTGTGGTGAGTTCTGGACCGTTCTTCCCATTCTAAGCGGCTAATAATATCTATTATAGATTCTATTTAACTATTACAAAAGATGAGAGGCGTGTGCGCTCGCATTCCAATGCTATTTTGTATTTTCGGTCCAGGGGTAGGAGGGCAGTACACCTCGTTCTGGTGAGTTCTGTACCATTTCTTGTGATATAAACGGTTATTAACATCTACTCTAGATGCTATTTAACGAATCCAAAAGACGAGAGGCATGTGCGCTCGCGTTCCGACAATATTTAGTGTTTTTGGTCCAACAGGGGTAGGAGGACACTATACCCTGTTCTCGTGAGTTCTTGACCTTTTCTCCCATTCTAAATGGCTAATAATATGTATTATAGATGCTATTTAACTATTAGAAAAGACTAGAGCCGTGCACACACACATTCCGAAGCTATTTGGTATTTCTTGTCCAAGGTGGCAGAAAGGACCCAGAGCCAACTCTGAGTCGGCTCTGAGCCAAAGTCATCGTTTGGTACCGGCTCGGTCCGACTCGGCTCAGAGCCGGTATTGGCTATGACTCTAAGCCGGTTCCGAGCCAGAGTCGCGGCAACACTAGCGGACGGGTTTATGGTGAATGTTCACTTCTACGGTCGTCTTCATCGCGTTTGAATTTGGACATCATTTAACTTCAGCTCTGGCGAGTCGTACAACTGTACAACGATCTTTCTGCCGATTTCCGCATTGGATTCAATTGTCTTTTAGTGTTACTCTCCTTGGGATCTCTGAGTAAGAAAATCAGGCCAGTATCAGAGAATTTACTATATTGACTGGTTACTTAGCGTCTGGAGTCCTACTCATCGTGTTCATATTGTTGGGCGGAGATCTTTTCTTACCGACATTTGCAGCAATCACGGTGCTGGTGAACATCTCCTTTACCGGCTTGATTGTATACCGCCTGCTCAGACATCAGAGCCGAGTGCGACAACTACTAGGGGACGACTATGGTTCGCCGTACAACACTCTCATTGGCATTTGTGTAGAGTCGTGCGCCCTGATTGTCATCCTCAATGTCATTTTCCTCGCCCTCGGTCTTCAAACAAATGATTTGACTGGTTTGCAGGCCTATGGATCCAAAATTCCAGCTGTTCTACTTATTCAGGCAGCGGTGAGTACCGTCGATTTCATGAAAAGTCATCTATATTTGTTAACACCCGCCTTTAGGTAATATCACCTCTACTCGTCATATTTCGTGTCGTGCAGGGCAGAGATTCCGTTACAATGGCCAGTGCGACAAGCGAGGCGCTCAATACCGCCACTGAGAGTCAGAAAGCCGAACAAGCCCATAAGGCTCATTCTCTCCAGTTTCGAGTACCTCAAACAACGTCGTACTTCGATCACTCGGACATATTATATATCAATGCCATGGCCGATGTTCCTTCATCCAGTCCAAACCAAAAGTGATAGGTTGGCAAGGCCGACGTATGGTGAAGTCTGGTTGGAGGCTCAGACCCAAGGAACTCCAAATCACAATATACACAACGCTTCTATGTATCTCGACGACGCTCGTTTTCTGCTCGTTAGTATTAGAAAGTCTGTACATTCATAACTTATAAGCTCGTGTATTATATTGTATTTTATTTTTGAAAATGTGGCATACTGGCTTCGAGTCTAAAATATGAGCCGCGCTTCTGGAATTGGCACTTACAGAGAACTGAAAATATGTAGACATTTCCCGATCTCTCAGCTCTCTGGCTATGATTATGGCAGTCACATAATCAAGACGGCATTATCAAGAGTGAAGGTAATATCACGTGCCTCGAATTTGATAGCCCGACTCCAGGCTCCGACGTCACCGAGTTCTCTGAGTTTTGAGATCTTGAGGCCCCACATTCTTTCACATCCAAGAGTCCTGTTACGCGTCTATCTCTGCATGACTAATTTCGAACTGCTATGGATTCTCGGCAAGCATTGGACAGTTTAATCTACCTAGAATACCCACCACCGCACGCAACATGGCATACCACGGAGGGCAAGATGAAGCGCGACGCTGCCTCTAAGGAAATAATCAAACTCATCTCAACCGGCTCTACGACTGGTCTGACTGCCAACCTTGTTGCAGAGCGAATTTTGAACGCGCGTGCTGATGTGCACTTTCTTTACGCTGCTGTTCAAGCGGTGGGTGAGGAAGGGAGATGTTGACACTGAGGAAGCCGATACTCGCAAAGGCCTTTATCGACTGCATACTTCACCCTGCAAGTGGACCATCGATGGCGGAGGATGACGATGGGTTTGGTGAAAGTGCAGAGAGGACATTTCCTAGACATTGGGAGGTGCCTCTGATCGGTCTCATGAAATTGCTCATGCCATACGAGACAGACGACCCTGCCATATGCTCTACCATTCACGCATCAATTCTTGATGTGGTGAATATCATTTGGGAGGACATGTATGTACTAGTGGTGTCAAGGTTCAGTTCTGAGTTCGGCCAGAGATGAAATTTTCAGAACCGGGTGAACCCGTTCGAACGGGTTCGAACCGTTGAAAAAAATTCCCATTACCCTATGGCCAATTTCTCCCTGAAATGCGAATAGGTCACCGTTGAGGGCTTGGTGTGAGACAACGGCTTGATGCGGGGACATCGCGGAGTGTTAATTACCCAAGTAAGGCAATAGGCGCTCGCGACCTTCATTGATGTCACCGCTCGGCAGCCACCCTCTCCGTCTGCTTTCAGAAACCGGTGAAGGTCAATCCTCTATGGAGATTGGTAGCTGCACGGCATCTGCTAATAGTCTACAGTATCATGGCCTACATTTTCCCAATCATCACTGACCCTTTTTGTTTGTCATCTGCGTCCATGGTGATTTGTAGGTCTCTCGTTCGCCACTGATCCATTCGCTTCGAGTCCACCTGATATATCATTTCTGTTAAATTTTCAGGTCAGGTCAGCCAAATTTTGGGCGCAAAAATTGGAGGTTTTCACGCATAAAAGCCATCAGAAGCTGAGAAAGGTTTGCATCGAATTTTTGGACCCCACTCATCTTACTCCAACAGCGACCTCTATCGAAATGTCTACTGTAGACTCCGAAATCGGGCGTGCTCTTCGTTCTGATGGCTCGCTGAAAGACGCCTCCGAAATCGAGTGGACTTGCGACACCGAAATGGGGATATCTCAGCTGTTACTCAAGCAGCAGAGCATCTGGATGCTCTGATCATGTCCGTAGATGCTGAGGACAGCACCGACGAGGTGTGGATATGTAGATTTGCATTTTTGAAATATATTTCATTCGGTTCACGGTTCGAACCGCCTTCAGACCGAGACCGGACCATTCAAGAACCGAACTTACCGTTCGGTTCTCCGTTCGAGCAATCTTACTGAACCGGACCTACAGTCCGGTTCTTGGTTCTCCCTCAAGGTCGAAAAGACCGGACTGAACCGAACCTTGACACCACTAGTATGTACTGCTGCACGGGAGACCATTAGGTGATTACAGAAGAGAGCTAGTCTCTCGAACTCTCACTACTCTTAATACGATGAAAAGTCAAAGGTCAATTTCTCATTTTTGGATGTGCACTGTAGCTTACCTACTTGTAATAGTGTGATATTTAATTCAGTGATAATCTCACTCGCTATGCACTGCTGGATTTATATGTTGGGTGACTCAACCCATCGGATGGCCGCAACCTCCTGTGTACATTCTCTACTCAGCCCAACTGGAAACATACTGGTGCCAGAATGGGCTCTGGCCTGTGCACTACAGTCAGTCTTGATTGATTCATTTATCTCGAGGGAGGTCATTGCTCTCAAGGCCCCATCTTTGAGCAAAGAAAATTTAGTCATGGAACTCGCTTGCATCGAACTCTTCCTTTGGGATGAGGAATATTTCCAAGATTTTGTGAACGAGAAGTTCTATGTCTAAATAATGGAAGCTCTGGAGAGGCAATTACACAATCTGGAATTTCGGCTGGCATCCAATAAACGTGATGTACTGGATGTCTTGCACGAAGGTGACAATTTCCTAAGGTTCGCTTTTGATCAGGCCTCTCCAAACCGTCGCATTTCTTCAACTTTTTTTTTTGCAGTCATTTTCTGGACCTCGAACCAAATGCGAAGCTGGCATCTCATCTGCTCTATAGCATGATTATGAATACGCCTATCGTCCTAGCTGCATCGGTGGGTTTCCTACTCGCCTGCAGTCATCCCGAGCCCAAAAGTAAGAACATTACTCCGCTGCTTCGCGATTTTGTACTTGAATAATGACTTTCTCAAATAGAGAACGGAGATGATTGGTCTGACTTCTTCTTCCGCCTTATGCGCGTCGCGCGCCCTAGAATCCCCCCAGAGCCAGGCTGGCGCTTGTATCCAGTTGAAAATATGCTAGATGAAACGCGCAACGCTCTGAGATGTGTATACTACGCCATTAAGCAACAACTCTCCACTTCCCTGCCAAAAATTATCGCAGTCTTGAACTTTGGGATTTGTTGGGAAACTCGTACCAGATTACGGAGGGTAATACCCGCCGATTCCTCAGAGAGCAGAGACGGTGCTGCAATCTAACTTGTTTGCAGGGTTTAATGAGACTTGGGAAGAGCGAGAAGGGTATCTTCAAGTGCGTAAAATGCAAATGGATGTTCTATTGCAGCCAGTCTTGCCAGATGTCGTAAGTCCCGCACCGCTTAGGCTTAGATTTGGCCCTGACTAACTTAAAATCTCATAGTGATTGGTCTGTCCACCAGGCGGAATGTCGTAGATGGAGAAAGACAGGACCTCCGCAGGATGAGCTTGACATCATGCCAGCCAGAAACTTTGTGTTTCCCGCAGAGACTTGAACTATGCCTCGGTACCAAGTACGTGACCGTTACTGGATTGCACACCTTCTTTACCTCCACCACTTTTTTCCCATCGACATGACTCGAAATTTCTGTAGCATTCGAGAACACACATTCGTATTATATTCATTTGTATTATATTTCATCTTTTATCTTTGAACTGCACATGTATTTGGAGGTGCCGAAGGAATTGTCGAAGTCCACATCAATCTCCTTTGTATCGATACAGACGGTACATACCGAGGGCTTGTGATGCCAGAAAATATGTTTTTGGTTTATGAGCTCCTTCGAATCTGACAACTAGACTCGAATGCCCGATGTTCCTCCTACCTCAAAATACGTTACCTTTCCATTCCACTCATCACTGTGGCATTATCATAGGTGTTTAATTTTTACCATGACAATCTCGATATTAGCCTTAATCCCGTAGAGAAAATGCACAAAAGATTCGTACATATTTACAGACACAAGTACAGAATGGAAACATGTTGGCCCGACATAACTTTGTACGCTGAACTGCGCATTTCATAGGAACCAAGGACACTTCGGACAAATTAAATCAAAGAACTCAAGCGCAACGATCTTGCATACTAGGAAACCAAGACGGTTTTCGTGGGGAAGACTTCACCGCGTCTTGTTTGCCAGTTCCTCTGATTCTGAGTCGGAGTCGAGTGGACCGTGGTTCCCTCCTTCGTGCTCAATAAGATCTCCATCATCCGGCAATACCCCATGGTTGGGATTGGCGGTAACAAGTCAGGATACGGGGATTGCTACAACAACACTCATGATTAGGTGGGACTTCGCCTGCCTAGATTCGAAGAATGACACACATTTGTTAGCCGATCTAGATCATATACGTAGATCATGTAGGGCGCTCCGATCTGCATCTAATAATGCACTCCCATATTTGCCTCAATATCCTTGGCGCGACTCAAGCTCTTTGCCGTTGACTGGAATCTCTTAATTCTCATTTCTATTCACAGCCAGGACTGGCCCTACAGCATATGGCACTTGTGAATATTGATCTCCCAGCATCTTGGAATTTAGGCCGCCCTTTAGCTATCTCTGGCCTAAGTTTCTCGTTAGCCTTACTTCTATATTCTCTGACAGTGGAATCTTATCAACGTGACCCTCCCCTCTCAATGTTGTCCGGGACACGTTCAAACTTCCAGCTATAGGTTGGACGTAGACTGAGAATTGTGGTTGGTTGAACGATATCGATGTAGAATGCCAAACACTCGATGGCAGCAAATGGTTATAAGTTGAAAATCAAGTCGATATTTTCAGTTGCATTTAGTAACGGTGTTTGGTCTAGAATTACAACTTCCGGAGGAATACCCACCCCGACTGACACCAGCTGACATCCTCTGTGAGACACTCTTTCTTTTTTTAAAAGATTTGAGGCTCAGAAGTGGTTCTTGGTAGTGAACGTTAACAACCCGTGAAACCCATAATGGCCCAGTGTAGGTAAGTTTAGATGTGTTCCTAACAGAAGTCTGTTGACTCTCACACGATCGAAGCCTTCGGTAGATTTTATTTGCCGCTTCAGAATGCGGATTTCCCATCGTGGAGAGACTTGAGGAATTTATACTGTGTTTCCGATCCTGGTCCATTTCTATTTCATTTTCTTCATGACTGGCGGGCGCAATTGCATACCCTTCCATGACTACTTCCTCAGAGACTGTGATTTTCGATGATAGAGACACCGCTGTGTCTCTCCAAGGTCAACCTCCTTGGGAGCAGCTGCCAGGCACTCCACAAGAATACAACTCGTCCACATCTATTTCAAATTATGCAGGTCAGACAGCAACACTGTCATTTCGGGGTGCGTGTTGGGTATCGTTTCCAAAAACCAGCTATTACATCTAGCAATATTCAACAGGTGAATCCATCATAGTCTACGGGACCATGGTGCCCAACAACATCAGCCTCTCTATCTCGTGCACGGTTGAGGGTTACCCCCCAGTGAACTCAGCATTACCACCTCCTAATGTGGTCGCATATAAAACCGTGCTCTGCGTTGTCCCTTTGCTCAGTTCCGACACCCACAAAATAGTAGTGACGAACAAGCAAAGTGGGGATTGGTTGAGAATCGACTACTTCGAGATCAGTCAATTACTCGTTACGCCCTCGGGAACCTCATCCACAACTGTGACGACTACTACACCTGTATCTCCTACTTCCAACCCTCAGGGCACTTCTGGTGCACCGGCTAGCACGAGCTCTTCAGGTGTTTCCGGTCAGTATCCTACCACCTCTGACTCGTCCATCACGCGTTAACCAACACCAGGTGCCGCCTCTAATAGCTCGTTAACCTCAAAGGGGTCTCAGGCATCCACTGGCCTGATCGTTGGAGCTTCCATTGGAGGAGTAGTCCTATTGGGATTGATTATGGCACTCCTCTTCGTCATGTATCGTATACGCAGGAAACGGGCAGCAGATGGAGGAAATCCAGGTATTTGGCCAGCAAAGTCCCTTCTTGAGAGCCATCCTGACAGCGACTATTGGAGTCCCTTTCATCAGGAAAACCCTGAATGCGAAAATTAGGCTAACCGAACACATTTGATCCGAATTTGCTTGTATTACACAATGTATGGCGTAATCTGGCACAATCTATCAGGATGGCGGGCAGGTGCTGTCTAATCTTCGCATAATTGTTGCGAATGTGCAATAATTATACACAGCTAAGTGTAGTGATCGTGACCGTCACCACCTTCAGTACCGCCCGGTCCGTTTTCCCGCTCCAGTTCTTGTCCTCTTTCCCAAAGACATCCTTTCGCCTGGTCCGTTTATCCCGTGTACATTAGTATATTGATTTGTTATGACTTATTTCCCATCGGCTCCCTTCTTTGTGATTCGTTATGATTAGTTTTGACTTATATCTGACTCCCCTTCTGAATGCCCATTAGTGTAGCTACAGTTTTGTAGTACCTTGCTACTTATGTCTTTTATTACTTACAAACTTTTATGACTCCGTCGTACCTCTTATTTTTGTATATAAAGACAGCCTGTTGTACAGTAGTTCCCCAGTGAATTTCAGTAACATTTGAACTGTCATTTTACTACCTTAAGAAATCTAAGTCTAACTAAGAAACTGTGTGTCGTTTCGTACAACCTAAGTTTAAGTCACTCAAGTTGTTACTCAACGTCACATATTTTTGACAAGTTCTATCTAAACCTCTGAACCCCCGTTGTCTAACAATTGGCCACCATTGGTTTGATCTCCTGACATAATCATCCTAGGCAACAACCCCGAATTTCTGTTTAACTAATATGTCTTCTAACCGAACCTATTCCCTCTGCTCCAAAGCCAAAGTTGGCTTCGACACTATTGATAAAGGTGAGTCTCAAACTTCTACTGAGTATACTCCATACACGGAGGCCCAACCAAGGGGCCTGCCGGAACCCAAGACTCCATTCAGTGTTACCCAGCACTCCTACAGAGACGCGCTAACCGCACAAAGTCCATCACCCACTCATGAGGCCAATGATCCCGCGTCTGATGCGGAAGCTATAAATAACAATAAGAGTATTGATATCAATCGTGAAATACAAGAAGAATCAGGTGATGACCTGAATAGCTGGGTAAATAATAATCCCCAAGTGGAAGACCGTACAATACGGTAAGCGGGCCAAGCAGGCCAGAGAAGCGGAGCGAACAGCTGCTGAAGATGCAGTGGCCAAAGCCAAGAAGAGCCTTACTCGAGACGAGAGGGCGCAAATTGATCGACGAAATGCCAAATTAGGAATTCGACCAATCATGGTAAGTCCTGAAAGGCCTTCATCACGCAGAGAAGGAACTTCATCTGGCAAAGGCAAAGGCCGCGATCCCCAAGACTGGGGAAATCTCGATCTTGACAAGCTTGAGATTGATATCGAAGCTCAGCTCAGCGCGCTGCCCTTGAACAAATGAATGAAATTCTACGCATTAAGAAAGCTAACGCGGCAGCTGAGGTAGCTAAAACCGCTGAGGCTAATGAAGCCAGTCAATCCCCAATTGAGAGCACGCCAGCGCTGTTGAAATGGCAAACCGTCGCTTACCATATAAGACAGATCTTCCGTTTCCAGTATCTGCGTGATCGTTACTTGTAGAACTTTACGTTACAGTTTTACTCTGATTGTTTGATTACTTGTTAGTTACCTTATGGTATATAACTTCGATAGGATTCGTCGCATCACCTCAGTTCCGTTTACACGTACTGAGGTGAGTATGACTAACACCTTTCTCATACCTTATGCTGACTTTACCGTAGCCTACTTATTTCCATAGGTACATTACATTCAATACATCAGTTCCGTTTACATGTACTGAGTCTACTTATTTCCATAGGTTATGGGCCCCGAACTCAGTCTCTAATCAACAACGATGAACTCGCAAAAATTTCATTCACATCCTTATCCTATCCTATTCCATCCTACTCTACCATGTCTATGGTGAAGCTCAGTGACAACCTCATGAAGGTACCAAAGCTTGATGTTGGCGGCAAGAACTGGACCATCTATCAAGATAGGTTCAGTTGGTCAATCAATGCTTGGTCTCTGCTCCACCATATTGACGGCTCTTTGAATGAACCCCTGAACCCTGTCGTGCGCAAGATGGTTGTGCAGAAGAAGGGTGGTGGTACTGCAGACTTAACAAAGCCAGACGAAAATGAAATGGTGGAGGCGGCGCTCTCGAAAGACGAGGAGAAGCTGGAAAAGGATTGGAAGATGGAGTTGAAGGTGTGGCAGCAGAGAGAGACCATCGTGAAGTAGCAGATCGCTGCGATGATTCTGGACTCTCTGTTTGTGAAGATCAAGAGCAAGTCGACTGTGCTCGAGATCTGGCAGACGCTTACAGTGCAGTTCCAAGACAAGTCACAGATGGTGTCCGTGGACTTGTGTCACCGTCTTGGACAGCTGCACTGTGCTGAGAAGGGGGATGTTCAGGCTCACTTTGAGAAGATGAGCCAAATGGTGGAGGACCTTGCCTCCTTAGGTCACCCTAGTGTTGCCGCGACTCGGTTAACTGTGAACCGACTCACTTGAACTGCGGCTCTCGGCATAATTCAGCTCAGCTCGGCTAAGCCGACGGCTTGAGTCGGCTCCGAGCCGGTTGACATATCAACTTCCTTGTATTGTGCAAGCCAGAGATATATCTGTACTGGTTGACCTACTGTATGAGAAAAATCACATAATAGATAGGGAGTATGATGTAAAAATCGTCACTGTGTATTATGGGGTTATCATAAAGGGTTATCTACAAG
>Ga0247742_10003022_pt1 | contig 10835 bp, 17 predicted proteins | sample UWRJL208509C2_FD_180944 | JGI IMG/M metagenome (GOLD analysis project Ga0247742, IMG submission 180944) | Plant litter microbial communities from Arlington Agricultural Research Station in Wisconsin, United States - UWRJ-L208-509C-2 | ecosystem: Environmental > Terrestrial > Plant litter >... | reverse complement strand
TTGTAGCGAGAGTGAAGATACACTGGCGAAGGTTAGGTCCAGCTAATTAGCAAGGTTGAATAAAACGGGACTCACAGGATAGCAAATCGATTCAAAGAAGAACAGACCAAACAAGCAACCTATACCCGCCTGACCAGTTGCAAACACCACCGCGAGGGTGAATGTAGAGCAAGCAACAGCATAGATGCTTAGTAGAAGTGCCGGATCAATGAAGTTGAGAATTGCTACGCCAATGAATCTAGTGGCAAGTAAGAATTAGCAGCTTCAAGATCAGAAATGAGTGGATTTTAAGGTGTACCTTCCAGCGGTGAATGTCATCTGACAGTAGGAGAAAAGCTCGCTAGCTCTCGAATGATTGATGCCGATGCCTTGATCGACCATGAAATTGACTGCAAAGGTTGCCACTCCGACTTGCGCACCACTGAACAATAAATATGTTCGAGTCAGCTCCGCCGCCACGAGCCAGCAGAAATTTCACTCACACGTATGTGGTCTGCGCTACGAAACCAAAGATACATCTGTACTGTTTCATAAATGGCTCTGCTTTGATCACGGTCTGGCCATCCTCATTGCGGACTTGATCCAAAGTGGCTTCTTCCTCAATCTCGGGCAAGTCACAGAAACTAAGAATCAGAGCCGTTAGAATATTTATGGAGTCAGTCAATGCAGCATACTAGAAGAGGATGTTGAGAACTACGCCAAGTCCTGCGACGGCAAGGTAAACCCTAACGATCAGTGAGTATATACGTGCCTATGAGATCAACGCCTGCTTACCATTGGACAGTATCCAGTTTGGTGGCGTTAGCTCCTCGGAAAAACCACCGCGATGCAATAAGAGGTCCGGCAAATGACGCAACACCTTGGAAGCCTTGACTGAAGTTCAACCTCGCAGCAGCGTACTTTGGCGTCCCAAGTACAGCGATGTATGAGTTTGCGGCCACCTCAAGCGTGGCAAGTCCGCAGCCTATATGACGATCAATAAGGCGATCATATTAAAATTTTGGGAAAGAATGAGCTCACCGATCACGAAGGTGCATCCGACAAAGCCGCCATACTTGGCAAATTTTGCAGATGGCCAGAAAAAGATAGCGCCTGACCTGTATATCGGCGATGAACTGGTATTTATGAAAAACAGACCGACCTAAGCTGTACAACGCCAGGCCGAGATGAATGCCCGCCTGACAAAGAGAGTTAGCTGAAATTTGGAAGTGAGGCATACTCCATTTCCTCACCTTGTAGCCATATTTTCTCATCTTCGAAAGGTCAGCCTAACCTAGAATAGAAATTGATAGGAACGTACGATGATTCCAGCAAACGGCGACCACACAACGTATGCTCCAAAGTAAGCGAGCTGGAGCAGCGTACTTTTTGTCGCATTGATCTGAAAGATAACTCTGAAATGGGCATTCAAGACGTCCAAAAGCTAAATCCGGAGTCGGATCAGTGACAGCTCTGCGTCTTCGTACAGGTCAGAGATACGTACACCGTATGCAAAGCCCCCTTGAAAGTAAAGTTCAGTATGGCGACAGCAATCTAAAGCCAAAGACTTACAGGTGAAGAATAGGGATGTCACCAAGGAGAAGGCGAAGAGCCATCTACCTCTGGTAAGCTGGGATCCTAAGAAGATTGCGTCAGATAGATAAACCAAAAATACATAGTTGAGTTTCTCTTACCTGTGAGCGGCGTCGCGACGGCATGCGCCATGATGGTTGACCGTCAGATATAAGCTTGGACTTCAAAAACAGGGCAAGCAGATCCCGTCCGTTCTCTAGATGATAGTGAGAAGGTGAGAAGAAAGAAGCCGAATATACAGGATGTTCATCGTGAACTCTTTATGCATTCTCATCATGAGGTGTGGGTTAACATTGCAGAGATGCCATTTGGGTCAATTTGTTTTTAGAGGCCAATGAGGGACGAGAAGAAGCAGGTGAACAGGTCAATGGGGATTGCCGTGCGGTTTCACCTGTGGGTAAAGAAGGCTCGGCTGCCCATCTGACTTCGCGTCCACCATCGAAAACGAGAGCTGGGGCTTTCGTGGTCGAGAATAGAAAGTCACCCGAACTTGGCGCGCGGTATGGGCAGCCGCCCGGCCCGCTCGGAGCCTACCCCTTTCACCCTGACCTTCATCACTCTTGCTCGAGACGCTGGTACTTCAAGCTTCAAGCTTCAAGGTACACCTATTAACACCGAGCTCTCCTGAAGTATCTAAATCTAATATCCTAGACTCCTCATGCACGAGAAGTTCAAAGAAGTTCTTGCGGTTCGATCTGCTGGCTTCGAAAACACCGCAAACTCCTAACACCGCAGCAGCGGTACGATGCAATAAAAGCACAATATCCAGGAGAAGGCCGTCGTAGATGGCGCCTGCGCGCGCTCTACGAATCTTGGCTTGCGTTGGCCTCAGGTGCAGCCGGGCCCGAGCCATCCGTCGCGAACAGCGTGATGCCGTCCGATCGCAAGTCGGTGTGTACCACCTGCTCTCTCCAAGACTTTTGCTATATTACTTCAATTGATCCTGCCTAATTAATCTCATATTGCTCCTTCAAGGTCGATTCAGATCCTGATCCCCTTGACCACATCTTGGAGGACGACGAGTTGGGTTTGATTATCCGCACCGACTTCTCCAACGATGCTGCCTGGAAAACTTTTTGCGAAAAGATTCAAACTTACCAAAAAGAGCTGATCTCTGACTTGATGAGTGGTGGGGAACCTACCGACTCAACCGATACTATTCAGGACGTCAGAATGGAGGAGGGATCCTCAACCACAGCCAATGATGAAGAGACCGATTCATCAACAGATGTTCCGGATATTGTCAAGATCCTGGACCCATCAGAGCCAGCAGACAGAGACCGACTTGTCAACATCTCCAACCTACGTGCACTTCGCTTGTTCAATGACGTTGACATTCGTCCTGCGCCGTCTCCACCTCCGGGGACCAAGAGGATCTCGCCCCCAAACCCCCTTATAGACCAGGGAGGATGGCAAGAAATCTATAGCGGAAAGAACTTGTGGATATATGATCTACGTTCCAACACGGACGAATGTGTCCGTGTTGTCAGTCAAGCTGGGGACTTCTACGGAACAGCTTCGTAGGACTCTTCTCTTTTTTGAGACCAACTTTTCTGATCCCAACGTTAGGGGAGACAGCTGGCGCGCTCGAGCATCCCATATCTGCGAACTCCAGTTCAACATGTCGCACCACGGTATGAAGATTGATTTTAATGGACAGGATCGATGGGATTGGGATGAGAGATCAAGAAATCTGAAGGAGGCTTTATTGCTGTGATCATTGCAGCATATTATTTACCTGTCAAACGATCTTTCTGACTTTCAACTCAAGAATTTGTTTTTGGCAAGTTTTTTTGTCATTTTGCGAGTACAACAAGAGGGAAAACATGCATCTCGGGAGTCTCCAAGTCGTAAGTACGCGTTAAGCTTTTTATGCGGTGACGGTCCAGACACGGAGAGCGTTGTCGGTGAAACCAGCAAACAAAGTTTGACCATCTGCTGACCAGGCGATCGACACGCACTCGGGTTGTCTGGCCTCCTCGCGGACGTCAGTGTAAGCGGGTTTGAGCTCGTCGACGATGGACCTGATGTAATGGTTAGAAAATGAAGAAAGGGTGAAGACCCAAAGATACTGACTTGCTCTCGAGATCGAAGATTTTGACGCAGGTGGCAGTCGCAGCACAGAGCCAGTATCTGTTGGGAGAGAAGACGAGGGCGTTGACAACATCACCAGCCTCAAGCGAGTACAGGTGCTTTCCCTCGTTCAAGTCCCAGAGCATGGTGATGCCGTCCTTGCCACCGGAAGCGGCGAGGGAACCGTCGGGAGAAACGGAGACGGTGTTGATGTATCCTGTGTGTCCATAGTGGTTGGTCTTCAACTTGAACTTGGAAAGTTCCCAGACCTAGATATATCGGCGTCAGTAATTCGTCTAAAAGAGATCAGACGAGGACTTGAAAGCGTCAGAGATCTTGGTGGAAAGGTAGTCTCATAGAGCGTGGAGCTCTCTGAAGTAGCAAATATAAAAGATATAACATCACCCGCAAAAAGAGAAATCAACGGAATGAAAGCGCTCACTTTGACCACCTTATCCCAACCGCAAGAAACGATGACTGGGTTGAGGACGTTGGGGCTGAATCGTACGCACGAGACCCTAAAAATCACTATTAGATGAGATTGACTAGTAATGAATAAGATCACGTACCACTCAGTATGGCCCTCCTCCTTGATATCGTATTTGCACTCTCCGAGAGTATTCCATAGCTTGATGGACCTGTCACGCGAACCAGAGACGATCTGTCGGTTATCCGCGCTGAAGCTAACGGACAGAACATCGGAGGTATGTCCAACAAAGCGACGGGTGGTCAATCCAGTGTTAAGGTCCCAAAGACGAAGGGTATGGTCCCAAGATGAGGACAGTGCGAATTGACCATCGGACGAGATGACAACGTCGGAAACGAAGTGGTTGTGACCGTGGAGAATTCGCTTGGGGTATCCGTAAGAGTCCTCGTCACGGGTTAATTGCCAGACGATGATGGTCTTGTCTGATACATTTCAGTGATTAAATGGTTTATGTTCTGGATGTGAACGGGGTTGAGCGTACCCCTCGAAGCGGTCAAGATCATGTCCGGGTTTTCTGAGGAGGTCGCGATAGCGGTGACCCATCCTTTGTGGCCCTCCAAAGATCCAAGGAAGCGCAGCGATTCAGACATTTTGTTATGGGTGAGTTGGACGTCGACGAAACTTGTCTGCGTCTCAAACCCGTCACTGTCACGCTTGCAGCCACCGTGATTTAACTGTACAGGTCTCGGCAAAGCCCAGCTGTTGGCTCTAACTTCGTTCTTTCCCCTTGCGATTCTTGGTTTCGCGTCCAATCTTGAAGTTTCATAGAATGCAAATATAACACTGATGTATGGCGAATTTTTCTCTCACAGCTCCTCGAACTTGACCTGTTAGTCGTTTGTCTTTCAAAAATGGCGTAGAGAATATTCGGCCGAATGGGGTTATTCGCGTGCGGACGGACACCCGGCGCGTAGCTTTATCTCGATACTCGATGGCCTCTACAAGCCCCAATTCGCGAAGACCAGTCATTAGTACGTATAACAACGTCTTGAGAAGCGTGATGTAAACTTTGGACTAGTTGATACGGATCCTGGAGTAGACGACATCATTGCAATGTTGGTATCAGACCCCTCTCTGGCGATTATCACTGACGCGGGCTAGTTTGCTGGCAATAGCGTCACCAGAGCTAGAGATCTTGGCTTACATTGCTTCTTATGGTATGTGGCAATTCAACTAGCTTCGAACAACTAAATTAACGGTATTCAGGGAATACGGATAACGCCGCCTCACAGCAAGTCCAGATTCAACTACAAGGGCTACTGCTAGTGCTGACCTACAATAGTCTGAACATACTCAAGGCTTATGAAGCTATCGAAGCTCATGTTACCCAATTTCCATCCGATAGAGATCGATTCCCTAACTTTGGAAATGGCCAAAAGCCGGTTCTAGCAAAGGGTCCCATAGGTCCTCTGCAAGGCGAAATCCACGATGCCCAATATTTTCATGGAAGGTACGCATCACCTGCCGTGAATTGGCGCCATTCTTCTCAAAAAGGTCCAGAGATGGACTAGGGGACATTAAAGATCGACACCCCGAACTCACAACTGGAGCCCATGGTTATGATCATCCTTACTTGGCATTTTCCAACGAAGATACAGTTGACCTTGCACTAAGGATTCTTCGGTCATACCCACCCAGAACAGTTACTTATATTGCACTGGGACCACTCACAAACTTGGCTTTGATGATGCGTAAAGATAGCCAGCTTGTGGGCAATCGTATTGGAAGAATCATCTCAATGGGTGGCGCACTCGATGTCCCCGGAAACACCAGCCCAGTGGCGGAGTGTATGTCCTGTTCAGGTTGTATAATTGCTTGGTTCTGATCTATCGTGGACAGTCAACTTTTTTGCCGACCCATATGCAGTGAAAGAGCTCTTGATTTCAAGCCCTGACCACGCTGGCTTGCCTAAAGATCGCTTCATAATGCTTCCCCTCGACATTACGACTCCTCACGAGCTACCATTCCCAGTCTACAAAGAGGTTGTCGACCCATCTTTTGACAGCGCAAAAATTCCGTCCATCTCCACCGATAAAGCGCCTTTGACACATTTCACCAGCTCGTTCCTCGAAAGAACTCGAGAGATTATGCTACAGTTTGGTAAAGATGCTATGGAGCTCCATGATATCGTCGCGGTCTGGTGTGCAATCGAACATCCACCTTTCCCAGATCACGAGGCTTTGACGTTTGCAAAGGGCTGGCAGGCCAGTGCTCGGGTGTTCGACATTGAGAGGTAGGTCTTTGATCAGAACTTTGGTTATGACTTGCTTACGGTTTGTATAGAACAGGCGAACTGACTCGGGGGATGTTAGTAGTGGACAGACGCGAAGACGAGTCTGCCTGTCCGCTCGGTGCAAACCGATCCGAGGCTCAAAGAGAACCCCATCCAGGTCATGATAATATGACGACGACGATGGACAAGACACAACGGGTTGACATTACCGGTAGGGTGTCTCAGCCGTTCCCGGGAGTCGCTTGTATTACACATACACCAGGGCCCGACTATTTATTACGCTTTCTTCTTAAACGAGTCTGGGGTTGTGAGACACACTGATCGTAATATGTGGCTGAAGAATAAATATCTGATAGGTGTTTTCATTCGATGCCAGGCCTTTGTTTTAAGATCCATTGAGGCGAGACATGTCGAACGTCTAATTTGTTGGTACTTGCTACAGATCTTCGCGGAACTTCCTCTCGTGCCATGTTTTATTACTCGCTGGTATCGTTGAGTTCTTCTGGAACATAAATCATATTGTCGCAGTCCATGCCGCTGTTGCAGTTTCACACCACCATGGACACTCGGCATCTGGCAGGCGCTGTACGAATGCATGCCACAGGAAGCTGAAGGACTTCTGAACTTCCGCCATTCAAAAGAATTCCAAAAAGCTCCAAATCGTGGAAGAACCAACACCTGGCGTAGGACAAGCGGTCTCTTCCTTATCTTTAAATCTGGGGATTAATTGGAGCGAGGACGGGGGCTAAGCTTAAGGCCTGGTACGGTCGGTTACACAAGCGCCTACAACTTGAAAGTTCGGTGCCTGGGAGTTTCCTAAACGAATCTTATCAAATTACGCCATATGTCAATTTGACCGCGAATTTGATTTGCGACATCTTGCACCATTCCGGCTCCAGCTTGCGCTAAACATACAGCAGGCTTCGCTGTAGTGTGACCTAAATACGCACTGTCTACCTTGGTGAATGCAAATTCCACCCCTTGCGATGACGCGAGGACGCAAAAAGGATCTTACTATACCCCCAAGCCGCACACTAACGCAGCAGAGGGACTATCGAGCAAGAAAAGCTCACTATGTAGCCGATCTGGAGGAGCGATGTCGTAAAGCTGAGGAGGAGAATGTGCGATTACGGAAAGAGCTTGCAGACGTTCGAGCTCAAGCCACAAACCCAGCACTTCTACTACCACAGACTGTGAGCAATGCTTCTAGCGCCGAAGTGGTCATGCAAGCTAACCCATTTCACCAGGCTGACGCTGCTGCAGAACTTATGCAGAATCTTGCCCTGGCGCAAGATTCCATTGCCAAGTTTCAACAAATTGTATTTCCAGGCAGCCAAAACACATCATCGGCTTCTACTGTCTGTTCCGCTGAGCGACCATTGGACCATCAAACACCAAATGCCCGTCCTCGACCGCTCCTCGATCCTCACACAGATGATTCCATCCAAGGGAAAAAGCGACTGTATGTCGACGATCTGCCTCCGTTTTCCTCAACACCTACCACGTTCCAAGAGTCGAGCCCAGGCTCTAGTAGCGAGTGTTGCGGAGGTCTCCTCAACTGTGACGGACTTTGCGAGAGTGATGATGATGATAATAATGTCAACGTAATAATAACCAGAACGTCGGGGTTACGATCCACGGGTAAAGCCTTAGAGAGCGGGACCATGAATACGTGGGACTAAGTAGCCATTAGCGATATATTGTATTGGTATAATGCATGTAGACAGCGAGGGGGTCGATAGCGTAAATTATGTATTGTTGGCTTCGAATGGATGCTTGACAAGTTCGTCGTATAATTCAGTCGGCAGATCTCGCACTAAGGTGACTGCAATACCAATTACTGGGAGGGCTTCAAGAGGAGGGAACGTCCGCAGGAGTTTCATCGGGCTTTAAAGCCAATGAGTGCCATGCGAGGCTACATTAAACCAAGTAACATACCTTAGAGAAGCCATAACCTCGTCCCTCATAAGCAGCAATTGTGCGATAACACACAGAACATTCAGGTGGACTCCAAACGCCAATAGAAAGTCCCACAGCTGCAATACTTGATCTAGAGGAGGCGTGCAAGCACACAAGGTCAAGACGGCTGTACAACATGAGCAAGGGGTGCGACACTGGATGGAGAGCAACTTACAAGGAAAGGCATATATTTCGGCGGAAAGATTCTTAGATCGTAAGTACCCAAAAAGCTCAGGATCAACAAATTGAAGACAACGATCCAGCAGCTTGGAGATTTCAGAGATTTGATTCGGCATATTGTAATAAGACACTCATTACCTTGAGACCTCGGTGCACACCTTCCAATGTTGGTTGCACATAGAGAGGGCAAGATTCCTCGATGAACTTTGCGAAACAGAAGAATGCCTCCATCTCCGAAGGCATAGTGTAAAGAAAGGGAGCGGCCAAGACGTTCATGCCTTGAACGTAGGTAAATCCCAGCTGGTCTGAGTCTTGTCTATCTGGGGCTGGGTCAGAGTTGTGTAACTCGCACTACGTAGCGACTTACCATGGCTTCGCCATACAAAGGCATCCAAGAGACGAACAAGCATGTCCTCTCTGACACGTTCTTTAAAACCTTTGTCCGTGGCCAACGTGCTGTATATTGCGGTAAACAAGGATATGATGAGTCAATAGAGATGCGAACAGGGGTATACGCTCACCGAAAGGTATCGTTTCTAATCTTTTCGCGAACTTGACAAGGCCCACGAGAGACGTAATGAAGATAAGTCTCCGTTGGTAATTCGTTGACACGAAGGAGTATCTTCCAAATGCGCGGACGTAAAGTAGGATCCTAAGTCGAATGAGATCAAGTGGTTGAGCTGGAAGTATTCCAGGACGTACCACGGCGGATGGAATCCCTTCCACAAGGATCATGCGTCGAAGCTTTTTAGTCCCGTCATCTAGTTCTCCAGATGCTCGAGACTTGGAGGATGCCTTTGGTTGACTGAGAAGCTTGTTGAAGGAATGGGCTGTAGCGGACGACATTTGAAGAGATCTTGATGTCCAGTATTGGCGTTTAATCACGCTTGCATTTAAGGTAAAAAGAACGCCTGGATACGTATTTTATAGATTGAAGCTAGCTATCAGGTCGTTTCTCTGCTAATGGTGGACGATGGTATGGTACCAACTGTTCGCGAGCAAAATAAGCATGCGCATTTGTATTACATAAACATTACTGTTTTCGATGATCAGTTTCTGGACGCCTTTCGCGACCTGACGGTCCTGACCACGTCCATCTAAGGCCGCTAACGCGTTCTTCCACGTATTCCTTCATCGACACAGTTTGCTTTACAGAGTTAGCCTCCTTCTGGCTTCAAATAATTGGTGACATTCGCCGGCTCATTTCTATTCCCACTGCCAACCCAATGTCCTCGACCTAATTCTCAAGAGTCGGAGATTTTTTTGCATAACAATCCATGGACGTGCCTTTCCACTCTTCTGGGGCACTGAGTAGGGCTCATTACACCATTGTACGCAAAGTTGAGACTGCGTCTTCCGTGCAGAGTGCCGATCAACACCTTTTCCTGGAAGTCAAATCCATCCAAGCGCAGCTAGCCCATCCAAGGCTACAACCTGTTAGTCATATTGGCGCTCTTTCTTTCCCATTGCTGAAATTGTATTTGCAGGATAAATGCAAGGAATATCTAATAATGCTTTTGTACTGCTCGACCTCGGTGACACCTGGCTTCCTGGCGAACGATGCTTTCAACTTTGCTTTCCCTTATGCTATAAATCTCGCGGAGGCGGGAACGACGATAGAGAATAAGCGGATAGGTGCGCGTACTCTTCTTCCAAGCATTTATACTTTTGCTGATGCTATATCCAGGTTACCTATTTTGCTCAGAGATGATGCCTCTGGACCATGAGCTACGGCTAATGCTCGTGAATACATTGCGTAAGGTTGTGCAAGTAATCTCCCCCTTTGAAGTTTCTCCTCTAACACGCGAAACAGGATCTGGAAAGCAACGACGTACCCCGTATCTGCTTGGCTCTAGACAACCTTATCGCTTCTCCCAACGAGGATGTGATTCCGGCCGTCCAATCCCGTCTGCATGACTTGCTCTCGCATGATTAGTGGGTGATACTTGGTAGTTCATCTGCTTCGCTTCCTGAAATTGGCTCTCAATCTTCCTGTGCAGTTCCAATGTGAAGCGACGAACACTCCTAGCCTTCCGGGCCTTGTCCGTGCATAACATGGGATTACTCAACCACATCCAGGCTACAGTTCTCAGACGCTTGAAGGATCCAGATGACTCCGTCGTCAAGGCTGCCCTTCTACTTTTGAGTGAGCATTTACCGCAGGTGAGAATAGCACTCTGTTGGAAGAAGCGTCAATAAGAGGATGTACAGGATGAAGGTTTACGATCGAAAGGCAAGAAGAAGGCAAACGAAATTCTAGTCGCCGAATCTTCATACATCAACGAGTCGAATCCAGGAATAATCATGCAAGTGTTGAAGGCCCTCCGATCT
>Ga0247742_10003021_pt1 | contig 10836 bp, 12 predicted proteins | sample UWRJL208509C2_FD_180944 | JGI IMG/M metagenome (GOLD analysis project Ga0247742, IMG submission 180944) | Plant litter microbial communities from Arlington Agricultural Research Station in Wisconsin, United States - UWRJ-L208-509C-2 | ecosystem: Environmental > Terrestrial > Plant litter >... | reverse complement strand
GAGCTTATAATCATACAATTTTACTTATAATATGATACTTTACTATCTAATATATAATCTAACAGAGGAGAGAGTGTGTGTGGTAAGTTCACGAACGATGGTGGTGGTTAGAGAGAAGGAGAGAAGGCGTGAGAAAGCAGCTGGGCCGCAAGTGACACATCAGTGGCTACATAATTTAAATGCCATTTAAACTTGTTTCACGCAGCTTGAAAAAGACGTAGACTATGTTTTGGTATGCTAAACGTTTAAATACAATATATCCCTATGTAAATACTCAGGTTGTCTTTATTCAAAATTTCTGATTATCAGAATTCCCCTTTGTAATGCTAAGCATGACCTCAAATCACTTCATCTTCTAACCATAATCAACGAGTTTGCATTGTTGTTAGGCTACATATGGGGTTAAGATTTTAAATAAACAGGGGCTATGTAGATATAAAATAAGGTCAAATCTCTAATCCACGAGTTTAAGGTGGAAAGATATCAAGATTTCACCAAAATATTTAAATGTTCGAGATGTTGATCTAAATTTAAACTATAAGTCCCTAAAAGATTGAATGCCCACTCATCGCACACTCATCATCCGCTCATCGTCCACTCATCGTGTCCTAGTCAACCACTCATAATCTTCTTGTGCTGCTATGGCCTGTCATTGTGATCATTCCTAGCAAAGTGTTATCAGATTATAATATTACAAGTGATATAGAAACATACACAAGATAAGGTGAGGACCACTGCGCGCTTATCATCCAGACGCCACCTGCAATAGTGGCATAAGACCCATTGCGGCGATACCAAGCACAGTTTTGAGGAGAGGCCTGTTGAATAGATGCGAGCTGGGAAGTCAGGGTAATGCCTGAATGGGTCTACACTGCCCTGCAGAGCAGGAAGTTGTTCATGAACAGCATAGACTACGGACCCATCCTGCTTGTGGATCACATATTGGATGGAGCTGGGAACAGGCTCAGCTGACCACTGGCCTTGGGGATAGAACATGACAAGACTGTTCCCCATATGTGTGCTGGAGCGTGAATAAACAACATTATCAACTTTATGTCGAGCACAAAGGGCAACCTTGCAGTCAGAAAGAAGATGCTTCAACTCGCTCGGAGTCAACACAAAGGCCGAGGTCACAATCTTGTCAGGATCTGTGTCAGCTGGCTTTGTGCTAGGGAAAGCTTTATTGAAGATGGTCTTGCATTCATGGATGGGTTCTGGACAGTCTGGATGGGCTAACCAATTCTTAAGCTTTGCGGCCTTCACAAATGTATTAACCATCGTTGCTTCGAGTTGACCTGTTCAACGTCAAACAGAGCACCTATGCATTTATTGGAAAAGAGAACACATACCGAACTTATGATTATGCGGCAGGCGTTGTAATTGCCCAATTAGGCGCTCAAATGGAAAACACCACCAAGATTTCACAGGGCCAAAGAGCTTCAAAAATTCATAGATATGGATGGCCATGTGTTGATTGACACGATGCTCAATATGGAGATGAAGGTTTTGAAGTTGCGAAGTCCATAGTGTGATGTACTTCAGGTAGCGCTCCATCCGATCGGCTGTCATTGTGCGCATGCAGGCCAACATTACTGCACACACGAGAAGCATTGTGTGATCAAGAACAGCACACAGATGTGACGCATCCCCAGACGAGGGATGAACAGTGCCTTCTCCGATGGGTAGCTACCATTTTTATCACAATAGCTAGACTATTACCGGGTAAGGTTTGTAACCACCAGCCCATATCTCAGTGAAAATGATATTGTCATAATTACCTGGTATTGTCACCTACGATATTTTCACACATACTCCAGTAATATATTGCTTGCATTTTCACTTTGAACTGGTGCATTTTCACTAGTGATTTTCACTTGCTAGCTGAGCAATTGTACTGGGTGATTTTCACTAGCACTCAGGCGCTTATACAACGCGATTTTCACTTGCCAGCTAGGTGATTGTACTGGGTGATTTTCACCAGCACTCGGGCACTTATAATGGGCGATTTTCACTTGCTAGCTGGTGATTGTACTGTGCAATTTTCACCAGCACTCGGGTGCTTATACTGGGCGATTTTCACCAGCACTTGGGCGCTTATACAGCGCAATTCTCACTTACTAGCCAGGCTATTATACTGGGCAATTTTCACCAATACATGGGCGCTTATACTGGGCAATTTTCACTTGCTGGCTGGTGATTGTACTGGGCAATTTTCACTGGCACTTGGGCGCTTATACAGTGCAATTCTCACTTACTAGCCAGGCCATTATACTGGGCGATTTTCATCAGTACTCGGGTGCTTATACTGGGTGATTTTCACTTGCTAGCTGATGATTGTACTGGGCGATTTTCACTGGCACTCAGGCGCTTATACTGGGCGATTTTCACTGGCACTCTGGTGCTTATACAGCGCAATTCTCACTCACTAGCTGGGCTATTATACTGGGCAATTTTCACTTGCTAGCTGGTGATTGTACTGGGCGATTTTCACCAGCACTTGGGCGCTTATACTGGGTGATTTTCACTGGCACTCAGGTGCTTATACAGCGCAATTCTCACTTACTAGCCGGGTATTATACTGGGCAATTTTCACTTGCTAGCTGGTGATTGTACTGTGCGATTTTCACTGGCACTCGGGCGCTTATACAGCGCAATTCTCACTTACTAGCCGGGCCATTATACTGGGCGATTTTCATTGGTACTCGGGTGCTTATACAGCGCAATTCTCACTTACTAGCCGGGCGATTTTCACCAATACACGGGCGCTTATACTGGGCGATTTTCACCAGCACTCGGGCGCTTATATACGTGATTCACACTTGAGCACACAGCACAGCTCTCATTTGCACTCAGGGACTTTTAGAGCATGATCTTACCTTGCAACTGTGCATTTTCTCACCTGCATGGTGATGGCTAAATGCACATCTTATCATATCTATCTATCTATCAAAGTCATCTAAGGTTCTATCTACTTGGTAAGGGCTACGCGAGTGTTGTCTATGATGATAAAATGTTAGGCGGGCACCAATAACTCTATGTTGGGGGATTATTGTAAAGGGCATGAGTAATAGGCATACTTCTATCCATAAAATATAATAGCAACGGGGGATCAGAGAGCAGGGGGTTGACGTCAGTACTGAGTGAGATGATAATTTGTGGTGGGTGATCAAATCACCGGCTGCTGAGCATAACGACAATGAGACAGGGATCAACCAAGGCAAATTCTACTGTCAACAACGCCTATTTGAATTCAGTCACGAGAGGCTTCGGAGATGAGAACGACAATGTACTTGTTGTTCCCCTGCTTGGGCATTTCATCATCACGATCTCGCTTCAGAGATGGCCAAAGCTCATTTCTGATCATTTGGATTGCCCAGCAGACGTCGCTGATATTTGACCAGACCTCCGACATTGTATCGCCATCATCCAGGGCACAAACCCACCAGGACAGTGCCATAACAACAACATAAAGTCCTGATGTACCCCCTTTAGCAAGTGTCGTCCAAGCCTTTCCTTCAGGTTCCATACGTGAGAGCGCTCCATCAGCAGCATGACGCCAAGTTGGCTGCAGATTTCGCCACCACGCGATGAATTTGTGGCTGTAATCGTCGAGATTGACATCCAAAGGAATTGTCTTCTGATTCTTGTGACGCTTGACCCAGGTACTAACTTGAGTCGGACGAGATGCAGTAGAAAGGTTCTAAGAGTATCAACCATTCAGAACGCTGAAATATACAGAAAAAATGAGACAACTTACGCCTGTTGGGGGTGTCTGTTTCTCAAATCTGACAAGCTCAGTAATCAGCTCCTGCCAGGTGGCATTTGCTGAAGTCACTCGGAGATAGTTGAGAGTGACAGAAAGCCAGCCTGTTACGATTTTCATCTCTTACTTGGACTATTACATTCCTCTACCACATGATCTAATCACGTGTGCAGCTGCATTCACCTTTTCTTTTATCTTTGACTCATAGTGTACTATTAGTGACTCGTTTTGACTCGTCTCTCTCGCCTCCTTTATGCTTGACTCATATGGACTCATAATGACTCGTTGGTATGACTCTAATATGTAGTATAAGAACCAGTAGAGAACTAGGATGTACCTTAGCTAGTTCTTAACTTGCAATCCCTTATCTGCTCTAACTCAGACAATACCTCGCAAGAGGCATTCTGTTTATTGAGATAAAGGACAGATCCGACCTCTCTGACTCTAGACAGCATCTTTTGACCTAAGTCTATTGTCTCGGTCGTTACAAAAGAACTAGCTTCTCGAACCCTCGTCGCTTGTGTCCACAAGCGACGCATTATCCACCGAAACGGACCCCTGGAGTTTAGGCCCTCCTCAACGAAAACTACAGATCGAACACGACCCCGAAACCGTCCAACGGATCATCGAATATAAGCTCACTCCTTTCCACTCTCTTCCCTGACAAACCTTCACTACCAAACTCGCATCTTGGGCTTACCCCATTGAAGAAACAGAAGACAAATATCCACCAGAAAGAGACTGGTCTACTGCCGACCGAGGAAAACTCCTCGCCCCATGAAAAGAAGTTTCACTACAAGTAGGACCATCAGCCCTACCAAACACTTACCCGACCACCCCAAACACATTTACCCACTATGTCAAGGCGGCTAAATACGTACCTTCGAACTACGGATCACACCGAAGAACTCAGAACTCATTATACGTTCCACCAACACCGAAACCAGAACCAACCTCTGAACCCGAGATTCCTGAACCCAAAATCTTCAGCGAAACAGAACCGCCATCCCGAACCACCACTGAATCCCCTGACTCTACAATTCAAGGATACGAACTACCCCGAGACATCTCAATGGCGCACCAAGCTGGACCCCAACAACCTCAAGACGAAGAAATGTATCAGGCAACTATTGGAACTGCCACCGCCATACCCCAGACCAGAGATGCGAAGGAACTGCGCATCAACTTACCGAAACCCTTCGACAGCAATCGCTTGAAGCTCCAACAATTCACTCAGGACTGCGCAGTCTACTTGATGATCAACAAGAAGGTCTACGACGATGACGACAAGAAGATCGCCTTTGTACTCTCCCTATTGGAATCAGGAGAACCCGCCATGTGGAAAGAACAATTTATCAGGTCACGCATGGACGGCGACGACATCGAATTCCCGATGTACGAAGAATTTATGACAGCATTCAAAAACACTTTTAGAAACGTCGACCAAGTCAACGAAGCTCTAAGCGACCTAGGACGACTCAGACAAGGAGACAAAGGAGCCGAAGAACACACGATGACATTCCGACTCCTAGTAGGAAAAGCAGGAATTTCCTCCAAACGAAACCCCAACCACCGAGTTCTAATCAACCTCTACCAGAAATCCCTTAAACCGAAACTGATTGAACGAATCATGACTATGGAACGCATTCCCAAAACCATTGACGAATGGTACAAAAAAGCCATTCTTTTCGACAACAACTGGCAACAACTCATGACGGCAATGGGCCAAAACCCCCGATACAATTCTGGACAAAACCGAACCTATTCCAACAACAATTCCTGAAACCGAGACCCGAATGCTATGGACATCGACGCCATGTCCCCTGAACGACAAAAACTCATGAAGGAGGGAAAATGTTTCAACTGCGAGAAGCCAGGACATTGGTCCCGCGATTGCGACCAACCCCGGAAGAAGAAATTCCCTCAGAACAACAGCCGATCTTCGAACAATAATTCCTTGTCCTCGAAACCACAGTTCAAAACGGCTCGAGACGCCCACACCTATATCCAATCCATTGTCGACAGTCTCCCAGACGATGAGGCCTCGAAAGTCCTTGAAATTGCCGAAGAAGAGGGTTTTTAATGCAGAGACCTGCCTCAACGTCAGCATCTCCTTTTCTTTCCATCTACTCTGTAACATTAGCTGAGATCTCAAATAAAACCATGCATCTTCCTATTCGAATCTCGTGTGATGGAAAAATCGTTGAAACCAAGGCTCTCATTGACTCGGGAGCCGGAGGAACTTTTATAGACCAGAATTTCGCTCGAAAACATCGACTACCACTGGAGAAGCTCGAAGACCCCCTGATCATGTTTAACGTGGATGGAACCCAGAATAAGAAAGGTACCATCACGCATTTCATGGAACTCGACGTTAACTTTGGCACTCGGACACGGAAAACTCGTTTCCTCATCTCAGGATTGGGAAAACAACAACTGATCTTTGGATTTCCCTGGCTTGAGCGGGAAAACCCGACCATCGACTGGAAACGAGGAACCTTGGAATGGAAGAGACCACCAATGAAGTTCAAATTTCGAGGAAAATCTGCATCTTTACCTGAAGTTATTGAACAAACTCTCTCAGAACCATCAGAAGAAGAAGAAGACGACAAATCCCTCCTAATCTCCTTCATTTCCGATCCTGAAGCCCCTTCGGAAATCTCAATAAACGCGAAAGCAACCACGGCAACTTCCATTGCCCAACAGGAAAAGAAGGCTGTCATACCCCTGGAAGAACTAGTCCCAAAGGAATACCACTCATACCTCCATCTTTTCGATAAGAAATCCTCGGAACAATTCCCCGAACCTTGATCTTGGGATCACAAGATCGAGATGAAGGCAGATTTCGAACCAAAGGTCTTCAAGAAGTATAATCTCTCACCCATCAAACAGAAAGAGCTCAACAAATTCATCGACGAGAATCTGGAGAAGGGCTACATTGTTCCATCCCAATCTCCCATGGCATCACCTTTCTTCTTTGTCAGCAAGAAAGATGGAAGTCTCTGACCTTGTCAGGACTATCGATATCTGAACGAGAAAACGGTCAAAAATGCGTACCCACTTCCTAATATTCCGGAACTCATGGATCAACTTCAAGGCGCTAAATATTTCTCAAAATTCGACATTCGCTTGGGATACAACAATATCCGAATCAGGAAGGGAGATGAATGGAAAGCGGCGTTCATTACCAATCGGGGACTTTTCGAACCAACCGTCATGTTTTTCGGCATGTGCAACTCCCCAGCCACCTTCCAAGCAATGATGGATGATATTCTTGGCGAAATGAAGAAGAAAGGCTACTGCATCGTCTACATGGACAACATTATGATCTACGCCGACACTCTGGAAAAACTACACGAGGCAACACTCGAATTGTTCGACATTATCGCTAAGAACGATCTCTTCTTCAAAGCGGAGAAATGTGTTTTTGCTCAAACCAAGGTCCCCTTCCTTGGAATGATCATCGAACATAACAAGGTTTCAATGGACCCAGCTAAGGTCCAAGGCATCGCTGACTGGCCAGAACCCACCAACGTAAAGGAACTACAGGCTTTCCTAGGTTTTGGAAATTTCTATTGGAAATTTATCGCTCGATTCGCCGAACTCGCTCACGCCCTATATATCCTACTACAGAAGGGTGTCCCATTTATCTGGGGAGAACAACAACGACATGCTTTCCAGTCCCTGAAAACACGATTCACGGAAGAACCCGTTCTTATGATCCCCGATCCAACGATACCTTTCCAAATCGAATCGGACGCCTCGAAACACGCAACTGGAGCTCTACTTACCCAAATGGACGGAAACGGAGATCGTCACCCATGCGCCTTTATTTCGAAAACCTTTTCCCTGGCCGAACGAAACTACGAAATCTATGATCGTGAACTTCTGGCACTTGTCCGTGCTCTCACCGAATGGCGCCATTACATCCATGGATCACCCCATCCAACCATAGCACTATCCAATCACAAAAACCTGACGTACTGGAGATCCCCACAGAAACTCAACCACCGACAAGCTTGCTGGCATCTGTTCATTTCCGAATTCGACCTCGAACTGGTCCACGTCCCTGGGTCGAAAATGTACCAATCTGATGCTCTCTCTCGTCGACCGGATCACATACCTGAAGGAGACAACGACAATGAAGATGTGACAATGCTACCAGATAGTCTATTCGTCAACCTCATTGACACGGAACTTCAGCAGCAAATCGCTGATTCTAAAGTCTTGGACACTAATGCCGCGGAAGCTTTGAAACTGCTGCTAGAAGATGGACCGTCAGAACTGACGGACGATCTTGCCGACTGGACCACCGAGGAGTTAAACGGAAAACCGATGCTGTTTTACCAAGGACAACAATACATTCCTAAAGACGACAATCTCCGACGTCAGATCGTAAAACAATTTCACTATCCGATTACAGCAGGACATCCTGGAGAATTGGCGACTTACATCAACATAGCCAGATTCTATTGGTGGCCGGGCATGAGGACTTTTGTCAAGAACTATGTGAAAGGTTGCGCCACCTGCCAACAATTCAAAATCAACCGAAGCCCAACAAAACCCGCTCTAATGCCAATCCCCGGTCCAGACTCTGACCAACCATTCGCCAACTGTTCTATGGATCTCATCACAGACTTACCCGTCTCCGAAGGCTATGATTCAGTCATTATCGTGGTAGATCATGGGCTTACGAAGGGGGTAATTTTATTCCCAACAAACAAGACCCAGACTGCAGCAAAAACCGCCAATATGCTGTTGGATCGACTCTACTCGAGATTTGGACTTCCCGACAAATTCATTTCTGATCGAGGACCACAATTTGCAGCAAAACCATTTTGAGAACTCCTTAAACTCCTAGAAATAAAATCATCTCTATCCACGGCTTATCATCCCCAATCAGACGGAGCCACAGAACGAGTCAACCAAGAAATCAAGGCTTACGTATCCATTTATTGCTCCTTACACCCAGACACATGGGCATCGACTCTTCCAACCCTGGAATTCACCCACAACAATCGCCGACACGCCGATTGCACGCACACTCCTTTCGAACTCATGTACGGAATCACACCTCGAGCCATTCCCCTGACATTCAACTCCACTAAATTTCCGACCGTCAAAGCTCGACTTGACGCCCTAAAACGTGCCCGCCAGGAGGCCTTAGCTGCTCACGAGTTAGCCCGGATCCGGATGCTCGAACGATTTAAGCGAGACGCTAAACCGTTCAAGAAGGGAGATAAAGTTTGGCTGGATGCTCGTAATTTGAAAACGACTTATCCGAAGAAATTCGCACCAAAACGAGAAGGACCCTTCAAGATTAAAGAAGTCTTGGGACCCCTGACCTACCAGCTGGACATCCCGAAGCGTTGGAAGATTCACAACGTGTTCCATGCCACCCTCCTTTCACCATTCAGACAGACCGACGTCCACAGGCCAAGCTTTTCCAATCCACCTCCTGACCTTATTGATGGAGAAGAACAATACGAAGTCGAAGCCATCTTGAATCATCACAAAGTCGGCCGCGGATATCACTATCTGATCAAATGGAAAAACTACTCATCCAGAGATGACTCATGGGAACCTGAGTCATACATCAAAGGTGCTGACAAAATGTTATCAGCATACAAAAAGAAACACAAACTGCGACATACATCCATTGACTACTTAAACTCGACCCATTCTTCCTAACTCACCAACATCTCAACTTCGCAATTCCCATTCTACCAATTTCAATCTCACCTCATATCAATATGGTCTCCAACACCGCCTCTGAATTCATTTACATCGACGACGACATGGCACCCGATGCTCATTATTGGGCTGAAAACGTGGAAGGAACTGAAGACGTCACCATCACTCCCAGCGAAGCTCTCATTTGGTTCCAAGATCCAACCTTCGTTCAGGATCTACTTAAAGCAACGGACAAACGATGGGACATCCCTATGGACAAGGATATAGTCTTGGTCGAAACTCTAGCCAGGAACGACGCCAGCATTTGGGCAACCATCGCTTCGCTCCAGAAGACTGTAGACCAGAACAAGGCCCTAGCCTGGAAGACGTTAGGCAACATCAACAAGAGGAACCGCATGCGGAAGTTTAACTGAGTAATCGAAACACGCCGACAGGTATCCAAGAAGCCTCCCACCTCTCCTACCACTTCTCAACCCTTCGTATCAGCACCATCAACTCCTCCTCCACTTACAAGGGACACTTCGTGCACATCACCCACTTCCCACTCCGCCAAACCAACCCAGACGCGCTACTCTCCCTATGCAGGTGGTCGACGATTGCCACCTTCAAACTCCATTTCCCTCTCTCCTGAAGACACCACAGTTCTCTGCAAACAAATGGAGAAGCTTATTACCCCCAAACTCGCCCAGAAACTCCAATCCGCGGGACGAAACGCCAATATCGCCAAAAACAATCCGCTTCCCAACGATGACTCAACGAAATAAATACCACCCTACAACAAAACCAAAAGAAGTCGGTCACAACCTCCTCTCAATCGACCACCACCCCTTCCACCTCTCGACGTACTCAGTCTGCTGGACCTCTACCCACTCAGACCCAGACCAACAAATCAACCGACAAGGGCAAGAACGTGGTCCAAAAACACCCCTACCCCAACAACAGCAACTGTTACTACTGCGGCGAACATGGACACTTCTCACAGGATTGTCTCAAGCGAAAGTGCCAGTGGTGCAACAATACTGGACATTTCCCGCAAGACTGCTCGAAACATCCTCGAGTCTTAGAAGAAGAACAACGCAACAAATTTTACGACACCGCTGACCGGGAGGATCATTGGGACGAAGATGCAGAAGGCAACATCACAGGTGAACCTTACGGACACTAGGAAGTTTTCGGGGAAAACTTGGATAGGAAGGGGGTAATGTTACGATTTTCGTCTCTTACTTGGACTATTACATTCCTCTACCACATGATCTAATCACGTGTGCAGCTGCGTTCACCTTTTCTTTTATCTTTGACTCATAGTGTACTATTAGTGACTCGTTTTGACTCGTCTCTCTCGCCTCCTTTATGCTTGACTCATATGGACTCATAATGAC
>Ga0247742_10003020_pt1 | contig 10837 bp, 9 predicted proteins | sample UWRJL208509C2_FD_180944 | JGI IMG/M metagenome (GOLD analysis project Ga0247742, IMG submission 180944) | Plant litter microbial communities from Arlington Agricultural Research Station in Wisconsin, United States - UWRJ-L208-509C-2 | ecosystem: Environmental > Terrestrial > Plant litter >... | reverse complement strand
TAATTGGTCTACAGAAACACCTTTCTACACAGTCTATAGAGAAACTACCCTATTCTCTATTTCCCTCGAATAACTGGAATATCCTGAACTAAAGTCCGTTCCGGTAAACCCAGGCCAAACACTATTGGCATTGACAGCAGGTGCGGATGTGATGTAATTCTTGATAATATCAAAAGCATCTTGACAACGTTGATCCCAAATAAATTCTTTTCTGATATGATATAATTCTGATAGAGGTTTGACTATCTTAGAATAATTAGGAATCCATATGCAAACAGTTCCACAGAGTCCCAGAAATTGGCGAACTCCTTTAGGTGTAGTGAGCACTGGGCAAGATAAGATCTGATCAACTTTCGCAGAATCGGGTGATCTTCCTGCTGCATTACATGTCTGTCCAATAATAAGTACTTCAGGTAAGCATATCTGACACTTATTAGCTGCAAACCAACATGAGCACTTACCATGTGTCTATACTGTACCATTTTGTTCAATTTGGCCAGGGGTGTGAACTGTGACCAGGTGGACAAAATTTTGTGTTTGGCTACCTGCCTTATATGGTGCACGCCACTTGTGACGCAGGCTCCCGGAGCCCTCACAGACCCTGAAAATGGCCCCAAAGAACCCTGTGAGACAGGACACAGTTTCAATTTTGGCCAAACCACCCAAGTGCGCGGTGCGTGATGGCTGAATTGAGCAAAATGGTACAGTAATTGATGTTTCAGTGATGAGTGCCACACAACTAGTAGAACTTATTGCAACACTTCAATTTCTGGAGAAACTTGTGGTTTTGACATGAATAGCTATCCTCAGGCTCCTGAAATACCAGCAGACGTTGAAAGCGACAACAAATGGGAGAGCCATGGTGTGGATGGTGAACCAAGTGAGCGAGTGACAATGGGCAGGAAAAGGGCCCTTTCACTCCTATCAGAGACTTCCAGCATGACAACCGCCTCATAAAAAAGCCACTCGATCGGAGTAGAAATACTTCCTCAATGAAAGATTTTGGCTCCTTTGCCATGTTATCATGGCTCGCTGATGGTGCATCCTGGAATGGAAATCATCCCCGTATGGTGTGGGAAGTGATTGGATTGTCTCTTGAGTCTCGGAATCTTCCGCTGGGTCCCCCTTGTGTCCTCCAGCGTCGTTCTTCTTCCTCAAACGTCGTTCTATTCACTATTCACACCTCCATCCTCTCCCGCTTCCGAGAACCTCAGGAAATGTCAGCATCTTCCTGTTACCACCACCTATTTGCCCATACTGACATTTTTGGCAGGCTATAATCCACCACCTAATACCACGACAACATCACTCAGCTAGCGCGTGGCCTTCCAACTGGGCTATACGTTTATAATCCGAAGGAGGAGTGAGGGGTAGTAGGCGGAGCAGGTAAGCATGGCGCCCTTGTATCATATTCACGATATTGACGTTTATAGTCGCTTTTCCCTTTGATGTGCCCTCCTGCTAAGCTCTACCCACTCTTCTCGAAGAGCAGAAACTGTGCGCTCTCCCCCTCAGTCAGTGTTCTTCATGGCGGAGTGATATGATCTCTATCTAACCCCACCAAAGGCACACATATTGTGACCTGCAATCAGTGCTTTCGACATCGCAAATACCAGCGCCTTCAAGATCACCAGCGCCCTTGATATCACGGACGCCCGCATTTTGATGTTAGAAATGCCAGCACCAAGAACACAAACGCCAGCGCCTCCAACATCACAAAAGCCAAGATCTCTCATATCGCAAACGCAAATACATTGCAAAGACCAGCTTTTTTGGCACCTACATACGATGGGTCAATGCTCATTCAAGGTCCATTGTAAGTAAAAGTGTTATCTCACCTACAACCATTGATGGCTATTGTACGAGCAAGCAGAGCCGAATAGCGACGAGAAAAGAGGCGGGGTGACCAACAACGAGCGTGGAGGCACAAAGAACGGGTAGGCATGCGCTGATGAACCAGCAAGCAGGCACGGGCAAATGGTAGGTGTAATTCATAAACCGCAGCACATCTGCTAATACGGGTTCCAGGCGTTCTGACCTACATCAGCCCCTGTGACTATCAAGTTGCCACATACTGTCTCAATCTATACGAACCCCTACAATTGTCAACGAAGGTTTACACTTAGTGTCACAGCCTACGCGAGCGAGCCCTTCTGACCATCAATGAAGGCATACGCTGGGTGTCCCAATCTACGTGAACCTCTTGACCATCGACGAGGGTGTTCACTGGGTGTCTCAAACTATACAAGTCACCAGCCTTTACGACCTTCAATGGGGGCATATGGTCAGCATCCCGACCTGCGAATGCCCCTTTAATCACCAACAAGAGCGTACGCTTGGTGTCTCAATGTACGTGAATCCTGGCGCTGGGTGCCCCAACTGATGCGAACCTTGCGATCCATATGTGTATATAGCCTGTGCGAGCCCCAACCACGGCATGGAAGGTCCTTGTTTTGCACCAATATATTTATTTGCACTATGAACGGCATGATACTTGGCGATGAGGGCCGCAGCCCAGGGCATGGAAAAACGAATCTCTGACTGAGGCTTGTGAGTTATCTCTGTATCTGGGCATGTAATGCTCAACTACAGCGCTGGTGTCATAGGAGCGGTGCACCCTCGTTGACACCTATCCTTGCTTGCAGACTCTGGTGGGCTCACGTAGGTGCTCCATTGGGGGTTGTAGGTGCTTGCATAGGTCGGGACACCCCAGTGTGCACCTCCTTATGGTCATAGGTGTTCTAGATTCAGCCATGTGCGCTGTTTGATCTTGATCTTGAATGACCTGCCTTTTACGCGCTTTTTGTTGACGTTACAGCTTGAGCTTTAAGTGCCTTTTGGTCTCACCATGTAGCTGTGCTGAACCAAGTGTTCAGCGTAGCTTGGGTAAGTCAGTATTAAGTTCGGGGACGCTGCCATGGCTCTTCAGTTGATACCCAATTAAATGATACTATTTACACTGCAGACAAGATAAGTTGGATCATGTTTCTACCTACGTTACATCTCAAGTAATTCGAGGTCCCGTCAGCGAGCCAAATAGCAAAGCAGGAGCCAAACCAAACATGCTATGTGAACGAACGCGAATGAAAGGAACGTTTGGGTACTTTTTTTTGGACTTCACCAAATATGAGAACTCACCGCCATATCAAAGGTTCCGCAACTCTAAGGAACCCATCGCCCACAACCATTCCCGTTTCACGCAGCATGATCTCAAAGGAAATATCATGCTGCATTGGTCCAAAGATACCACGTTCCAAGTGAGCAGCTACAGCAGGTATTAGCTACAACTTTCGGACACCAATAAACGTCTCAGAAATTTACTCTCGAATGGTATGCTCCAACACCATCCATCCCCAACCTTTCTCCTTCCAGGCCCGAGTCGATTGGCCATCTGAATCGACTCTGTGTCCTTTCCAATGATTTTAAAGCCTCTTTTGGTATACTTTTCCACCCAGCGACTTGTACGGGATGGTGCTTCAAACCGCGTCTTTGCAATAAATGATACTCGATCAACAAATGTTGACCTAGGAAATACCGATACAGCCATTGAGGACGATAAGAAGTTTATGACCCTGGCTAACCACCGTCAGATAAGAATATGAACATGATAGTATGGACTTACTTGAGTGAAATTCATAAAGAACATGTTCTATTGGGTCCACATCCACTATCACAACCTGAACTTTATAATCAATCACCCTTGGTTTCAATAGGTTGACAACGCCAAGAATTGAGCGTTCAAAAGACGTCAGGTTGCCGGTGCATTTGGCAGATAGCTCCTGGATTTCATACTCTACATTCCCGCCGTATTGTTCGCTGCAGTCCGTTACTGAGTAACCTTGACGAACCAGCCATTTAACCAGCTCGTCAGCACCCCCTAACCGCACAAAAAAGTCAACGTCACTATCAGGGTACCTCTCCCTATCGAAAAATTGGATGGCTTGCGATCCGGATATCACAGCACCACACTTATGTAGAATTTCTTGAAGGTCGTCTCGAAACCAATCCTTAAAATGTCTTCTTAGGCTCCATTCTGAAGACACGTAAGAAAGAATCCTTCCTCTTGCAGTAGAATTGGTCTTTGCACAAGTAATGATCGACGTGAAGTCCCAAAACGAGAACATGTAGTCAATCAGAGCCGGGTTCGCCACATCAAGAAACTCATTGAAACTAGACAGACGGTTGTCGCGAGATTCGCCTTCCAGGTGTCGGAAACCGCTCTGTCGCGGGGAGCACGAACATTCGAGTATGAGACACATTGCAGATGATTATGTCGCCTTGTCTTCCTGCTTATAGAGTGGTGGTCATGATCAAAAATAGATAGATGTCGATGTGGAAGACGGCCAATCACGAAATCTCACGACTGATCGGTTGCTGAGGGAAATAGAGGGAAATATGCAGATCGTAGATCTATCCCGATCATTACATCTCCCAAATCCTAACCCGATCCTCGATCGCACGATCTCAACTGATTGCACATAAAGCGCGCTCAAATTCATTTGCTTCTTCACAACTTATCCGCTACTCACAAATGTCCCGAGAAGACGAAATCTACAACATTGTTGCGCCGTGGCAAGACCGTACTTTCCGAGGTGCGGATACAATCACAATGCAGCATGCAGCTACGACCCTCGCATCCAGCGCGGCCGTAGTACAGGCCAAGCAGTGCGGGATGGCATCTAAGTGGATGGTTCTTTATTATTTTCATGCACTGAGATGAGAATTATCGTTAATGTATTTTGCAGCTCTACAACAATACAACTAATCAAGCTGCCGTCATTACACATGCCGGAATATGGGCATGGGGTACAAATAACGACACCGGGAACTTTGTCCCAGTGGGCGAGACACCACCTGGGAAGCTTCGAGCGGAAAGAATGTAAGGCTTTGTATCGAATTACCCAACTTCACATACTCACCGCGCCACTATGGCATTTTTATTTTGCTGCATAGACAAAGAGACCCAAATTTCAAGTGTGAAGTAGCTTACGCATTCAACACCTCGGTCGACGATTCATTTTACAGTTATATGAAGGTAATTCATCAATGAGACAGATGCTAGCAGATATGATTTCACGTCCTAGAGCAGATGTTTGAGAATGAAGTTGTTAAGAACCCTAGGTTTAATAAAGTTCGTCGTCCTCGCCGCATCTGGCAGAGTGGAGACCAAGAGAATACGAGACGATATGTCATGACCTCGAGGTTGTTTGTTCCACACAAGGGTCCCCAAAGTCCTGCCCATCCTTCCGATCACCCTTGGTTGCGCCGAGCAGTTCAGAACTCTGGTGGTAAATATAGTATCAATCCGCGAAAGCCGGCTGTCTATGAATGGGTCGACGACTCCCTCGTCGATCTTACTCAGTCTGATCGCCCTCAGTTTGATCCGGGAGATATTATCTGGATGTCTTTCACCGTGGGGTTCAATGTGGGTAACGAAGAGTGGTGGCCAGATGTCATTCCGATTGAGTTTGTTCGCGTTGGACGTCTACCTGAGCACCTGATCGATGATATACAAGGAGGGACATATCCAGAGCCTGAAGTAAAACCTTTGATCCCGGGACTTGTGCTTCAGCCCATCACTCGTGAGCCATCCTACTGAATATTGTCACCCAAGCCAACTATTAATTATCGAATGGATTCATAGAGAATAGGAGAGGTAACAGTGAAGAACCTGAGAGAGACCTAGCAGAGAGGTTGGCGGCTCTGCGGGCTACTAGTACAGTCTCGCCATCGGACACCGAGGATGAGTCACAGAACATTCAAATGTCTCATTTGGGTCCGGAAGGGAGTAGCAGCTCACAAGAAAGCGATCCCGACGGATTCGTAGATGTGGAGGTTGATGTCGACCACGATGCAGTAGCGGCCTCTAGAAAATCAACTAGAGGTCGTAAAGGGAAGAGTACCAAGAAGAGGTAGAGGACTTCGATGGCGGCTATAATTTTTTTTTGGCATCCGCTCATGGCCGCTCTCTGGACCTTCTAAATGAAGTAACCAAGGATATTACGTTCTAATGTGGAACACTTTGGACAGAATTGACGCTTCTACATACGTGGTACTTTACTTTGATCATACCTACCAATAATTTTTGCGGGATATCCTTACTCCACAATCAATTTCTACCACTGTATATTCGAATCTGTTTCTCAAAGTTTTATCGGATCTGAAGAGTTAATAATCATTAGTCTTGTGGCCCATACGGTTGGTCCAGTCTGTCAATCAGAGTAAAATTGAGGATGCCATAGTCGACGCCTGGAACTGACCTTTTCAAGTAGATCAGACGGCGCTTGAAGTACGATGTGGGTCTGAATCGGGGCAAGTGATCATCAAGCATTCTTTCATCGAGGACGAATAATAACCTTCGTTCTGGGTTCGGCAAATCAACAGAGTCGCGAGTCATAAGCTGGCTGCGCTGCCTTTACGTCCATATAAGGAATGGTCTGTTTCAGGCATTTCGTCCAATCATACCGAATGGAAGGGTCATAGTCTCAACTTTACCAGTATATAGCCAATTGTATCCCGTGAACGAGGATATTTTTCTTGCGGAAATACTTGGAAGCGTACGCATGATTTAGTGGGCCTACCACTACCAACATAGCCAACTCATAGAGTACCTCGACAAGGCTCCGAGACTCTGTATTCAAATTTGAGATGATGAGCGTTTGTATCAACTAGTTCGATTCTTAATACCACTAACACGTATTACCGCCATCCACGCTGATCACCGCACATGGGGGTGTGAAATCAGTCACCGCGCTCCCCTTGAATCAACGGACCTTTGAAAGACTCGACGGCGAAGCTGATGCTCCGTATGGGTATTTTTTTTACCCACCCACCCATCACCTGTTAAATAAACTTATATTTCGTATAATGATGACATATTTAGCTATTTACTCTCTCACCTCGAACTAAATGTAGGAGAGACACGGTAGAGTATAGAGACGAGACGGCTTCCAAGTCGTTGACTCCTCACCGCCCAGTCCAATTCCCACTACCTTTAGGTAGGGGGTTTAGCGACACAACTTTTCAACTTTTTGGCGGAAGATTTCAGATCCTGGTCAAGCTGTGCTAATAGCCTCCGACGAGTGGTCATGGGCCTATAAAATACTTCGAATGGCATTCGAGAAATGCAGACAGCTAACGGCACGGAGTCGGCATTGCGATCGATCGACAATGACATCCGAAATATTTAGCATGGCAGCTGACTCGTGTGTCGAGGCTTAGAGAGTGTAAGTGTACCAAAAGATATTCTGATGACTGCGAGGAGCGAGCTGCGGGTTCGCGATGAACAGCCACGCGATGACAACTTAAGCGCTTAGCACTTATCGTCAGTGGTCAGGAGACTTGAGGTTGTCTCCTTGGGGGGAAATTCTTGACCGAGAGTTTGAATTAATCCATTCCACAAGTTATCCATAACGGCGGTTTCGAGCCTAAGTGGTCAGAATATATGTGTGTATATATAGGTGCTGTGGAACGAAAAGCGACGACCCTACCACGATTGTATTCACCTCGCTCTCATCGATGTAAATAATTGACAAACCATGGCGTAATGTACCAATTACTTACCATCGTCCAATAAAATGTGCTATATCTCTCGCTTTACTTGACTATATGCAACATTTACCGTCTTGGATAACTTGTACTATACGAGAGCTGTACCCGTGCGCCGCACGGCCGAGGGGTTTTCATGCAGCCTGCAGAGGCGGCCGGGCTTTACCGTCGAGTTCACGAAAGAGAAGGAGATAGATAATAGTCATTGGATTTTAGTCTATAGTTCAAATGTACATTGACGCTTTAGCCTCCCAAAAGTCGACCGTCCTCGATCGTCCTTCACCTGCAGCAGGGCTTAGGGACTGCAACATGGCTAACCTCTCACTGATGTCTGAGCCCAGAAACTATCACATGATACAATAGGTATGAACGGGGGAAAGTAGTGGGCATTGCCGCCCACAAAGCGACGGCCCTACCGCAATTATACTGTTACCTCCACATGGGCGCGACCCACGCGTCACGAGACTATGGTGCTAACAGGCCATATGCACATCTGTCGGCTTCCTAGATATGCGGTATATGAGCATCTAGGGTGTAATTTCCCAGGAAATGGATAGAACGGTTCTTTGACTCCTACTGACCCCTTTGATTGTAAGTCCGCATTGGCAATTAATAGGTCGGAACGTAAGGACGGAGGTTGGGTCCGGTAGGTAGGCAATCACTTCATATTTTGACCGTTGTTGGTGGTAGTACCTCTTGAAATGAGCGGAGCTTCCGACGACGACGAAAAGGGGATATATTCTGGTTGACATCGTTGATCTTGCGAGGTAAACGGACGTGTAACTACGGCATAGCTTGACTACTTATACTCAGATGATAAATCGTCTATGTATCAAGTTCTGTTTAAAGAATTACTGGGGAAGCCTGGGAGGTAATAGGAGGATCATACTTTTCGATTAGTGGGGCTAGGTAATAGTGGATGGAAATGCCGAAGAATTCAGCCTCCACCTGGTAGTGAAGATGATCAGCTCGATTACGATCCAAAGAATAATCAACATACACGTAGAGGAGCGTCATTGCTTAGTCGTATCTTCACGCCAGAACCTTGAGTGTAGATCTTCAAGATCTTGAGGAGGTATTCAAGTGAAACCCACTGTGACACTCTATCTGGAGCTGAGATTTCTAATTCCCACGTACGCTCTTTCTCTTTTGCGTCGTTTATTTTGGCACCCCGTATGCTTCTCTTCAAAAACAGCCCGCCAATGGCAATCTCGCCGTTTATCGATAGGCTGGCTCCGTTCTTGTCGATTTCGAACTTAACTGAATCAGCTAACCCGTACAAGCTCTTGATTCTGCGGTACATATCGAATGGTGTTGCGGAAATTGTAGCCGTATAATTGATAATCGGTATACTGAGCGTATCAATTTCATCGAGTAACTTCAGTGAGAACTGGCCTAAAAATATCCGAGATCGAGTATCGTCGTACCAGGTGAACAAAGGCACTCACCTTGATTCTCGAACGTAAATTTGAGAGACTCTGGGTTAATGTAGGACACTTCGATTGTGCATATGTCACCGTCATCCGCACATCCAAGAATATGCCTGAAGGCATGAAGATCGGTGCAAAACATAACAGAACGATTACACTGATATGACTGGAAGAATACCGCAGGAATTCTCATGTCAATTGCTCCAACGTGTGCATCGTCTATTGCTTGACAAGTCATTCCGTGGTCGTTTATTTCGATTCTGATTTCGTCGAGGAGGGTTTTCAACACTATTACAAGTAGTCAGCATATATCTGTCACGAAAACATGCACATACTGTCGAAGGCTCTCTTGAACGTCACAACATTGGCGATCGTGACTCTGAACATCCTCGGGTTATGGTCGTCTGTCGCAGTGTCCGTGTCCATGGATAATATGGACCGTAACGGCTCGGTAATTCAGGTCTCTTTAAGTCTCGTTTCTCAATTCTCAAATAAGTAAGGTAACATGACAAGATCGGGGGTCAAATTCGAAGATCTTGAGGTGATCCGTTTTGCGACTCCAGATTGTGGTTCACGAAACTGGGTTACGTTCTCAGAATCGTGGCAAGATAGATCGCGGATTGTCTGAGGATCATCCGAGATGCTGCTCCAGAGGCACTTCGCTCGGCGATCCTTGATTCAGGGAGGCTGATTCCCTATCACTTTCATGTTATTCCTTCTCTCGTTTTAATAAATGAATTTGAAAGCAGAAAAACTAGCTGGTGGAGTGTTAAGGCCTAAAATAAAGGTAACTACATAGAGCGCAGAAAGAACAAGTGAATCCCAGGTTTAAAGCTTAGAAAATCAGTTCTTTGGCTAAATTCAAGCGGAAAAGGGCATTATCCTCTCGAGATCTTGGGGGAAAAAGTTTTTATTGCTCGTATACAAGCCAAATAGTGACATTTTCCTTGCGATTCGAGAAAGACCCAGCCGGATCGCACGAAAAAACATCAAATCGGTTTGGGATGCCCAACGCTCGGTGTCTGCAAGCAGGATCACACGATTCGATGAGTTGAATCGGACCTAGATCATGTCCTGGATCGCATACTGAATCACATCATGATCGTCTACTCTGACTATCTATAAATGACAGACCATCTTACAAAATCGACGATACGTCTGAATATCTTAAATATGGCTTTCGCTGTCGGGAATTTGAATTTCAGATTCATCGGGTAGGTGGAGATTATGGCATATGGTAATCGAGGGTTGACCAAAGTTAGAGTAAAGGACCACAAACAAAGCATCCAGACTGCTCTAGTCCTCGTGTATTCAAGGAGTGCAAGTTTGCCGAAAAATGTCGCTGCTGAGACTGGATCTAGCCTCCGATAATCAAATTTCCTAATGAACTGATAGAAGACGCAAGCCCCTAACCATTTTTATTGGTTTTGAAGCCGCAGCTGTGATCGCGGGTGACGCCAACAGAACATCAGATTCTGAGGACAGCTGTACATGCGTGGGTACAGGAATGATGGCCGACTGAAAAGTTGCCGCGAGAGGCTTCCTCGCAGATTTATCGAGATCTTCCTGGAAAATATTGTGCAACCAGGACGAATCTTGAACGTCAACAGGACGATACGATACATGATTCCCGTAGTACTAGTATCCCAGGACTTTTAACCACTAACCATCATGCTGGGTACTTATGTCGACGGAAACTTACCAGTAGCTGCTCAGCAATGGACAACTATCCCTCTCTTACCATGTTTCCAAGTTCCTCCTTGGTTGTAAACAGTCAAGGGGTACTGATCGAGTCACCTCTCGGGATTGACCTCTGCAGTGACACTACTAGCACGTACGAGATGCATACCAGTGAGTCT
>Ga0247742_10003019_pt1 | contig 10841 bp, 10 predicted proteins | sample UWRJL208509C2_FD_180944 | JGI IMG/M metagenome (GOLD analysis project Ga0247742, IMG submission 180944) | Plant litter microbial communities from Arlington Agricultural Research Station in Wisconsin, United States - UWRJ-L208-509C-2 | ecosystem: Environmental > Terrestrial > Plant litter >... | reverse complement strand
GGGACTGGGCTACCGCTTCGAGGCGTAGCTCGGCCGCGTCGCTGGCGCCGTGCTGGCGCCGTGCTGGCGCCCTGCGCGAAGTAATGCGCCCAAACGTAACAAATGCACCCGGTCGCCCGGGTGCATTTGTTGCGTGTGAGCGCAGATGTTCTACTCGCCGGGGGCGCCGCTCGCGGTCGGCAGCGGGCTCTCGGTGAGGCCGGGGACGTTGGTGGGCAGCGGCTTCGGCGTCGGCGACTTGGTCGGCGCGAGCTGCTTGTACTGAGACCAGGTGGTGTTGAGCACGGGCACGAGCATCTCGTGGCCGGTGTGCGAGCCGTAGGTGACGAAGACCGGGAACAGCGCGCCGGCCTTGGTGTCGATGTTCTGGAAGACGAGCTGCTTCTCTTCGGTGTCGCCGAAGCTCTTCACGTCGTTGCCGTCGACCTCGAAGTTCGAGGTGACCTTGCCCTTGGTGCCCGTGTACTGCACGGTGAAGTCGATCGGCTCGTCGCCATTGTTGATGAAGCTGACGACGAAGCTCGCCTCCTGGCCGTTGTTGCTCAGCAGGAGCGCGTTGCGCACATCGAGGTTGGCGACAGTGGTGTCGACGCCGTCGCTCGGGTCGTAGGCCTTGAGGGTCGACTGTGGCGAGATGAACGTGCATCCGCTCACACCCAGCGCGAGTGCGGCCGCCACGGCGACGGATGCGACAATACGTGCTCTCACAGAACCCTCCAGAACGCGGTACGAAGGCTTCGATTCCGCGTCGAAGACAGCGGGAAACCTGCTTGGAGTTTAGCCTACCGACGCGACGCGGATGTCCCGGAGACCGGGCCCCCGGGAGGCCCCTGTGATAAAATCGAAGGTCTGCGAACGGAGCCATCATGCTTTTCGAAGTCGGCGAAACCGTCGTCTATCCGCGTCACGGCGCGGCAACCATCGTCGAGGTGAAGAACCGCACGATCAAGGGCGAAGAGAAGCTCTACCTCAAGCTGCACATCAACCAGCACGAGTCGGCCTCGGGTGAACTCGTCATCGAGGTGCCCGCCGAGAACGTCGATCTGGTCGGTGTGCGCGACGTTATCGATCACGGCGGAGTCGAGCGCGTGTTCGAGGTGCTGCGCACTCCGTTCACCGAGGAGCCGTCCAACTGGTCCCGCCGGTTCAAGGCGAACGGCGAGAAACTCGCCTCGGGGGATGTCGTGAAGGTGGCCGAGGTCGTGCGCGACCTGTGGCGCCGCGACCAGGACAAGGGCGTCTCGGCGGGGGAGAAGCGCATGCTCGCCTCGGCGCGGCAGATCCTGATCTCCGAACTGGCCCTGGCCGAGAACACCGACGAAGAGCGGGCGTCGGCAGTGCTCGACGAGGTCCTTGCCTCCTGAGAGCGGCGTCGGTGCCGACCACGCACCGACCGTCGTAGATAGCGCCGTCGCGATCATCGTGGTGGCCGCCGGCAGCGGAACGCGGCTGGCGCAGAGCGCACCCAAAGCCTTCGTGGAGGTGGCGGGACGCAGCATCCTGGCCCACAGCCTGCAGCCGATCTTCTCGCTCGAGCATCCCGCCCAACTGATCGTCGTCGCGCCGAGCGAGCTCGTCGCGCGCGCCCGGCAGATCGCCGTGGGGGTGGCGGGGGCCGCCTCCGCCTACGTCACCGTGGTCGCGGGCGGTGGCACTCGTCAGGAGTCGGTTGCGGCCGGGCTCGCGGTGCTCGCACCTGGCGTGCGCACCGTGCTGGTGCACGACGCCGCCCGTGCCTTCACGCCGACGCGGCAGTTCGCTCGGGTGGTCGCCGCGGTCGAGAGCTCGGGCGCCGGGGTCGTTCCGGGGCTTCCGGTCACCGACACCATCAAGCGCACGGATGCCGGCGCCGACGGGCAGACACTGATCGCCGAGACCGTGGACCGTTCGCAGCTCGCAGCGGTGCAGACCCCACAGGGGTTCCCCGCTGCCGAGCTGGTCGCCGCCTACGCCGCGGCGACCGAGGACTATACCGATGACGCCGCCCTGTTCTCCGCCGCCGGGCACGAGGTTGCACTGGTGACCGGGGACGCCGACGCGTTCAAGATCACCACGCCGTGGGACCTGCGTCGGGCGGAGGCGCTGGTCGCCCCCGCTGCCACGGACTCGTCGCCGAGCGACCTGCGCAGCGGCCTCGGCATCGACGTGCACGCCTTCGATGACGCCAGTCCGCTCTGGTTGGGCGGCCTGTACTGGCCGGGCGAGCGTGGACTGTCCGGGCACAGCGACGGTGACGTCGTCGCCCACGCCGTCTGCGACGCGCTGCTCTCCGCGGCAGGGCTCGGCGACATCGGCTCCCGCTTCGGCACCGCCGACCCGCGCTTCGCCGACGCGCACGGCGATGTCTTCCTGTCGGCGACCGTGGCGATGCTGGCGGATGCCGGCTATCGCCCGCAGAACGTGTCGGTGCAGGTCGTGGGCAATTCGCCGCGCATCGGGCCACGGCGTGCCGAGATCGAGGCCCGGCTGGGCACCCTGGTCGCGGCCCCGGTGAGTATCTCGGCCACGACATCCGACTTCCTCGGGTTCACCGGTCGCGGCGAGGGCATCGCGGTGATCGCCACGGCGCTCGTGCAACGGGTGCCCTAGCCGTACCCCCCGTAACCGGTGCCCGCCGATCGTTAAGCTGGCAGCGTGACTGTGCGCCTCTACGACACCAAGACCGCCGCCCTGGCCGACCTCGTGCCGATCGTGGAGGGCAGAGTCGGTATCTACGTCTGCGGGCCGACGGTGCAGTCGTCGCCGCACATCGGGCACCTGCGCTCGGCGCTGGTCTACGACCAGTGGCGCCGCTGGCTGACCTATCGCGGATTCGACGTCACCCTGGTGCGCAACGTCACCGATATCGACGACAAGATCCTGGCCAACGCGTCGCCGACCGATGAGAGCGGCGAGCAGTGGTGGGCGCTCGCCTACCGCTACGAGTTGGAGTTCACGAGCGCGTACAACCGGCTCGGCATCCTGCCGCCGACCTACGAGCCACGGGCGACCGCGAGCATCCCGCAGATGCAGCAGATCATCGCCCGCCTGATCGAGCGCGGTCATGCCTACGTCGCCGCCGACGCCGGTGCTGATGGAAAGAACAGTGGAGACGTCTACTTCGACGTCGCCTCCTGGCCCGCCTACGGCGAGCTCACGCATCAGAGTCCGGACGACATGGCGGCCTCCGCCGATGCCGAGACGCGGGGCAAGCGGGATGTCCGCGACTTCGCGCTCTGGAAGGGCTACAAGCCTGAGGAGCCGGCGTCGGCAGCCTTCCCGTCACCCTGGGGAGCGGGCCGCCCGGGCTGGCACATCGAGTGCTCGGCCATGTCGGAACGCTACCTGGGCACGCACTTCGACATCCATGGCGGCGGCCTCGACCTGCGATTCCCGCACCACGAGAACGAGCTGGCCCAGTCCACCGCGGCCGGCTACCCGTTCACCAACCACTGGGTGCACAACGGGCTCGTCAACGTCGACGGCCAGAAGATGTCGAAGTCGCTGGGCAACTCGCTGTTCGCGGCGGAGTTTCTCGAGAAGGCCCGCCCGCTCGTCGTGCGCTACTACCTCGGCTCTGCGCACTACCGGTCGACGATCGACTACCACGAGGGTGCCCTGATCGAGGCGGAGGCGGCACTCGACCGCATCGAGGTCTTCCTCGACCGTGCGCGCCGACGCCTCGAGGGCACCCGATTCGAGAACGGGGCGGTGCAGCTCGTCCCGGAGGAATTCGCAGCCGCGATGGACGACGATCTCGCCATCCCGCAGGCCATGGCCGTGCTGCATGAGACGGTTCGGGCCGGCAACGCGGCACTCGACGACGAAGACCTGGGTGAGGCCGCGAGCATCCAGGGGGCCGTCATCGCGATGACCGAGGTGTTGGGAATCAATCCTTTGGCCCTAGACTGGCAGACTGCCGCGAATGATCCGGCGAGCGTAGCGCTCGCGACTCTCGTCGAGAAGTTGATCGAAGACAGGGATACGGCACGCAAGGCGCGGGATTTCACCTCCGCCGATCGCATTCGCGATGAACTTGCCGCAGCCGGCATCCAGATCGAAGACACCCCGACGGGGTCACATTGGAGTCTTGACTAATGAAGAGCAGTGGAGCGAACAAGCCCCGAGCCGGAGCAGTGCGCAAGTCCCGCAAGGGACCGCAGGTCGGATCGGGTGGCCAGGGCCGGCAGGCCCTCGAGGGCAAGAAGCCCACGCCGAAGGCCGAGGATCGTCCGTACCACCCCGCGGGCAAGGCGAAGGCCGCCAAGGAGCGGTTCGTCGCCGCCGGCGGCAGCCGTCGTACCGCGAGCAGCAACGGCGCTCCGCAGCGCCCGCAGCAGCAGTCCCGCCCGCAGCGCCCCAAGCAGACGGATGAGTTCGAGGTCGTCACCGGCCGCAACTCCGTGCTCGAGGCCCTGCGCGCCAAGATCCCGGTGACGGCGCTCTACATCGCCACCCGCATCGAGTACGACGACCGCGTCAAGGAGATCATGCAGATCGCCACCAAGCGCGGCCTGCCGATCCTCGAGGTCATGCGCCCGGAGCTCGACCGCCTCGGCGGCTTCGACTCCGTGCACCAGGGTGTCGCTCTGAAGGTGCCGCCGTATGTGTACGCACATCCGACCGACCTGCTCGACAAGATCGTCTCGCAGGGCAAGGTGCCGCTGCTGGTGGCGCTCGATGGCGTCACCGATCCGCGCAACCTGGGTGCGATCATCCGTTCCGTCGCCGCTTTCGGTGGCCAGGGTGTCATCGTGCCGCAGCGTCGCTCGGTCGGCCTGACCGCCGCCGCCTGGAAGACCTCGGCCGGTGCCGCGGCGCGCACGCCCGTCGCCATGGCCTCGAACCTCACCCAGACCCTCAAGGCCTTCAAGGAGCGCGGCGTGTTCGTGCTCGGTCTCGCCGGCGACGGGGACACCCCGCTGCCCGACCTCACCTGGGCCAAGGAGCCGATCGTCGTCGTCGTCGGCAGCGAGGGCAAGGGCCTGTCGCGCCTGGTCACCGAGACCTGCGACGCCATCGTCTCGATCCCGATCAGCGCGGCGACCGAGTCGCTCAACGCGGGCATCGCGGCGAGCGTCACCCTCTACGAGATCGCGAAGCAGCGCGCGAAGAAGTAGTTCGCGCGCCGCTGTCTCGACTAGCGCGGACTAGACCTTCGAGCGCCAGTCGCTGTCGTCGTCGACGACCGCGGTCGGCAGGGTGATGGCGCTGGTGAGCGGATCGATCATCGTGGCCTCGTCGCGACGGTGGCGCAGCACGTTGTCCATGTATGAGGTCACGGCCTCGGCCAGCGGCACGTCGCGGTTCTCGTTCTGCGACAGGTACCAGCGGTGGTCGAGCAGTTGGTGGAAGACCTCCGCCGGCTCGAGTCGACCCTTCAACTCGCGCGGGATGGCGCGGATGACCGGTTCGAAGACCTTGGCCAGCCAGTCGTGCGCCGCCATCTCCTCGTCGACGCCCTTCTTCTTGTAGGTCGCGGTGTACGAGTCGAGGTCGTTGAGCAGGCGACGCGCCTGGTTCTCCTGCGCGTCGAGACCGGTCAGCCGCAGCAGACGGCGCTGGTGATGCCCGGCGTCGACCACCTTCGGCTGGATGCGCACCTTGCTGCCCTCGTCATCCGTTCGGATGGCGAGCTCCTCGATGTCGAAGCCGAGATCGTTCAGTCGTTCGACCCGCTCGTTGATGCGCCAGCGCTCCGACGACGAGAAGGATTCGGATCCGGTGAGCTCCTTCCACAGGTTGCGGTAGGCGGCGACGATGCCATTGCTCACCTCCACCGGGTCGGCTTCTTCGTCGAGGCGACCCCCGGCGGCGAGGTCGAGCAACTCACCGGCGATGTTGACCCGGGCGATCTCGAGGTCGTTCTCGCGCTGACCGTTGGAGAGCCCGTTGTAGAGCTGGCCGGTCTCCGCGTCGACGAGGTAGGCAGCGAAGGCGCCGGCGTCGCGACGGAACAGGGTGTTCGACAGCGAGACGTCACCCCAGAAGAAGCCGATGATGTGCAGACGCACCAGCAGCACCGCGAGGGCGTCGACCAGGCGGGTGGCGGTGTCGGGGCGCAGGGTCTGCGAGTACAGCGCACGATAGGGGAGCGAGAACTTGAGGTGACGCGTCACCAGCACGGCGTTGAGCTCCTCGCCGTCGTCGCTCGTGCGGTTGGTGATCACCGCGACCGGCTCGACGCAGGGCACATCGAGCTTCTGCAGGGTACGCAGCATGTCGTACTCGCGACGGGCGAGCTCGGCCGAGGTCTCCTTGATGGCGATGACATAGCCGCTGAGGTGCACGAAGCGCACGAGGTGCCGCGAGATGCCCTTCGGCAGCGACGCGATGACGCTATCGGGCCAGAGGTCGAGGGGAAGATTCCAGGGCAGGTCGAGCAACGCCGGATCGACGGTGGCCGAGGTGATGTTGAGAGAACCGCTCATGGTGAAACGCCTTACGGATGCCGTGGTGCGATGCCGGCGATGGTGCCGACTCCCACCCTGATTGTCTCGTACGCGGCCGGAGCTGGCGAACCGCGCGGGTTAAACGGTGATGCGGGCGACGATAGCTCGACGCCCGCATCACTGCAGTTCGGTTGCGACTAGTCGGCGACGGCCTTGCTCAGGCGGTCACCGGTCTCGATGTCGAACGCGTGGATGTGCGACGCGTGCGGCAGAACGAAGACGGTGTCGCCGGCGTTCGGGTGCTGGCGGCCATCGACGCGGGCGACGATGTCGACGCGCGAGCCGTCGATGTCGGTGTGGCCGTACAGGTAACCGTCGGCGCCGAGCTCCTCGACGACATCCACCGAGACCTGGAGGCCCTCGCCGGTGTTGGAGACCTTGAGGTCTTCGGGGCGAACACCGATGGTGACCTTGCTGGCGTTCGTGGCTGCCATGGTCGAGCGCTCGAGCGGAGCGACGGCGGTGCCGAACTTGAGACCACCCTCGACGAGGTCCGCGCTGAACAGGTTCATCGCGGGCGAGCCGATGAAGCCGGCGACGAAGACGTTCTTCGGGTTCGCGTACAGGTCACGCGGGGTTCCGACCTGCTGCAGCACGCCGTCCTTCAGCACGGCGATGCGGTCACCCATGGTGAGCGCCTCGGTCTGGTCGTGGGTCACGTAGACGGTGGTGACACCGAGGCGGCGCTGGAGCGACGCGATCTGGGTGCGGGTCTGAACGCGGAGCTTGGCGTCGAGGTTCGACAGCGGCTCGTCCATGAGGAACACCTGGGGCTGGCGCACGATGGCGCGGCCCATGGCGACGCGCTGACGCTGACCACCGGAGAGCGCCTTCGGCTTGCGGCCGAGGTAGGGCTCCAGGTCGAGCAGCTTGGCGGCCTCGAGCACGCGGGTAGCGCGCTCGTCCTTGTTGACGCCGGCGATCTTGAGCGCGAAGCCCATGTTCTCGGCGACCGTCATGTGGGGGTACAGAGCGTAGTTCTGGAAGACCATCGCGATGTCGCGATCCTTCGGCGGGACATCCGTCACGTTGCGGTCACCGATGAGGATGTTGCCGTCGTTGACCTCTTCGAGGCCGGCGAGCATACGCAGCGACGTGGACTTGCCACAGCCGGAGGGGCCGACGAGGACGAGGAACTCGCCGTCGGCGACAGAGAGGTCGAGAGCGTCTACAGCGGGGCGGGTAGAGCCCGGGTAGAGGCGGGTAGCTTTGTCAAAAGTGACAGATGCCATAGCGGTACTAACTCCTTCACCGGCAGGTACGTGCCGGACGATCCGTAGTGAATGGATTGGTGGTGCCTCGTCATTATGTCACTCGAAGACGGGGTGGCCAAGCGCGATTGCCCAGGCTTCGCTGAAAGCGGTCCAGCAATCGTTTAGACACTTCCCAGACTGCGCGTCTACGCTCTAGAAGACTTTTGCGCTAGATCATCTGCACGGCGCAGCCCAACACTCCACCCGATTCAAGCGAGGTTCGATGACGTACGGAAACGATGCCGACGGCACCACGCCCGGTGTCGACGGCACGGATGACGACGGCCTCACGCCCGAGGAACGACGCCGTATCGCCCGTGACAAGGCCCGCAGCCTGCGCGCCAGTCACAAGAAGAAAGACCGCCGCAACCGCTGGCTGATCCGTGGCGGCGTCGCTGTCGCCGTCGTCGCCGTGGTCGCGATCGTCTCGGCCGTCGTGGTCGGCAGCGTGCCCAAGCCCGCTCCCGGACCGCGCAACATGCAGAGCGACGGCATCAAGATCGGCCAGAAGTTCAAGGTCGTCACCTCTCCGGCACTCGCGCCGGAGGAGAAGCCGACGCCCTCGAAGGACGACGCCAAAGACGTCATCGCGGTGCAGATCTACCTGGACTACCAGTGCCCGATCTGCGGTGACTTCGAGAAGGCCAACGCCGCGCAGTTGAAGACCTGGGTGAGCAGTGGTGCGGCCACGCTCGAGATCCACCCGATCGCCATCTTCGACCGCTTCTCGCAGGGTGCGAAGTATTCGACGCGGGCCGCGAACGCCGCCGCCTGTGTCGCCAACTACTCGCCCAATAGCTTCTTCGACTTCAATGCCCAGCTCTTCGCGCATCAGCCGAAGGAGAACACAGCGGGTCTCACCGACAAGCAGATCATCGCGCTGGCCCGGGATGCGAAGCCCACCGAACTTTCCGCGATCACGGACTGCATCACTGACGAGTCGTTCAAGTCGTGGGTGAACGCCGCCACGGCGCGAGCCACCACCGGCCCGATCGCCGACAGCAACGTCAAGAAGGTCTCCGGCACCCCCACGGTGATCGTCAACGGCCTCAAGTACACGGGCTCGCTCAGCAAGGCGAGTGACTTCGCCGCGGCGATCGTGAAGGCGGCCGGCGACACGTTCGTCGAAGACCCCACCCCGAGCCCCACCCCGACGGAGACCGCCCCGCCCGCTCCGTGATCGACGTTCTACGATGAGGGGACGCGGTTCTACGCAGTGTCGTCCGCGCCAGCTCAACGGAGGCGTTCCATGTCAAGCAGTGATGTCCAGGGCGATCCGGTCGAAGCCGGCAGCGAGAGTGCCACGCGCCAACAGAAGATCGACGGCATCGTTCAGCAGGTCTCTGCCGATATCGTCCTCTGGGATGAGAGCGATCCCACGAAGCTGCTCCGGGAGCGTCTGACCGAATCGGGCATCTCGTTCACCGACGATGAGATCCCGCCGCTGGTGGACCGCATCCGCGGGTCGATCACGGTCGATCGCGAGTCGCGCGACAAGTAGTCAGCGCGGCAGGTCGCCCCACTGCTGACCCCAGTGCGCCAGCGGCTGCAGTGACTCCATCAGGTCGGCCCCGCGCCGCGTGAGGTGGTAGCTGATCTGCACGGGTGTCGAGGCGACGACGCGGCGTTCGATCAGTCCCGCCGCCTCGAGCTCCTTGGCGCGCTGGGAGAGCAGCCGGTCTGAGAGGCCGGGAATGACGGCGCGGATCTCGGAGAACCGTTCCGCCCCGCGGGTGAGGGCGAGCAGGATGGCCGAACTCCAGCGCCTACCGATCAGCTCCATGGTGCCCTGGAATCGGTGGCACTCATCGTCATCGATGTGCTGGAAATCGGGGATGTGTGGGAGGTCGGGGATGTGTTGGAGGTCGGGGGCGAGCTGCTCGTAAGTCACTTACTTAGTGTAAGTCGCTTACGAGCGGATTGCCAGTGCGCCCGGACGCGCTGACACTGGAGGCATGCCTGATTACGGTCTGCCGCTCCAGTTCGGAACCTTCATCACCCCGTCTGCCGCGTCGCCACAGGCGCCGGTCCAGCTCGCCCAACTGAGCGAGACGCTCGGCTTCGACCTCGTGACCTTCCAAGACCACCCGTATCAGCCGTCCTTTCTCGACACCTGGACCCTGATGACCTGGGCCGCGGCCTCGACGTCGTCGATCCACATCGCGCCCAACGTGCTCAACCTCCCGTTGCGCCCGCCGGCCGTGGTCGCCCGGTCTGCGGCGAGCCTCGATCTGCTATCGAACGGTCGCCTCGACCTCGGCCTCGGTGCGGGCGGCTTCTGGGATGCCATCGAGGCCATGGGCGGGCGCAGGCTCACCCCGGGTCAGGGTGTCGACGCGCTCAGCGAGGCGATCGACGTCATCCGCGGCATCTGGAACACGGATGACCGCGCACCGCTGCGTCTCGACGGTGACTACTACCAGCTGCAGGGGGCCAAGCGCGGGCCGGCGCTGAGCCGCGACATCCCGATCTGGCTGGGCGCCCTGAAGCCGCGGATGCTGCGTCTGACCGGGCGGAAGGCGGATGGCTGGCTGCCGTCGCTGCCCTACCTGGAGCCGGGCGACCTCGCGCGCGGCAATGCGACCATCGACACTGCGGCGGAGGACGCCGGGCGTGACCCGCGGGAGGTGCGTCGCCTGCTGAACGTCGGCGGCTCGTTCTCCGCGCGGCGGGGCGGCCAGCTGCAGGGGCCGAGCGAGCAATGGGTGGAGGAGCTCACGGCGCTGGCGCTGAACGACGGCGTCGCCACCTTCATCGTCATGGGCGACGACCCGGCCACCCTGCAGCAGTTCGCCGCGGAGGTCATGCCTGCGGTGCGGGATGCGGTGGCCGCCGAGCGGATCGGTTCGGGCGTCGCGACCGGCACTCCGCGCTCCGCCAGCGCGATCGCCCTGCGCAGGAACGACATCGACTACGACTCGGTGCCCGCCAGCCTGACCGCCATCGAGCCCGGCGATGCACGGTATCGCCGCGTGCGCTCGACCTACATGCGCGGGGGTGCGCCCGGCCTGGTGCTGCAGGTGACGAACACGGCCGAGGTGGTCGAGGCGCTCGCCTTTGCCCGCGCGCAGGACGTTCCGCTCGGCGTGCGCAGCGGCGGGCACGGCATCAGCGGGCGCTCGACGAACGACGGCGGGATCGTTGTGGATCTATCCCC
>Ga0247742_10003018_pt1 | contig 10842 bp, 8 predicted proteins | sample UWRJL208509C2_FD_180944 | JGI IMG/M metagenome (GOLD analysis project Ga0247742, IMG submission 180944) | Plant litter microbial communities from Arlington Agricultural Research Station in Wisconsin, United States - UWRJ-L208-509C-2 | ecosystem: Environmental > Terrestrial > Plant litter >... | reverse complement strand
GCGACAGCGATGGCGGCTTCGCCGTCGCCGATTACCTGGCGATCGAACCCCGGCTCGGCACCATGCCCGATGTCGAACGGCTCGCCGACCGTCTGCGGCAGGCGCGGATCAGTCTTTGCGTCGATCTCGCGCTCAATCACACTGCGGACGATCACCCTTGGGCGCAAGCCGCACGGGCAGGCGATCCCTTCTATCGCGACTTCTATATCATCCTCGAACAGCCTCAGGCCGCCGCTTTCGAGAGCCATCTGCCGCAAGTGTTCCCGACGACCGCCCCTGGCAATTTCACCTATGTTCCTGAGGCGGACGGCTACGTCTGGACGACGTTCTACCCGTTCCAATGGGATCTTAACTGGCGCAATCCCGAAGTCTTCCTCGCCATGCTCGACGTGGCGTTGCGCCTCGCCAATCACGGGTTCGAGGCCTTTCGGCTCGATTCCACCGCCTTTCTGTGGAAGGACGCGGGCACCGACTGCCGCAACCGGCCAGAAGCGCATTTTATCGTGCGCGCCCTCCGCGCGGCACTCGACATCGCCGCGCCCGCGACTCTGCTCAAGGCCGAGGCGATCGTGCCGACCGCCTTCGTGCCACCGTATTTCGGCGCGGACGAAGGGCAGGGGTTCGAAGCAGAGTGCCACATCGTCTATAATAACAGCCTGATGGTCGCGAGTTGGGTCGGCCTCGCCGAAGGTTCGGCTACGCTGCCGGCCACCATTTTGCGCGACAGCGGTGGCCTGCCGACTGGCGCCAACTGGCTAACCTATGCGCGCTGCCACGACGATATCGGCTGGAACGCCATTCGCGCCGATCTCGCCATCATCGATGCCGATCCCCTCGGTCGGCTTGGCCGCGCGGCCCGTTTCCTCGAAGGGAAAGGCCAGAGCTGGGCGAAAGGTGAACCGTTTCAGTCAGATGGCGGGGCGCTTCACGGCACCAACGGTACGCTGGCTTCGCTCTGCGGACTGGAGCAGGCCACTGGCGCGGACGAGGAGATGGCGTTCCGACGCATCATGCTGATGCAGGCGCTCACGATCGCGGCAGGGGGGCTGGCCACCTGTTACATGGGTGACGAAACCGGCCTCCTCAACGATCACAGCTATCTCGACGATCCGGTGCTCGCCCATGAAGGGCGATGGGTGCATCGTCCCACGATTGACTGGGCAAGCCTGTCCGCGGCGCGAGCCGTTCGCGTCCGGAGCGACTGGCAACGGCTGCGCGCAGCGCGCCTGGCCAGCGGGGGCGCCGGTCCGTCATCGCCTATCGACACGGGATCTGATCTGGTGCTCGGACTCGCCTGCGGCCGCGACAGGGTTTTCCTGAATTTCTCCGGACAGTCGGTAGCGCTCGATCACACAATAAGCGGTAGCGGTATGGATCGGCTCGGTGCTCGCATCGCTCAAGACGGATGGGAACTCGCTCCTTGGCAGGTTCTGTGGCTGGAGGCCCGCGCATGACCAACACGCCCCTTTTCGGCTGTATCGAGGCCGGTGGCACCAAATTCGTGGTCGGCGTCGCCCGCGACCACTACCGGATGCTGGCCACCGCCCGCATCCCGACTACGACGCCCGACGCGACGCTGGCGGCGGTGATCGATTTCTTCAAGTCCACCGTAAAAGAGTATGGCGATCTTTCCGCGATCGGCATCGCATCCTTCGGTCCGCTGGATGTCGACCGCAAATCGCCGCGCTGGGGCACAATCGCGCAGACCCCCAAGCCGGGATGGACCAATGCCGACCTCGTGGGTCCGCTCAGCTCGGCCTTTTCAGTCCCGATCGGCTTCGACACGGATGTGAACGGAGCGCTGCTCGCCGAGAGTCTGTGGGGCGCCGCGCGTAACAGCGATGTCGCCACCTATGTCACGGTCGGCACCGGCATCGGCGGCGGGGCCTTAGTGAATGGCGTGATCGTGCATGGCAGCCGCCACCCGGAGATGGGCCACCTCTTGGTTCGGCGGCATTCCGCCGATCTGGCGTTCGAGGGGGTATGTCGTTTCCACGGCGATTGCCTCGAAGGGATGGCGAGCGGCCCCGCAATCGAGGCGCGTTGGGGTATGAACCTGTCGCAGATGCCGGACGACCATCCCGCGCATCGCGTCATAGCGTATTATCTCGCGCAAATGATCGTCGCACAGCAGGCCATGCTTTCACCTCGCGTCATCATCATGGGCGGCGGTGTGCTGGCAACACCCGGGCTTTTGCCGAAAATCCAGGCCGATGCCGCGATGCTCAGCGCCGGCTATTTCGGAGACGTCGATTATGCGGAGGTCGTGGTCCCACCGGCGCTCGGTTTGGATTCGGGTCTGCTAGGAGGCCTCGCTCTCGCGCAGCAGGCCGGCCGATGAACGCGCCCCATCTTTCGTTTCGACAGATCGTCGAGATGAATCTCGGGTTCTTCGGCCTGCAATTCTCCTTCGGTCTGCAACAGGCCAACATGGCGCCGATCTACGGGTATCTCGGCGCAAGCGAGGCAAGTCTGCCGCTGCTTTGGCTCGCGGGCCCGATAACGGGCTTTGTCGTACAGCCGCTCATCGGCGCGATGAGCGACCGCACTCTGAGCCGGCTCGGCCGCCGCACGCCGTATTTTCTGGCTGGCGCGATCATCTGCAGCCTGGGGCTTCTCGCCATGCCTTACAGCCGTGCTCTTTGGATCGCGGCGAGCTTGCTGTGGATTCTCGATGCCGCCAACAACGTCACGATGGAGCCTTATCGAGCCTATGTCAGCGATCGTCTGGCGCCATCGCAGCGCGCCACCGGCTTCCTCACCCAGTCTGCCTTTACCGGCCTCGCGCAGACGCTCGCCTATCTGTCGCCGAGCCTTCTCGTCTGGCTCGGGTTCGATAAGGACAGCGTAGCACAGAACGGCATTCCGACGATCACCCATGTCGCCTTCGTCATCGGCGCAGTGCTCTCGCTATCGACGATCCTCTGGTCGGTTTTCCGGGTGCGTGAGTTGCCCCTGTCTCCGCAAGATCGGACTCGCATCGCGGCCGATCCGATGACGTTGGGCACGACGCTGCGCGACCTGCGGCGGGCAATCATCGAAATGCCGCGCGCCATGCGCCAGCTCGCTATCGCCATGCTGTTCCAATGGTATGCGATGTTCGCCTATTGGCAGTTCATCAGCTTTGCGCTCGCCCGCTCGCTCTATCACACCACCGATACGAAAAGTCCTGCCTTCCGCGAAGCCGTCCTCGTGATGGGACAACTCGGCGCCTTCTACAATGCGATCGCTTTCGTCGCGGCCTTATGTCTCATCCCGCTGTCGCGCCGCTTCGGGCCGCGCGGCATCCATGCCGGCTGTCTGCTCGCCTCCGGTCTCGCGATGTTCGCCGTTCCAGCCATCGGGCACCAGACGGGCTTGTTTATTGCGATGCTCGGGATCGGTGTCGGCTGGGCCAGCATGATGGGCAATCCCTATCTCATGCTCGTCGACATGATCCCGCCCGAGCGCAACGGGGTGTATATGGGCATCTTCAATATGTTCATCGTGTTTCCGATGATGATCGAGAGCCTGACCGTTCCGTTTTTCTATAACAGTTTCCTCAGCGGAGATGCCCGCGCGGTGCTGGTTTTGGCTGGCCTTCTCATGGTCGCCGGTGCCGGAGCAACGATGCTGGTCGGTCGGAAAGCGAGTGCGGCGCTGCTTCATAATTCGGGTAATTAGTCCCTAAATCTGGTTCGGGTTTGCAGTGAAGCGTCGCGCCGGCCAGAAGCTGACGGCGCTTGCGGCCGAACTCGATGCCAATACGCCAATGCTCCAGTTGCGCGCCGATCCCGCTGCGCTGGCGCCGGAGCGGCTGCTGGTCTTCGAGCTGACCGGCGGCGTGATGCAGTTCACCGAAGCGGTACGTCACGTCCCGGGGCTGGAGTTTTTGGGCGCCGAGGATATTGAAGAGGACGAGTTCGACAAGAATCCGGCTGTCTACCTGATGGTGCCGAGCGAAGCTGCTTTTCGCAACATTGTGACCGTTCCGGCTGATTTGCCGGCGCGGCACGCTGATTAGCGTGACATCGCGATGTCCATGGCGAGCGGCCCGAACTTTCGACCATCTGCCATGACCAGCCCCTGTCAGGTTGCCTGAGCTTCGCCACCGGCGCGCACGTTGCGTGGCGACGCGCCATAGCGCTTACGGAAATTGCGATCGAACGTACTTAGTTCGTTGAAACCCCAGCGAAAGGCGACTTCGGTAATGGTGCGCTTATATTGGATGGGCGTGGTGAGTTCGGCATAGCAACGGTCCAGTCGCCGGTCACGGATCCAGTTCCAGAATGTTTCCCCCGACGCCTGAAAGGCCCGATGCAAGGTGCGCACCGACACCCCCGCCCGTGCAGCGACGGTGGCGGGCGTGAGATCCGGGTCGTCCAGTTCCGCTGCGGCGATTGACTTGAGGTCGTTGAGGAGCGTGGTCCGCGCTGCGTCGGCGATCGAGCCGGTGGCCTGGGTGCCAAGTTGCACGATCGCTTCGGCCAGGCCCGCCTGCAAAGCGGCGCGGTCCGCCCCGGTAAGATCGGTGTGTGAATTGAAAATGGCCTCGATGAAAGAGGCGACACAGGCCGCGATGCCGGATTTGCTGGAGAATACACGGTCGAGCCCGATGCTCCGCCCATAGGTCATGCTTTGGACGAGCGAGGACGGCAGGTGAATTCCGATCGTTTTGCTACCGGGAGTGGATGTGTGATATTCTAGTGGACTGATCGTGACGGACGAGTCCGTTTGAGGATTCCGCCCGGCTTGGCGATGTGCGACGAAGGGGCATGCGTAGCGGTATCACCTTTGTTGTCACGACCTCGGATCGGGCTCGGCTTGAGGCTCTGGTTTCGGCACGTGGGTCGCCCCAGAAGCACGTATGGCGGGCGCGGATCATTCTTCTGACGGATGATGGATTGGGCACCGCCTCGATCATGGCAGAGACGGGCAAGTCGAAGACGTGCGTGTGGCGCTGGCAAGAGCGGTATATGGCCGAAGGATTCGAGGGTCTGCTGCGCGACAAAACCCGCCCTCCTGGGATTGCGCCGCTCGAGAAGACGCTCGTCGACAGGGTCGTGGCGATGACGCTCGAGCCACCGGCTCAGGAAGCGACGCACTGGACGGTGCGCGCGATGGCCAAGGCGGTGGGCATCGCGGCGTCCTCGGTCGTGAAGATCTGGCACGACCACGGGCTGGCGCCACATCGCTGGCGCAGCTTCAAGCTCTCCAATGACAAGGCGTTTGCCGAGAAGCTGCACGACGTGGTCGGCCTCTACGTTTCGCCGCCGGCGCACGCGATCGTGCTGTCGGTAGACGAGAAGAGCCAGATCCAGGCACTCGACCGCACGCAACCCGGGCTGCCGCTCAAGCGCGGTCGTGGGGCGACCATGACGCACGACTACAAACGCAACGGGACGACCACGCTGTTCGCGGCGCTGAACGTGCTCGACGGCTCGGTGATCGGGCGCAACATGCAGCGGCATCGCCACCAGGAGTTCATCCGTTTTCTAAACGCCGTGGAGGCCGAACTGCCGTCCGACAAAGCCGTTCACGTCATCCTCGATAACTACGCCACCCACAAACAGCCGAAGGTTCGCGCCTGGCTCGCCCGGCATCCGCGCTGGACATTCCACTTCGTGCCGACGTCGTGTTCCTGGTTGAACGCCGTCGAGGGGTTCTTCGCCAAGCTGACCCGCCGACGCCTGAAGAACGGCGTCTTCTGCTCCGTCGTCGATCTCCAAGCCGCCATCAACCGCTTCATCAAGGAGCATAATCAGGAGCCGAAGCCCTTCGTCTGGAAGGCCGATCCTGATCAGATTATCGCTGCTGTCAGGCGCGGGCACCAAACGTTGGAATCAATCCACTAGAAGGCTGCGTGAGCGAAGGAAAACGAGGTCGCCGGGTCCGACTTCATGGCAATAATCGTCGCTTATGATGCGGAGGTTGCCTTCGACGATATACTGTAGCGAATGCCCCAGCTTTGCTGAGCTTTTACGCATCGAGTAACGGTGAAGTGGCGAATTGCACTGGTGCACGGAGCAACTCAGCCGGCCCAGATCGAAAGCCATGGAGAAGGCTTCGAGGACATCCCTCTCCTGTATCTCGGCAACGACTTGACGTTCCGGATCAATAGAACTGTAATAGGCGGCCAGCGCTTCGGAATAGCGCGCAGTGCGACCGATTTTAGGCATTTTTTGCGTGGTGAAGTCGAGCATCGCAGTGCACCTCACACTTGTATGAGGAACTAAGCCTGACACAGTCGCAGGCATGTTGCAATGCCGTGACAGAGAACGGTGGGAATGGCACGGAAAGTCGAAAATGCTGTCTCGCAACGCTGTGATCTGCACGTCGGCGCCAAGCTAAGAACGCGTGGCTGAGGGGCGATGCACCTTATGTTTCGGGGCGGACTCCGCTCGTTCTTGGGAGAATGGCGATGCACATCGGATCCGCGGCACGTCGAGCCTGGTCGGCAAAGCTCAAGGCAGCAACTGCAGCATCATCGCTGGCGATGGCCCTGTTGTCGTTGACGCCGGCGACGGCACGAGGGCCGGTTCCGGCTGACCTCGTGCTCAAGAACGCCCGGATCTATACGGTTGATGGCTCACACCGAATTGTGGAAGCGCTGGCCGTAAAGAATGGCAAGCTTGTGTTCGTGGGCGACGGCAAGGCGGTTGGCGCCTATATCGGCGGCAAGACGGTCGTCGAGGATGCGGGCGGAAAGCTTGTCCTGCCCGGCCTAGTTGATTCGCACATCCATCCTCGCGGCATCGTCGATTTCGGAGGATGCAATCTTCAGGCGAAGGCGCATACGCTTGCGGAAATCGCCACGCTGGTGCGCCAGTGCGTCGTGGATGCGAAACTCGAGCCGGGGAAATGGCTCGCCGTTTCCCAATGGGAATATGCGGCCGGCAACCAGACCGACTCCAAGTTCGCAACGCTACGTGCGGCGCTGGACGCGGCAGCACCCGACAATCCCATCGTCATGACCGGCTGGGACGGCCACCATGGCGCGTATAACAGCCGCGCGCTGGCGCTTGCCAAGAACGACAAGGGCGAGACCGTCGGTTATTCCAAGAAGACGCTGCAGACCGATTTCGCGAAGTTCAAGTCGGTGGTCGGCCTCGACATTCACGGTGAACCCAGCGGCGATATCCAGGACGAGGGCCGGTCCCCGATCGATTCCTCGGAAACATCGGCCCGGGAGTTCGCCAAGCTGCTGGCCGAACCGCAGCGGCTGGCGCAGCGGCTCAACAGCCGCGGCATCACGGCGATCTGGGACGCGGCGACCTATGCATCCGACGGCATTTTCGGGCCGGGCAGCATGTACGACGTGTACGACAAGCTGGAAAAGACCGGGCAGCAGAGCTTCCGCGTCAACATGGCGCAATATTGGACGCCGGAAGATTTCCGGGACGCGGACGGCCGGGTGAACTGGGACGCGCTCTTCGTCAAGGCCGACGCCATCAAGGCAAAATATAACGATAATCCGCTCGCGACGGCGGACTCGATGAAGATATTCGCAGACGGCGACATGGAGGCCAATTCGAACAACACGCCGCCGACCTTCGGAGCTGCTTTCCGCCCCGTCCCCTATTTGCAGCCAATCTTCGAAAAGGATGCGAAGGGCTTCCTGTCGGTGAAGGGATATGTCGATATTTCGTCGCCTGAATGCGTCTATGCGCGGGCGGTGCCGGCTGACGTGTCTTCGCCCACGGCGATCGCCGATTTCACGAAGCGTTACGGTTTCCACCCGGGGCAATGCGCCATCTCCTACGGCATTCCGCAGCATGCGCCCTGGATATTCAACGACTATCGCGCATGTTTTTTCGATCATCCGGCCGACCTGGCCCGCTCGGATGGCCTGATCCCGTTCCCGCATGCCAATTCGGCGCTGGCATTCGAAGTCTTCAAAGTCCGACGTGGCCTCATTCAGACCGTTTGGGCGATCGGTGGCGTGTTTCCTTATGGTATCCGCTCGGGCTGGTGCGACGGTCCGGCCCGCAGCGTGGCAAGCTTAGCCTGATCGATGCATGTCGTTGAGAACTGTTTGACCAGTACTCGGTCTTATGGACGGCGCTCATGATGGCGACCGAGATTGGGATAAACGTCAGTTCGGTGCAGCGGATCTGGCGAGCTCACGGCCTGCAACCCCACCGCATTCGCCAGCTCAGGCTTTCGAAGGACCCGAAGCTCGTCGAGAACCTGCGCGATGTCGTCGGCTATTGTCCTCGACCGACACGGCGCGGTCAAAGCAACAGGTTGCTCGATGGGCATGGTCACCAGGCTCTCAAATCGACCTGACGACGGCAGGCCGAAAGTCGCGAGCTCAAATCGAATCGACCAACTGTATGTCGTTCTGCCATGCCGGTCAGGCAACCGCGGAGTGTCGGCTCCTGATTAGGCTCTTCCTCATTCATCTGCTCCTTCCTTGGGGCAGACTCTGCATCAGACCGAGGGAGCCAGCGGGGGCAGGTCAATCGAGCAACCGCAGCTATCGACTTAGAGAAAAACGTTTTCAAATCCGCTTTGCAAACGATTGCGCAGTCGGTAAGCGTTCCTCCCGGGCGTCGAGAAGCACGCGAATCTGATGGGGGCTGCCCCACCCGCAGCGCTCTAAGCTCGGCTTTCCGTGTGCTGCGTCCCCGCTGAACAGTTTATAGTTAAAATCATGTGGAGTCTGTAATTGCTGCTGTATCCGCAAGAAATGTTCAATGAAAAATTCCTTGACGCGCTATCCGAAGGCCGCGTCCGCCCGTATTTTCAACCAATTATTTGCCTGTCTTCTGGCAACGTTCTAGGATTTGAGAGTCTTGTTCGCTGGATCGATCCCGATAAAGGTGTTGTTTCGCCGAACTACTTCATCTCGCTTGCCGAAGAGGGCGGCCTCTTGGATTCCATGTTGCAATCGATGATGCGTCAGACGTTTGCGGCCGCCTCGGGCTTGCCGGAGCAAATGTTCGTCACACTCAATCTCGCGCCTAGCCAACTCCGCAATCAAATGCTTCCAGCATGGATCCACGAGGCCGCCGCCGCTACCGGTTTCGCTCTCTCGCGGCTGAAGATTGAAATCACGGAAACAGCTGTGATCGAGGACATGCCAGCGGCACGTTCCATGATGGAGCGTCTGGTCGCGATGGGCTGCTCCATCGCAATGGATGATTTCGGCACCGGCTATTCCAGCTTGCTCTGGTTACGAAGTCTGCCCTTCAACTGCATCAAGATCGATCGGAGCTTCGTGCGCTCCATGCCCGGTGAGCGTGAGAGCCGCAAGATCGTCAACGCTCTGATCGGTCTCGGGCACAGCCTCGATCTCGCTGTCGTGGCCGAAGGCATCGAGACGGAGCGACAGGCGAACCTGCTGCGAAGCGCCGGCTGCTCCTACGGACAGGGCTATCTGTTTGGCCGTCCCATGCCCGCAGAGGCCGCTGCAGATCTCATCGCGGGCGGTGCACATTTTGCCTTTTCGGTCCCGCAGCAACGGATGTCGCTGGAGCAGCGCGCGCAGCAGATTTCCTCGCTTTATCGTTCGCAAGACACATCGATCGCGTTCACCGATCGGGATTTTATCATCGTCGATGCGAGCGCAACCTTCGCGCACCGCCTCGGCCTGACTGTCGATGCGATCATTGGTCGGAATTATCTTGACCTTACGCCGAGCAGGTCGTTGTGCCTCGAGCGGTTACGAAGTTTGCGCGATCGTGGCTTGCCGTATCCGCTCTACGAAATGACACGACTGGATGGCGGCGTCGATTTGATCCTATTCACCCGTGTCGATGATGAGACCGGCGAACTCCTTGGCCATTCCATACTCGGGATCGACATCACGGATCTCAAGAACGCCGAACAATCCCTACGCGAAAGTGAAGAGTATCACCGTCTGACCGCGCAGTTCGGCCGGATATCGTTCTGGCAATTCGACCCTGAGACGAATCTGATCCATTTAGACCAGCGGCGCAGCACAATTGACACGACGACGCAGGCTCTCGCCGCGCCCGACTGTGAGAGGTTTGTTCATCCGGACGATTTGGATCGCGTAAGCGCCGCATGGGAAGACGCTGTCTCGTCTGGCAGCACTTATTGTCAAGAATTGCGCCTCCTCAACGCTGATGGCCACTATCGGTGGGTCAGGGCATCTGCCGCACCACAATTCGCCGAAGACGGGCGGATGGCGCGCTGGCTAGGACAGACTGAAGACATCGACGAACGCAAACGGGCAGAATTGGCATTACTCGAGGGAGCCCTGCTTCGTTCCTGGACGAGGGCACTGACTTGAAACTCAGATCGAAGGTTTGTGTCTTGGCCTTATCGACTGGAAGATATTTCGCCGCGTCCGGGTCGGGCTTGGACGCAGCTCAAAGTGTCTGCGCCGCTCTACGATGGTCGACTTGGGCGCAACCGCTCATTCTCGACCTGGGGCGACAACAAAATTCCAGCCTCCACCGCGACGAGCTCTCTAAAACGAGCGTCTAGTAAAGCATGACATATAAATCATTATGTCAGGGCATGAAAATCAACCGGAGTCGCAATCGTGAATATCTTTCAATTGCTGAAGTGTCTTATTGGGGAACATCATCGCGATGGCAGACGTGTGCGCAGCAAGGGGACTGTCGATTACTCCCGTTGCAAGGGTTGTCACAAGCGCATGGTTCGCGACAAAGGCTCCTGGCGTATCGAAACCCGCGCCGATCGGCTAACGCACGGAGGATAAGTCTCCGCGTACCTATTGGGCCACCTCCGTCTCTTTAGCGGTAATTGCTCACCTAGTTGGCAGAAAGGTGTTGCGGCGGGCGATCGGATTTGATTCACCCTGCCCATGTCGATCCCGCCGCGCCTTGGACTGAGCGAAGCCGAGAAGGATAGCCTGCTGTTTCAGCA